>JAAIGE0100813993.1_pt1 | contig 12697 bp, 11 predicted proteins | sample 6487951 | NCBI WGS metagenome assembly JAAIGE01 (sample SAMN13974128, study PRJNA590717) | phyllosphere metagenome | biome: tomato field; feature: multiple bacterial spot infested tomato fields; material: tomato leaves; isolation source: leaves from tomato fields | host: Solanum lycopersicum ... | reverse complement strand
GTTGCCGTTGACCGCATCCATTCCCGAAACGAAACGCAGCGGCTCGCCAAGCGGGCACTGCAGCATTTCTTCCAACGTCTTGTTCATCGCCGCGCGGCTGATGACCACCTGCAGCTTGCGGCAGTTGCCGGCGATGCTCAGCTCCTGGCTCTCGTTGGGGGCGACGATCACGCCGTACTGAGCGTCGGAACGCAGCCGCTCTCCCCCTCGTGTCAGCTCCTGCTCACCACACAGGGGCAGGCTGATGCTGTAGCTGTTGAAACTGTCGACGTCCGCTATGTCCACCGTCACATCGGTGCCGTACTCGATGATGCCGAGCGTGGTCGACATCGATTTGAGCACGCTGGCGCTATGGCGGAACTGGATGCGGCCGGGCCGGCTGGCCTTGAGTTGATGGGGGCCACAAATGGTGGACATCCATGAACGGGCGCCGGCCAGGTCGGAATGATCGGCATGGATATCACGCAGGTGAAATTCAGGCTTCAGGCTCATCACGGGCACTCTACAAGGCTAAGTTCTGATGCGCGTTCTGCGACGCGTCCGGGTGAGCGATGCAAGCCATAGGCCACTCGGGCGCACATTTGTGCGTCCACGGATTTTCCGGATAACAACGGACAACTTTCTGGATAACCCGGCCTCGACCGCTCGGGCCAGAGAAGAACCGCTGTTCATGCCAGATGAAGCGAACGCTCCGACACAGGGCGCTGCCGACGCACCCGCACCAGAAATGTAACCGCGAATGCCATTCGCTTCTGCCTGGCTGCCCCCAGGTATGGCCGCACAAGCACATGTGTGGCGTACCGACTCACAGCTGTTACCGCCGTACCAACGGCGCTGGCCAGCGCACTGCAAAAGCGGCCAGAAAGCCACCAATAACGGTATAGCGCCCCTACTTCTGCAGGTGCTAACCACGCCCGCCCGAGCCGACCTGCCGCACGAATTTTATGGATCTGCTTTGCCTACAAAACGGATAGCTGGGCGTGCTCCAGCCTTCGTTAAATGATGGCAACGAGGGTGCCGGAGTCTTTTCAAACCAGTGCCCACCGATTCGCCCGATGTGACAGGTACACGAGCATGACCCAAACAAGAAACGTCGATCAGTGGAAGGACTTCATCAACGGCTGCCTGGACTTTCGTCCTACCGAAGGCGTGTTCCGCATCGCCCGGGACATGTTCACCGAGCCGGAACTGTTCGACCTGGAGATGGAACTGATCTTCGAGAAGAACTGGATCTACGCCTGCCACGAGAGCGAGATCGCCAACAAGCACGACTTCCTGACCATGCGTGCCGGCCGCCAGCCAATGATCATCACCCGTGATGGCGAAGGCCAGCTGCACGCATTGATCAACGCCTGCCAGCACCGCGGCACCACCCTGACCCGAGTGATGAAGGGCAACCAGAGTACCTTCACCTGCCCCTTTCACGCCTGGTGCTACAAGAGCGACGGGCGTCTGGTGAAGGTCAAGGCGCCAGGCGAGTACCCCGAAGGCTTCGACAAGGCCACCCGCGGCCTGAAGAAAGCGCGCATCGAAAGCTACAAGGGCTTCGTGTTCATCAGCCTCGATGCCCAGGGCAACGACAGCCTGGAAGAATTCCTCGGCGATTCCAAGGTGTTCTTCGACATGATGGTCGCCCAGTCGCCCACCGGTCAGCTGGAAGTGCTGCCCGGCAAATCGACCTACACCTACGACGGCAACTGGAAGCTACAGAACGAAAACGGCCTGGACGGCTATCACGTGAGCACCGTGCACTACAACTACGTGGCCACCGTGCAGCACCGCCAGCAGGTCAACGCCGAGAAAGGCGGCGCCAGCAGCACCCTGGACTACAGCAAGCTCGGCGCCGGCGACGCGCAGACCGACGACGGCTGGTTCTCCTTCCACAACGGTCACAGCCTGCTGTTCAGCGACATGCCCAACCCGACCGTACGCCCCGGCTATGCCTCGGTCATGCCACGTCTGGTGGCCGAGTACGGCCAGGCCAAGGCCGAATGGATGATGCACCGCCTGCGCAACCTGAACATCTACCCCAGCCTGTTCTTCATGGACCAGATCAGCTCGCAGCTGCGCATCGTGCGCCCAGTGGCCTGGAACAAGACCGAGGTGATCAGCCAGTGCATCGGCGTGAAGGGCGAGTCCGACGCCGACCGCGAGAGCCGCATCCGCCAGTTCGAAGACTTCTTCAACGTCTCGGGCATGGGTACGCCAGACGACCTGGTGGAATTTCGTGAGGCCCAGCGCGGCTTCCAGGCCCGCCTGGAGCGCTGGAGCGACATCTCCCGTGGCCATGGCAAATGGGTCGAAGGCCCGACCGCCAACAGCGAAGCGATCGGCATCCAGCCAGCGCTGACCGGCACCGAGTTCACCCATGAAGGCCTGTACGTCAACCAGCACAACAACTGGCAGCGCTTCCTGTTGCAAGGCCTGGACAAGATCGCCCAGGACCAGCCCCTGAAGCTGCGCGAGGTATGAACATGAATCCGCAACTGCACTACCAGATCGAGCAATTCTTCTTCCGCAAATGCGAGCTGTGCGACTCCCAGGACTGGGACGCCTACCTGGCGCTGTTCAGCGAAGACAGCGAATTTCACCTGCCGCAGTGGGAGTCCGAGCACTGCTACACCAGCGACCCGAAGAAAGGCATGTCGCTGATCTACTACGCCAACCGCTCGGGCCTGGAAGACCGGGTGTTCCGCATCCGCACCGGCAAGGCCGCGTCGACCATCCCTATGCCGCGCACCCTGCACAACATTGGCAACCTGCGCATCGCCGAACTGGCAGGCGGGCAACTGCAGGTCAAGGCCAACTGGAGCACCCTGTACCACCGTCTGGGCCAGAGCGAGCAGTTCTTCGGCTACGCCACCTATGACCTGCGCCCGAGCGGCGACAGCTTCCTGATCACCCGCAAGCATGTGGTGCTGCTCAACGACACCATCAACTCGGTGCTGGATTTCTATCACCTCTGATCGCGCGGACGCAGACATCATGAATCACAAGGTCGCCTTCAGTTTCGCCGACGGCAAGACGCTGTTCTTCCCCGTCAATGGCAACGAGATTCTCCTCGACGCCGCCCTGCGCAATGGCATCAACATTCCCCTGGACTGCCGTGAAGGCGTCTGCGCCACCTGCATGGGCCGTTGCGAGTCCGGCAGCTACAGCCTCGACTACGTGGACGAAGAAGCCCTGTCCGAACAGGACCTGGCCCAGCGCAAGGTGCTGACCTGCCAGACTCGCGTGCAGTCCGACGCCTCGTTCTATTTCGACTTCGACTCCTCGCTGTGCGGTGCCAACCGCACCGTGCAGGGCAGCGGCCGGGTCTGTCACGTGCAGCAGGTGTCGGCCGGTACCGCGATCCTGCACCTGGACGCCAGCGCAGACGATCGCCAGCTGGACTTCCTGCCCGGCCAGTACGCGCGCCTGCAGATTCCCGGCACCGATGCCTGGCGCTCGTACTCCTTCGCCAGCCAGCCCAGCACCGATAACCGCCTGCAGTTCCTCATTCGCTTGCTACCCGACGGGGTGATGAGCAACTACATCCGCGAGCGCTGCCAGATCGGTGACGAAATCAGCTTCGAGGCGCCGCTGGGGGCCTTCTACCTGCGCCAGATCGAGCGTCCGCTGGTAATGGTCGCAGGTGGCACGGGGCTGTCGGCGTTCCTCGGCATGCTCGACCAGATCGCCGAGCGCGGCGGCTGCGGCCAGCCAGTGACGCTCTACTACGGCGTGCGCCAGCAGACCGACCTGTGCGAGTTGCCGCGCATCGAGGCCTACGCCGAACGCATTCCCGGCTTCCGCTTCGTGCCTGTGCTAAGCGACGCCGAGGCGGCCTGGGACGGACGGCGTGGCTACCTGGCCGAACACTTCGATGCCGCCACCCTGCGCGAGGCGCCATTCGACATGTACCTGTGCGGCCCGCCGCCGATGGTCGAGTCGGTGAAGACCTGGCTCAGCGAAAACGCCGTCGATAACGGCCACCTGTACTTCGAGAAATTCACCGAGAGCAATACCTGAGACTGCCGACAACAGATCGCGGCTCCACCCGATGCCAGTCGTTTCACCACTGCCCACCAACAACGACCACAGCCCAGCCAACCGCGCGGGGCTGCACAACAAGGCGGTAACCATGAAAAATACGTTGATCCTTGCGATGCTCGGGGCCACGCTCGCCCCGTCGATGTCAGCCGTGGCCCAGGAGCCGGTGCGTATCGGTTTCATCACCACGCTATCCACGCCAGCCGGTTATCTTGGCGAAGACGCCCGCGATGCCTTCCGCCTGGCCATCGACGAAGAAGGCGGCAAGCTCGGTGGCGTTCCCGTGGAGCTGGTCGTCGAGGACGATGCCCTGCAGCCGGCCCGTGGCAAACAGATCATCGACCGCATGACCCTCAGTGGCATTTCCCTCTATACCGGCGTGATGTTCTCCAACGTGCTCGCGGCGGTGGTCAACAACGCCACTCGCGAGGGCAACTTCTACATCAGCCCCAATGCCGCCCCGTCCAACCTGGCCGGCAAGCAGTGCAAGCCCAACTACTTCGCCGCCTCCTACCAGAACGATGTTCCCCACGAGATGGCCGGTGTGGCAGCCAACGAGCTGGGTTACAAGAAAATGGTCATCCTGGCGCCGAATTACCAGGCCGGGCGAGATGCACTGGCGGGTTTCAAGCGGGGCTTCAAGGGTGAGGTCACCGAAATCTATACCAAGCTCAATCAACTGGATTTCTCCGTCGAACTGGCGCGCGTGCGCGCCCTTGCACCAGATGCGGTGTTCCAGTTCCACCCGGGCGGCGGCGGCATCAACTTCGCCAAGCAATACGGCAGCTCCGGGCTGTCGAAGACCATCCCGATGGTGGTGCCGGTGTTCTCCATGGACGAGCGCATGCTGGCGGCCACCGGCAGCGTCGCCGAGGGCATGCACGTGGTCAGCGGCTGGAACCCTCAGGGTGAAACACCGGCCAACCAGGCATTCGTCAAGGCCTTCAACGAACGCTACGGCCGCGCGCCGACCATGTACGCCGCTCAGGGCTACGACACTGCACGCCTGATCGGCTCGGCACTGGCCGCCACGTCTGGCGACGTGAAGAACAGCGAAGCCTTCCGTAGCGCCTTGCGCGCCGCGAAATTCGACTCCGTGCGCGGTGACTTCAGCTTTGCCAACAATCAGCACGCAGTCATCGACTGGCACCTGCTCAAGGTCGAGGCCGGTGCCGACGGTGCGCTGCACGAGGTGGCGGTGAAAACCATCGCCAAGGCCCAGGTCGATGCCTACGCCGCCGACTGCCCGTTGTGACTCGAGCCCCCAGCCCGCCTCGTTCTGCGAGACGGGCCACCACCGCAGGACTTCGCCATGCTGTTATTCGAGCAACTTCTCAACGGCCTGCAATACAGCGCCTTGCTGTTTCTGCTGGCTTCGGGCCTGACGCTGATCTTCGGCATCATGGGCGTGATCAACCTCGCCCACGGTGCTTTTTACATGGTAGGCGCCTACTGCGCCGCCTACACCGCCCTGGCCACCGGTTCGTTCTGGCTGGGTGGGTTGGCGGCGCTGATCGGCGCGGCAACCTATGGCCTGATCATCGAAACGGCGATCATCCGCCGGCTGTACAACCGCGACCATCTGGATCAGGTGCTGGCGACGCTAGCGGTGATCTTTTTCAGCAATGAGCTGATCACCCTGTTGTTCGGCCGCAGCCCACCTTCGATGCCGACGCCGGACTGGTACAACGCCTTCGTCGAGGTCATGCCCGGCCTGATGTACCCGGTCAGCCGTCTGCTGTTCATCGCTGCCGGTATCGTGGTGGCACTCACCATGTGGCTGCTGATCAACCACACCCGCCTGGGCATGCTGATTCGCGCCGGGGCCGATGACCATGAAATGGTCGGCGCGCTGGGCATCAACATCAGCCGCCTCTACACCCTGGTATTCGTGTTCGGCTGCGTGCTGTGCGGCCTGGCCGGCTTCACGGCGGCTCCGCTGCTGTCGGTGGAAGTCGGCATGGGCGAAAAAGTGTTGATCACCACGTTCGTGGTCATCGTGGTCGGCGGTGTCGGATCGGTGCGCGGAGCCCTCGCCGGCGCCCTGTTGATCGGCATGGTCGACAGCCTGGGGCGCGCCTACATCCCACCGTTGCTCGACCAGCTGCTGCCCAGCGAAGTCAGTGGCTCGCTCAGCGCCGGCCTGCTCTCGGCCAGCGCCTACATCGTCATGGCGCTGGTACTGCTGGTGCGCCCGCGCGGCCTGCTGCCGGCGCGCACTTGAGGAGAACATCATGTCCCGTCGAATCATCATCGACCTGGTCTGCCTGGCCATCTTCGCGCTGTTGCCGCTGGTGGCCAGCCTGCTCGACGAGCCCTTTCTGGTCAGCCTGTTCACTCGTCTGGCCATCTACGGCATGGCTGCCGCCAGCCTCGATCTGCTGATCGGCTATGGCGCCCTGGTCAGCTTCGGCCACGCCGCCTTCTTCGCCATGGGCGGTTATGTAGTAGGCATCATCGCCTTCCATACCTCGCAAGGCCTGCCGCTGTTGGGCTGGGAAGGCAGCAACAGCGCGCTGATCATCTGGCCGATGGCCCTGCTCTGCTGCGCCGTACTCGGTCTGCTTATGGGCTACTTGTCACTGCGCACCAGCGGTGTGCAGTTCATCATGATCACCCTGGCGTTCAGCCAGATGCTGTATTTCATCCTCGGCTCGCTGTCGCTGTACGGCGGCGACGACGGCATCGTGATCAACGAGCGTAATACGCTGCCGGGCTTCGATCTGGATAACGCCAACCAGTTCTACTACCTGTGCGTCGCCTTGCTGGTCGGCTGGCTGCTGTTTTGCCGCCGCCTGGTGTCCTCGCGGTTCGGCTTCGTGCTGCGCGGCTTGAAGCAGAGCGAGCGGCGCACCCTGAGCCTTGGCCTGAAACCGCTGCGCTACCGGCTGACCACGTTCGTCATCGCCGGCGTGGGCGCTGGCCTGTCCGGCGTGCTGTGGGCCAATTACGCGATGTTCGTCAGTCCCGACATGGGTGCCTGGCAAAAGTCCGGCGAGCTGATGGCCATGGTGATTCTCGGCGGTGTCGGCACGCTAATCGGCCCGGTGCTGGGCGCTGCCGTCTATCTGGGCCTGGAGCAGGTGTTGAGCCTGTGGACCGAGCACTGGCTGATCATCTTCGGTCCGCTGCTGTTGCTGGTGGTGCTGTTCGGGCGCCAGGGCATCTACGGCCTGCTGATGAGCGGTGCCAAACGCGAGTCGCGCTCGCAGGAGAACACACTGCAACCAGACGCCATGGAGGCCAAGCGATGACCGCACAATTATCGATCCGTAATCTGGAAAAGGCCTTTGGCGCCGTCAAGGCCACCAATGGAGCCAGCCTGGACGTGCTGCCCGGTGAGCTGCACGCCATCATCGGCCCCAACGGTGCAGGCAAGTCCACCCTGATCGCGCAGATCGCCGGTGAGATCCGCCCCGACAAAGGCCAGATCGTCTTCGCCGGACAGGACATCACCGCCGTACCTGCCCATGAGCGCCCGCGTCTGGGCCTGGCACGCTCCTTTCAGGTCAGCCAGCTGTATCCGGAATTCAGCGTGCAGGAAAACGTCGCGGTGGCCATCGCGGCGCGCGAGCGCCGCAGCTATGGCATGTGGACGCCGCTAGCCGGGGATGCACGATTGATGGGCCCTGCCCTCGATTACCTGCAGCAGGTTGGCCTGGCGAGACGCGCCGATGACCTGGTCAGCGAGCTGTCCCACGGCGAGCGGCGCCAACTGGAACTCGCCATGGCATTGGCTCAGGAAGCGTCCGTGCTGCTGCTCGACGAGCCGATGGCCGGCATGGGCGCCGAGGAATCGGCGCAGATGACCGCACTGCTGATGTCGCTCAAGGGGCGCTACGCGATCCTGCTGGTCGAGCACGACATGGACGCCGTCTTCGCCTTGGCAGACCGTATCACGGTGCTGGTCTATGGCCAGACCATCCTCACCGGCACCGTCGATCAGGTGCGCAACGACCCGCAGGTGCGCGCGGCCTATCTGGGAGAAGAACATGCTTGAAGTCAGTGGATTGCAGGCCGGCTACGGCCTGAGCCAGGTGCTGTTCGACATGCACCTGAAGATCGAGCAAGGCGAAGTGGTGTCGCTGATCGGCCGCAACGGCATGGGCAAGACCACCACGGTGAAATCGATCATGGGCCTGCTCAGGCCCAGCGCCGGCAGCGTGCGCATCCAAGGTCGGGAGATGCGCGGCAAGCAGCCGTTCCATATCGCCCAGGCCGGCCTGGGGCTGGTACCGGAAGGGCGGCGCGCCTTCGGTAGCCTGAGCGTTCGCGAGAACCTGCTAGCCACCGCCAATCGCACCAGCAAATGGGATCTGGCGCGCATCTATGCGCTGTTTCCACGCCTGGAAGAGCGCCAGCAGCAACTGTCCAGAACGCTGTCGGGCGGCGAGCAACAGATGTTGGTGATAGGCCGCGCGCTGATGACCGGTCCGCAACTGCTGATTCTCGACGAGGCCACCGAGGGGCTGGCACCGATCATCCGTGAAACCATCTGGCATTGCCTGGCCACTCTCAAGGCCGAGGGTGAAACCATTCTGGTGATCGACAAGAACCTCAAGGAGATGGCGCGGGTGGTCGATCGTCATCACATCATCGAAAAGGGCCGGCAGGTCTGGGAAGGCACGCCCGAGCAGCTACACGCCTCGCCTGATCTGTCGCACCGGTACCTGGGCGTCTAGTAGACACCCACTCCTCGGCTCGCTGCCGCGAGCCGATTTGCCAACCGTAACCTCTGTCCGCCGGCCCCAAAGGCCGGTGGTGGACGGTTGCATCCTGAAAGCCGTTAAAAAGAGCCTTGTGATGACTTATCCAACCCGTGCAATCCCGCTTTTGCTAGGCACCCTTCCGTTCACCGCGCTGGCGGCCGAGTCTGGTTTTTTCGAAGACTCCAGCGCCACCTTGCAGTTGCGCAATTACTACTTCAGTCGCGACTTTTCCGACATCGTCGGCAGTAATACGCAGTCCAAGGCCGAAGAATGGGCACAAGGCTTCATCCTCAACTACAAGTCCGGCTACACCGACGGCACTGTCGGCCTCGGCATCGATGCAATCGGCATGTTGGGCATCAAGCTCGACAGCTCACCCGACCGGGTCAATACCGGCCTGCTTCCCGTACGTGACAACGGCCGGGCCGCCGATGACTACAGCCGCCTGGGCGTAGCGGGCAAGTTGAGAATCTCCCAGACCGAGCTGAAGGTCGGCGAGTTGCAGCCCAACCTGCCGGTGCTGGTCCATAGCGATATCCGGCTGCTGCCGCCGACTTATCAGGGTGCAAGCCTCACCTCCCGGGAGTTCACCGATCTGACACTGCAGGCGGGACACCTGAAAACCACCAGCCTGCGCAACGAGGCAGGCGACGACAGGATGCAGGCCGTAATCGGCTATCAACCGCAACGCCAGGCCTTCGCCGACGCCTTCAACTACCTCGGTGCCGACTACAGCTTCAACGATAAACGCACCACCGCCAGCCTCTGGTACGCGCAACTGGAGGACATTTACAACCAGCGCCACCTTGCCCTCAAGCACGCCGAACCCGTGGGCAACTGGGTGCTGGGCGCCAACCTGGGCTACTTCGACTCCCGCGAGGACGGCCAACAGCGCATAGGCGACGTGGACAATCAGGCGTTCTACTCACTGCTGTCCGCGAAGCACGGCGGGCATACCTTCTACCTGGGCTATCAGGGCATGTTCGGTGATCACGGCCTGCCCAAGGTCTTCGCCAACGTGACGCCGCTGGGCAACGAGGTACCGACTTATGAATTCGCCTCGGCGGGCGAGCGCTCCTGGCAAGTGCGCCACGATTACGACTTCGCCGTTATCGGGCTGCCCGGCCTGACCACCACCCTGCGCTACATTCGCGGCAACAACGTCGATACCGGCCAAGCTTTCGAAGGGCGCGAGTGGGAGCGTGATCTGGACATCGGCTATGTGGTGCAGAGCGGCGCCCTGAAGGGCGTCGGCGTGCGGGTACGCAATGTGACGGCGCGCTCCAACTACCGCAGCGACATCGATGAGAATCGCCTGATCCTCAGTTACACACTCGCGCTGTTCTAAGTGGCGGCGAGCCTGGTGGCAGCAACCAGGCTCGCCAGGCTTCAAAGCCCGAGCAGTTGGCGAACCGCCAGATACAAAGGTGTGCCAGGCTCGCCGAGCTGCAGCACCACATCGAAATGGTTCCTGCCCGGTGCCTCGACGAAGCGTCCCGGCAGCCCCCTCGCCCGCCAGGCCTCGAGGTAGTCATGGGATTGACGGGCAAACTCGGCGCTTTCCAGCGCACCGTAACTCACCACGATTTCGGGCCCCTGGCTGGGGAAATGAGCCTGGGGGCTGTTACGCCGTGCCGCGTGCTCATCAAGGTTCATCCAACTGTTGATCTGGGTCGCCAGTAACGGCTGCAGATCGAATAGCCCACTGATCGGCAGCGCACCCCGCAGCACTGAGTCGCTGACGCCATAGTCCGCGTGCCACCCGCCGGCGAGCAACATGCCGACCAGATGGCCACCCGCCGAACTGCCACTGGCAACCACACGCGTCGGGTCACCACCGAACTCGGCGATGTGGGCGTTGATCCAGGCCAGCGAACGACGCACCTGATCAACGATATGATCCAGGCTGACCGCAGGCGCCAGGTCGTAGTCGATGACCACCACGCAGGCACCCGCCTCCACCAGGGCCGGAGCCATGAACGCCGACTCGGCTTTGGAAAGCGCGCGCCAGTATCCGCCATGGATGAAAAGCAGCACCGGAGCATCGGGTTGCGCGGCCGGAAAGATATCCAGCCTCTCACCCGCCCCCGGCCCGTATGCGATGTCTCGGAACACCTGCAGGCTGCTGTGCGCCGCGTCGCTTAGCGAGCGATACAGCCGTGGGTATTGATCGTAATCGGTCACGCTGGCGCGCGCGTTGTATTGCTTGTCGTAGTAAGGGTCTACAGAAATGTTCATGGCCGTCTCCACAAAAGTGGATGTCATTAGGAAGTGGACTTGGGACGACCTGATAGCCTGCTAGTTGGCCATTGCTATCCGTTTTTTCAGGCAGAGATTCGACGCTGCGAGTCTCGCGTTTCAAGAGACTCGCAGCGTACCCGCAGGAGTGATGCGACCTTCCAGGACGACGCCGGTCAACCGCCCCATTCGCGCCCAGACGTCGCCAAAGTGCGCAGCGAGCCTCACTTCAACTGGCTGGCAAAACGCTCCACCGCACCGAGCACCTGCTTGGCGCCCTGGCGGATTTCGACGATCACCTCCCCGGCCTGATTGGCCAGCTCCAGGCCGGCTTCGGCCTGCTGGCGGCTGCTGGCCATGTCGCGCACGGTGGTGTCGACCAGCTTCTGGTTTTCCTGCACCACACCAACGATCTCCTCGGTAGCCTTGCTGGTGCGGCTGGCCAGTTGCCTGACTTCGTCAGCGACCACTGCGAAGCCGCGCCCCTGCTCGCCGGCCCGCGCTGCCTCGATGGCGGCGTTGAGCGCCAGCAGGTTGGTCTGCTGGGCGATGCTGCCGATGGTCTGCACCATGGTGCTGATCAACACCGACTGCTTGCCCAGCGCCTCGATCCCTTCGGAGGCCGAGCCCATCTGTTCGGAGATGCGCTGCATGGTCTGCACCGTATCGGTGACCACCTGAGCGCCGCGCTGGGCGGTGGTATCGGTCTGCTGGGAAATGCCGTAGGCGATCCCCGCCGCATCGTTGACCTCTTCCTCGCGATTGACCTGATCGGTGATCACGGTCGCGAACTTGACCACCTTGTAGAGCTTGTCCTGGGTGTCATGGACCGGGTTGTAGGTCGCCTCCAGCCAGACCACCTGGCCGTGGCTGTCGATGCGCTTGAAGCGCCCGGCCACGAACTCGCCGCGATTGAGGCGCTCCCAGAACTGCTTGTATTCGGGCGAATGGGTTTCCTGGGAATCGCAGAACATGCTGTGGTGCTTGCCCTTGATGCGATCCAGGCTGTAGCCCATGCCGTGCAGGAACTGGTCGTTGGCAGTCAGGACGTTGCCAGCCAGATCGAACTCGATCACCGCCGTGGAACGCAGCAGGGCGTTGATGAAGTCTTCGTTTTCACGCGCACGGTTCATGCTTTCGGTGACCTCGGTACCGAAGCACTGCGCGCGGCGCACCTTGCCACTCTCATCGACCACCGGCTGCCAGCAGGCCTGGATCCACACCAGGGCACCATCGGCGCGGGTGAACCGGTAGCGATCGCTGACCGAACGCCCGGTACGCACCGCCTCGCTGAGCTTCTTGAAACACGGCAAGTTTTTCACGTACGCCGGCACGATGTCGCTCATCGGTCGGTTGGCCAGTTGCTCGGGGGCGTGGCCGATGAAGCGTGAGAAGTTGGCGTTGGCCTCGATGATTCGAAAATCGGGATCGATGGTCAGCGTGATCATCTCGTTATCGATGCCTTTGTACAGCTGTCGGAGCAGCGACAGTTCGGCATCCTTGGCCTGCAGTTCTTTCTTGAGGTGACTACCGAACATGCTCTTTCTCCAAAAAGCAACGATGTGGAAGGTCATCGGCTGCCCTGCCGATTTGTTGAGGGGCCGACCATCGGCGAAATTCGATGCCGATCTGCCATCAAGCATAGAAGGTAGGCACACGGTCATCGGGGTTTTGCACTGGAAAATTGCCGCTCGCCATCGGCGAAAAGCCGCGTGCTC
>JAAIGE0100753938.1_pt1 | contig 12698 bp, 21 predicted proteins | sample 6487951 | NCBI WGS metagenome assembly JAAIGE01 (sample SAMN13974128, study PRJNA590717) | phyllosphere metagenome | biome: tomato field; feature: multiple bacterial spot infested tomato fields; material: tomato leaves; isolation source: leaves from tomato fields | host: Solanum lycopersicum ... | reverse complement strand
GTAACATCGTCAATCTGATCCATCGACTTTCTTTGAAAAGCGGGCGAAGTATCCGAAAGCCAAAAAGAAGCATAACCGACAATCTGCGGAATTTACCGCCTCTGGCTTTCGGTATAAGGACGGTCAGATCTTTTTGGCGAAGATGGCAGAACCGCTCGACGTGGTTTGGTCGCGGCCTTTGCCTGGAATCCCATCAACGATCACCATCATCAAAGAGCCTGATGGTGCTTACTATGTTTCGTGTCGCGTGCAAGTGGCGCAACAGTGTCTGCCACTGGCAAGAGATACTCAAGGTCAGATCAAAGAGGTGGGGATCGATCTCAATCTTGGGCATAGCGTGGTATTGAGCACGGGGCAGAAGATCACCAATCCCCGCTTCTTGACCAACGCGCAAAAGCGATTAAGACGTCTGCAAAAAGATTTGAGTCGAGCAAAATCGGGCTCTAAAAGGAGAGAGAAAAAACGCCTGATGGTCGCCAAGGCGCATGCGAAAGTCAAACATGCAAGGCGCGACTTCATCCATAAGCTGACCACCACCCTCGTTCGCGAAAACCAAGTGCTGTGTGTGGAAGATCTGGCAATCAAGGGAATGCTAAAAGCCAAGCTTTTTAGCAAGTCCATTGCAGATGTCTCTTGGGGTGAAATCTTAAGACAACTCGAATACAAATGTCGATTGTACGGTCGAGAGTTGATCAAAATTGGTCGCTTTGAACCAACAACAAAACTATGTTCGTGTTGTCAAAAGAAAGGAACGTCCTTGTCGTTGAAGATCCGTCATTGGGTTTGTGATGGCTGTGGGACAGAACATGATCGCGATGTGAATGCCGCGATCAATGTGTTGCACGCGGGACTTCCCCCGCGTCAAACCGTAGGGCATGCGGTGCGTCGAGAAATGGTAAGTCCGAAGGTGGCGTTGTCTTCCTAGGAAGACAACGCCATGGGTCCCACTCCCCGGCTATTTCGATGAAGCGCGATATCTCCCTTTGTTTGGACAGGAATTCCTGTCCTTCAGAGCGGGAAGGATGTCAAGGACCAAACACGCGTGCTCTTGGATCATGATTGGGTATGTTCCGGGGGCTAGATGGTGCACTACCATAGAAGCAAGCCACGCGCGCAGCAATTGGCCGCGTTGTATGGCTTTAAGCGTCAGGCTTTGATACCCTCGATCAAGATACAGACGCTCAAACTGATCAGTGCCTGCTGGTCCCTTACAAGGCCACGTTCCATGAAAGACATCTTGGCCTTGATGTTGGATAGAAAGATGCAGCACCGATCCTGCTATGTCAAAGCGATTCCAACGCCAATGGGTACCTTGGCTTTTGACTTCTGCATAAAGATGGCAGTCGCGATGATAAACCGACATTGGGCGCGGTGAAAGAAGATGTTGACAAAACGCCTCGATCAGCATGATCGTCTTTAAGGTCCAGAGCTTTTTTCGGATCAAGCTCTGGAATCTTGCACCTTAAACAGGGCCCGTAGGATCTTTTAAAAGGCCAAGGTCTTCTAAAAGGGCCTGCAACTGCTTTTTCGAGATCTTTCGAACATCGTATTGGGTATAGTTGCCGTAATATTCGCGCTCGGTCTTACGCTGGACTGGGCATTGTGCGAGGATCGTTTTCCAAGCGCGCAAGGAAATCTCTGGAAGCATGTGTAAGATCAACACTTCCAGTAAAAGATCTGCTGGCTCCGTTTGGGCGTCGATCGTGTCGCGATCGTTTGACCAGCAACTGCCACCGCTTTCGCCCCCGGTGATCCAAGACCAGATCAAGATCTCGCCATGGTCGGTGTCTTGGATCGATCCGGCGGCAGGTCCTTGATAGGTCGCATGCAACGACCAGGCCCGATCAAAGTCTGCGGAGGAGATCACGGTGCTGTTCTTTCGAAGGTTGCAAAGCGTTTAGGCTTGGAGGTGGCAAGACACTCTAAACGCGCATGCTGTGCGGTGGGAAGATCGATCGTGATCACGGTTTGGCCGTGCCAGCGATGATAGGGTGTGCGGACGAGTTCTTGACATAAAGCCTGACCCAAAAAGCCTTCGAGACCTTTGAAGCGCATAGGCCGCAAGAGTCCGTCGATGTCGTGAAGGGTATCTTTCCAACGGGAAAAGGATAAACGCCCGCCTTCTACGCCGCGTTGCAGGCAATGGCGCATCAGTTTCTCTTTGAAAAATGCCATACGCGCTTGGGCGTCTTGGCCCCAATAGCCTTGCAGGATCTTCTGAGGCTGGGTTGTTTTCAAGGGCGGATTCATGAAAAAATGTAAACCCACTGGCATATGGAGCACCAAGGTGTCTTGGGCATCTCGTACGTTTAAGGCGTGCTCCCAATGCCAGGTAAAGCCCTGGCTTTTGGCCCGCCAAGAATATGGACAGGTCTGGCCATCATGAGACATACGAGGATGTTTTTCTATCTGTTCTTCAAAAGGCTCGTAGAGCTGTTGGGTTAGAAGGGGGAGCATATGTTCCATTCCTGTAAGCGACGATGGAGGCGCTCTTTTTCTGACAAAAGCGCCAGGCGTTGGTGGTGTGTGTTTGGAAGATCCAATGTGATCTGCGGCCCTTCCCAGCGCGTGTAGCGATCATCTGGGAGCTGTTGTAAAAGACAGCCCCGGCTTTTCAAATCCGGATCAAGATAGAGGTCTCTCCAAAGCATACCCTGATAAGCGCTATGATGGCCTTGCTCCATGGCTTGGATCATCAACGACAGCAACAGATCTTGCCCAAGGGCCCAGGCCCGATAGGACAAGTGTTGCGACACGACCTCAAAGGCGTGGGTTCCAAGGGGGCTTGGGATATGGGCGGAAAGGGTAAATTCCTCTTTCCAATAGAGTTTGACGTAAAAGCGCTCTAAACAATTGGGCCTGACATACAAAGAAAGATCTCGCCATTGCCAAAATGTGTCGTTAGGCGTTTGGGGCGTTGGCATCTCTTCCAAGGCCTTTAAAACGTCTGGAAAGGTTTTACAAAACATCAAAAACCTTGAAGGGCTTGAAGGAGGTGGGGTTTTTGGGCCAAGATGTTGAGGCGTGCGTGCAAGGTGGTGGGCGTTTGAACGCGCAACTGTCCATGAGAGGCCAGCAGATGGTCGTTTTTGAGGGTGCGTTCCAAATGAAAGCCACGTTCAAAAAAAGCCCAGGCATGTTTCAAGCGAATGGTTTTGGCCCGTTTTCCGATAAAGAACTTCACGCTATGGGTTTGAACATTACACACCATCTGATCGTCAAATTCCTGCTCGATCACCAGCGCCTGTAGCACCGTTTGAAAGTTTTGCGCAGCTTCTATGCCCTTGACGCCAAAAGACTGGCGCAGATCTTGCACGATATCGCCGGAAGGTTTGGGCAAAAATTCTCCACAAAAGATCGTATGGCTATCCATGGTGGCCGATAGATACGTAGATCGGGTATTATAGACGAGCTGGATCTCTAAACGGGGCCAAAACACCGATACCTTTTGCCCCTTGTCTTCCATACGCGGCGTTTGCAAGATCTGCTCTTGAAAGGCTTCCATCCAAGGCGGGGTCATGGTGCTCTCTTTTCTTGAAGACGGTGCAAGAGGGTGATGCGTTCGTGCTGGCTTTTTGGCAAGAAAACGGCGCCCATGTTCCAGTGAGACACCAAGGTGGTCGCCGAAAGATCAAGGATAAAACACCCCAAAGACGAGAGTGGTTTTTGTAAAACAAAAAGCGGGTTTATAGATGTTCTAAAGACCGAAAATTGTTGACACACAACCCCTTCTGGCGTTCCTTCAAAAGAGATGTTGGTATCGGTTCCATGAAGAAGGCCATGATATTGAATATCTTCACAAAGTATGGCGTTCTCCATCAATGCTTTTGAGTCGAAGGCCTTTTGCAAACGCTCTCGTCCTGTGGCGAAAAAGAGATCGTCGGGGAGGCTTTTTTCTGGCTCAACAGGATAAAGAACCCCTGTTAGAAGGTGGGTATCGCTTTTTTGGATTTTCACGGTATGACGTGGATTGATGGTGAGGCGAATATCTCCCGAATACGCCGTCCACACATCATCATTTCGTTCATACCGATCAAAGGGTGCTGATATCAGCGCCATAATGACGGTCATGCGAGGGTCTGAAAGGGAAATCACAGGAGGTCCGATCTAGAAAAGAAGCTCTTGTCGTAAAGACGCCAAGAGTCGCAAGCGATCGTGCGAGGTGGAGGGCAAGCGCACGACCACATCGTTCCAAGAACAGGTCATGAACAAAGGATTTCGTGTTTCCAAAAACACCCCCGTAGAGGCCGGCGTTGGACAAAAGGGCAGTGTGTCGCTTTCAAAGCCCTCTGGGTGTCGATAGAACAGGTGCTGGTCGCTGGTGGAATGCTCCAACGCATGGTGTTGCAAGCGTTGGTAAAGTCTTTTTGTTTGCTGCAAGGCGGTTGCAGAAAAGGCTTGTTGTAGGCGCTTTAGTCCTTGGGCCAGCATGTCCTCTTCAAGATCGGGCCAAACAGCGGGTGACAAGCGGCCATGCAGCCAAAGGCGGCCGATATGCTCGATCCGGACATCATGTTTTGGGGTAATTTTTACAACATACGCGCCGTGTTGCCCAATCCAGGTCGGCCCACGAGAACCAGCACTGGCATGATATGCATCAAAGGGCGTTTGCGCCAGCGTGATCAAGGATTTTAGGCGATCATGGTTCATGGGTATTCTTTCCAAGCTGAGGGACCCAAGCCTTTTGCGTTTGCTGCAACATCTGCAAGCGCGCATGTTGGGTGGCGGGGACGGATACGATCACATGCATCCATTGCGCCAGCAACGCTTTGCCATGGTTTTGGACAAAGCATCCAAAGTACTTGGGCAAATGCGAAAAATGCAAGGGCTTTAGGAGACTTTCATGATCGGAAAACGTTTTCCCCCAACGATAGAGTTCCATCTCTTCTTGCCCTTGGGCAAAAATTCGGGCTTGCAAATGCTGATACAGGCTAGCTGCATCCGTCAAAGCGTCTTGACTGAGAGTGTGTTGCAACACGCGCAGGCCATCTTGGGGGAAGGTTTCGTCGTGTTCAAAGGCTTGGCGACCAAGGATTTCTGCCACCGGCAAATAGGCCACCATCAAGGGGCGTCCATGACGGGTGATTTGGCTTTTGCCTTTGGCGTAGAGCGAAACGGTAAAAGGGCCTTGCAGGCCTTTCCATCCATGGCCTTGCGTGTGGCTTTTGACGTGTTCGATACGTTCAAACGGGGTTTGCACGATCTGCATGATCTGTTGCAGGCGTGGATCGGCAAGATCAAGCATCAAAAAGCCTTTCATAGGCTGGTATCAGAAGGGATGCCAAGGCGTTTGGGTGTTGTGCAAAATTTCCAAGCGTTCGTGCTGTGTCTGGGGCAAGCACACTTCGACGTATTGCCAATCAGCGCGTAAGGTCGCATGACCAACATCGTTGATAAAACAGCCAAAATGCCCCGCCAGATGTTTAGATCGAAAGATCTCTAAGCCTATTCCAAAGATTTGAAACGTGCTGCCAACACGAAACACCTGAACACGGCTTTGGCTGGGATCGTGTCGCAACACGCTACCTTGTAGAGATCGATACAAGCTCGCTGCATGGCGTAAAGCGTGTGGTCCTAAAGACGCCTTTAGAAGTGTTGGCATCTGTTGCGGCGTGATATCGTTCGTTGGGCCAAACATCTCTTGCCAGGGAAAATGAACGCGCATCAAGGCGCGCGATCCTTTGGAAATGAGACTGTTGCTTTTTGAAATTTGGACGCGCAACCCTGCTTGATAGCCTATACATCCGTTCTTGATGGATTCTACCCGTTCAAAAGGCGCCTCCATCATCGCAAAGACAGGCTCAAGCCTTGGGTCAGATAAGGCTATCATCGATGGCTTTCCGTAACTGGTGAAAGCGTTTTGGCTCGTCTGCGTTTTCGCGCATATAGTCTAACACTTCATGGTGAGAGCTTGGCAAATGCAGGGTCAATCGATCAGGATCGGCCAGGTAATACCAAGATATCAGGCCGTTTCTTTTTTGCAGGTATCCGGTATATTCAAACACACGATAGATATTTTTGCAAGCAAAGCGATACACATGCCCGTCTTGTCTTGCGGTAAAGCTATGCTCTTCCAAGGATAGATCGACGGATCCGCGCAGGCCTGCTTTGAGAAGTTTATAGATCAAAAAGGCTTGAAAAATCTTGGTGCGTTCTTGGGCCTGGGGCGATAACATCAGATCAAGATACCACAAACAAAGCTTCTCGATGTCCTCTTTTGTGATATGCTCTTGGTAGTGATAGCGCGTCAGCGCCCCGCGCACAAGGACGTGGTCTTGATGACGCACACTCAGCCAAAACGCGCTCCCTGCCTCGTGGCTGCGTCGCACGCGCCACGTATAGTCTTGATAGGTTCCGACAAAATGCCAGTCTTGCTGTGTCTTTTCCACCACCACGTGGTCAAAGCCTTGCTGAATCTGCTGAAACAAAGGCTCCAACGTGTGCATGCTTTCTCCTTCGCGACCGCTTTTTAAGTCTGCGGTCTCGAAGATCCCTTTTTTACGGGAAAGTTTCGCAAATACAGATTTTGGCTTTGCGCTATATGTTCAAGTTTTTCATGACGGGAGGTGGTGAGATCGAGGTAGAAGCCGCTTTTATCTTCTGCGATATACCGATCGTTGCTTTTCCGCAAAAAACATCCTTGATGTTGGTAGCCGTCTAAATGCGACATTTGGATCAGCTTACATAAAGACCCGAGGGGATCGACCCAGATTTTGTTGTTTTCTAAAACACACAAATAGGTGCCTTCCAGGCCCGCTTTATAGAGATGTTTGCGTAGCAAGGTTTGAATCACCCAAGAACGCTGCAAGGCGTATGGCTCAAAACCAAGGTCAATATCGTGTTTTAAAAGCTCTACGTGATCCATCAAAGCGTTGGCGCCAAACCAGTGGTGTTTGGAAGAATAGGTCAGGAGGTTGTTCCAATGCGCTTTGAAAAACCATTGCATGGGGCCTTGCTGATGTGGCATGGGGACGCTTTCAAAGGTCCAGTGGCCTTCTCCTTTGGCCAGACGCACCATAAAAGGAGAGATGGGCTCGACGATCCCCCAAGGGCTTTGGTGGTGGTGAGGCCAACGTGAATCGATCATGAAGACTGTTGTCCTTGGTCAAGGCGCGCGTATGTTTCTACGATTTCTAAACGCGCATGCTGAGCGTGCGGCACCATCACGTGCAGAACAGGATTGCAAGAGATCGTCCAAAAGCTACCGACCTCTTCCAAAAGGGCACTGTTTTGATAGCGCTGCAAGAGTGTTGGGTGGTAAAATATGGTGGTCCCGTTGACGGCAAACGTGTTTTCAAAAATTTGCACGACTTGCAAGCCATGGAGCCCTTGTTCTATACAAAATTTTTGCAAATACAGCATCAAGTTCTCGCCGTTTTGCACCGTTTGAGGGGAGAATTTTTGCCGTGCAAACGCCAAAACCTGGCGAGGGGTCTTGTAAGGATAGACCCAATGGGTTTCCAGCAAGATCGGAGGCCCCATGCCGGTCCAGGCGCGAAATTGAAGCTTGTCGCCTTTGAGACCCCAAACAGCAGACGCGCTGGGCCAAAACCACCGCCCGGCTGTTTTGGATAGTTTTTGACAAAAGGGCTCTGTGTTCCACTGAGACCAAAAGAGATCAAGGCCTGGGGGCATAGAGTGTTTCCAAAAAATGAAGGTTTTTGGGGGTGTTTTGTAAAATTTCTAAGCGTTCGTGCTGTGTCGCAGGAAGCTGGGCATCCCAAATACCGATGGTGTTCCAGCGCCAAAGATGCTCGGTTTGCTGTTCCAAAAACAAGCCTTGACCAAATCTTTCAAAGGCTTTAGGAAGAGGTTGGCAAAAAGATCTCCAAGTCCGGTCATGGACCTCAAGATGATCTGTAAAAACACACACGATGATGGCAGGTAACAAGGTGTGCTCGATCCCCAATCGAAGGGCTATGTGTTCCAAAGCGCGGGTGATCTGATATCGGCGCGGTCCAAACTTCTCTTTTACAAAGTCTAGCAAAGAAGTGGGCGCCGAAACAGGGAAGGTGTGTTGAAACACCAGCTGGTGATGATCCCAAACACACAGCAATAGCTTTTGAGGGTGATCTTGCGCCGTAACGATAAACCGGTTCCATACCAACCGATCTGGTGTTTCTAGCGGTGGTTGAAGAAGGCAGTGTTGAAAATCAAACAGCCACGGCGGCATCATTGGAAAACCTCCGTCTGTTGGGGAAAATATTATAGTATTGTTCGAGAAAGGGGCCATTCCTCACTTTCTCGAACCCGACGCTTCAAAACTTCAAAGCGCTCCAAGCATTGATGGGCAGAAGCCGGTAAAAACAGATTCCATCGATACAACGGCGAGGCTTGCCACGCACATCCATCGTCTTCAAAGACGGATATCATGGTGGGTAAGGCCAGCAACTGGTATTGGAAACTGTCATGGTTGGCGGACAGCAAAAAGACCCGATCCAAGGAAATATGGGCATTATACCAACCAGCGGGGGCCTTTTTCTGCCGTAAAAACTCCAAACAGCTCCATTGCAGGTCTAGACTGTGCTGATACTGCTTCAAGGTCCAGTGGTGTTGTAAGAGCCGTTGCAAGTCTTTCAGGTGTTCTTCGCGATCGAGGGTGGTCGATAGGATTTGGGGGGTGATATTGCCTGAAAGGATCAATTTTTGGTCCAACAGCACGCGCACCAAGGTCAGTTCTGGCAAAACGACGTTAGGCGTTTTCCAATGCGGTGATACGCGTTGGCTCCAATGCCATTGATACGGCCCTTGGGCGCAGGTTGCGTGTAAAGAAGACCCCTGGCCCGACCACTGTGGGGCCGTCCAAGGGGTTTGTATGCTGGAAAAGAGATGCAATAGGTCCGCGCTGTGGAGCATGCGTCAAGGTTGGCGCAAGAAATCATGCGGCAAGATCGCATGCGATAAGCTGCGCTGGGTCAGCAGCAAGCGCCCTCCGGCCATAAAGCCTTGGGCCCGCCAATCGATCGCATTGAGGCGATCGCGTAAGACTTCCAACGTAAGGTCATGGGCATGGGGGAAGAGCGCCAAGATCGAGCCATCCCAGTTTTCACAATCGTGTAAAAAGAAGGGGGCTTCCCGGCGGGTGCGGCCATTGACATAAAGGCGCGGACCTTGGGCGGTTTTGGGAAGGTTGCGCACCCATCGCCACCAGTCTTTTTGCCCAAACCGCCTGGCGCGTCGCGCCAAAAGTGCGTCCTTATGAGGCCTCAGCAAGGGATCAGCATTGGGGGCGTCTGGCAAGAGCTTGCGGGTGATCCCATGGGTATGGGTGGTGGAACACACGAACTCGACGCTTCGTTCGCAATCTTTGGTGTAGAGTTGGTCGGCGCCTGAAACCGCGCCTACGCGGACGGAAAACACATCCTTTAAAGGGATGCTCGCTTGAGGCGATACGAAGGAGAGTTGATTGCCATTCAACTGCATAACACGCCCATCGTCCAATCGTCGCGACCGACGGCCTTTTTGAAAGCGCCAGATGGCACATGTCGGGCCATAGCCTGGAAACACGCGGGCATCGCCCAGATCTTCCCAAGATGTAAAAGCGCCTTCTCGCCAGAGGCGGGCGTTGAGATGTTGAGCGTGGGTGGCTTTTAAAAAATCCCTTGGCGTGATAAACACCAACTCCCCCCCAGGGGCTAGATGGTCCAAGGCCTTCCAGATGAAAAACACGTATAAGTTGGTGCGCCGATCGAAAGATTCCATCGGCAACTGCGCTTTGGTGCTGGGGCGGATATCTTGAAAGCGCACAAAAGGTGGATTGCCGATGATGGAATCGAAGGTTCTGTTTGGGTCGAAGTTGAAAAAATCTCCAATCTCGACATGCGCTAAAGCCACGGATGCATCGATTTCAAGACCGGTTCTACGATCGGGGGGCAAGTGGTCCCAAAACGCGCCATTGCCACAGGCGGGTTCTAAGATTGAGCCCGTGTTGCGCAATAATCCGATCATTTTTTGTACGATAGAGGCCGGGGTAAACACCTGGCCCAAGGTCGCTACATCCAGCATGTCTTGCCCTCGTTGATATCAAGGGATATTAGCCTAAAAGACGAAAGAGGCAAGATGTCTGTGTACGTGTTTTTAAAGATTAAAAGGTGAAGATGCGCTGCATCACGCCCAGCTCGGGGTTGTAGTGTTGGGTGATGGTTGGCGTGGGTGTGGCTTGTGTGGAGGACTGCCTCTCACAGGTTTTAGCACGCAACGTCACAACGCAGCCAGGGCCCAGCACTTGGGCTGAAACGCCCATGGAGGTTTTGGTGGTGGTCGCCCAACTGGGCGAGGCGATCAGTAAGCCCAGGATCAAGAAAGCACGCATGGAGGATCCTTTTTGGAAGAAAGAACGGAAGAAGGTTTAAAAATGGTTTTATATGGAGAATATAATACTTTTTCACGCGCAAAGTATCATATCATGACTCTAAAAAAGAAGGTAGATTGTATGCTCGATATTGTTGCGCAGGTTGTGGGGATGACAATTTTTGTGGGCATCATGGTGTTTGTGGTGCGCATGAAAATCCAGCAAGAACATACGGCACAAGCACAAAAAGCTCGAGACCAAAAATTGCTTTCTTTGTTGGGTGGATTTCCAGACTTTTCTGTGTCCAAAATTGAATTTTTAAAAACCGATGACGGGCAAGATTTTGTGGCCTTGGATCTGGTGCCCATCTCTGGCATGAGCGCGGATAAAAAGCAACAGCGCGAGCAAGCGCTGGTGGATCACCTTGTTCAACAAAGGCCTGATTTGGTAGGCGTTTATGTTCGAAAGTGCGTGCGTCCATGACCTATCCTAACGAGGTGATCGAGCGATCGGTTAAAGATATTCCAGGGATGGTTTCGTGTAAGGTCATGAGCGTTCAGCATCTTGGATCAGAAGGAGAGATCAGCTATGTGTTGTATCTGTCTTTGGGTTTTGAAGGGGATGCTGGCTTGCAACAGTCAGCGGCGCAAGTGGCCTTGGCCCACGATCCAACGGGGTTGGTGACGGCGGTTTATGTCAATATGAAGCGTTAAGCGCGTTCTTGGGTGATGATGGCCAAGGGCGATTGTTCTGGGCCTTCTAGATGTCCGCGCTGGATATACAACAAACCGTCCTTCGCCACCAGCCAAAAGGTGTCTGGCAGCAAACGCGTTTGCGACAAAAGCTCCTCCAAAGGCGCCAAATCCCCTAGAATCTGGGCCAGGTTCAGGCGTTCATGGGAAGATTGATCGAGCCGTAAGGGCCACAAACCGTCTTGATTTGTCATGGATGGGAGGGTGTTTAAAAAGAGGGCCGCCTTATCAGTATAATGGCCTTTGAGATTCTTCACCGCATAGCGCACGGGTTTAGGGGCCCAAGACCACATCTGGCCTTTTTGAAAGCTTTGTACAGACGCGCCATAAGGGGCTAAGAAGACGGTAGCGAGTGTATCGTTTTGGGATATTTCTGCCAAAAAAGCTGTTCTCACCGCCTGTAAAGCTTTGGAGGTGGCATCGGTTTTATGTCCTGGCCGCAACTTATAGATAAAGTCGCCCGATGTTTTAAGCTCAAAGAACACCGTTTTTCCATCGATCACCAATCTGGCCGAAGAAAACAGGCGATCAGGATAGACGTCAGAAATAAAGGATGGACCGCCTTGGTATAAGGCGGCATGGGCGTGTTGTAAAACACCCGTCAAGGTTGGAAACTGGGTGATCAACGAGGACATGGGGGGCTCCTAAGAGAAAGAACAAGAGAAAGCCTCCTTAGAGGCTTTTAGCTGGTGCGTAAAATGTGTAAAAACTCAAAGTCGTTGGCCAGATACGCACAGATCCATAGGCCTGCGATACAGATCAAGCCCAGCGCGAGATAGGCTCCAAGCCAGGCCAAGGCTTTGGGCGCTTGCAAGGCGTGTTGCACGTGTCGAGCGCGCCGCTCTTCCCACGCTTCCATCACGCCCATCATCACCACAAACACCAAAATCGGTGCGGGGATGAAGTAAGCCAGGCCCAACCCCAAGATGATGGTGATCCCTAAGCACACCCAGGTCCAAATGGGGGAGAAGCTTGCCAACGACGCGCGCACCATGCGCCCGCCATCGAGGGGCTGCACCGGCAACAGATTGAACAGGTTCAAAAAGATCACAAACGAGGTGGCTTTGGCCGCAGCGGTCAGATCTTGGGACAACGCATACCCCAAGGCAAAACAGACGGGCGTGGCCAGCAAGCCAAACACCGGGCCCATGGAGGCCACATAGGCTTCTTCAAAGCGATAGATAAATGGACGTTTTGGAGAACAGACGCCCCCCACAAACGGGATCAGATAAAACCCGCTGGTGGGAATACCGCAGCGCTTCATGGCCCAGACGTGGCCATATTCGTGAGCGACCAGGCCTACCAAAAACACCATGGCCATTTGCCAGCCAAACAACAAGCTATAGGCCGCCAAGGACAAAGCCGCCAAGATCAGCTTGGTGCTTTTGAGCAGCTTCAAGGCCAAAAGACCTAAGCTCATGAGGGATACTTTGGGCATGCTTTCTCCTTAGGCCCACCGCAAAACTTTGGGCAAACAGGTGTTCCAGCGCATCAAACGATGCATCGTCGGTGGCCCAGCGGCCAACCCATCAGCGGGCATTGACGCGGGGTCGAAACGCCAACCCCGACTATAATGACGAGCAACAATACGGCGCGGGCTCAAATACCGACGAGTATTATTCGGAGCTGAGTACGCGTAAGCTGAACCGGGGTAT
>JAAIGE0100513304.1_pt1 | contig 12702 bp, 20 predicted proteins | sample 6487951 | NCBI WGS metagenome assembly JAAIGE01 (sample SAMN13974128, study PRJNA590717) | phyllosphere metagenome | biome: tomato field; feature: multiple bacterial spot infested tomato fields; material: tomato leaves; isolation source: leaves from tomato fields | host: Solanum lycopersicum ... | reverse complement strand
CATCCCGCCATCGCCCTGGGCCATGGCGAACAGGTGGTGCTGCCACCGCTGCCTTTGGACGAGGCGCTGGACGTCGGTCACGCCCTGGTACAGACCGCCGCGCTGCTGCACGAGCGCACCATCCAGCGCGACGAGGCCGAGCGCGCCGAACGGATGCTGCGCGAAGCCAAGCGCGCGGTGGAGCGCAATGAAGCCTTTCTACGAGGCATTTTCGAGGAGTCCCCGGACGGCATTCTGCTGGTTGGCCACGACGGCCGGGTGACGCGCGCCAACGTCCAGGCCGAGCGCATGTTCGGTTACGCCGCCGGCGCGCTGGAAGGGCTGGCGCTGGATGTGCTGCTGGTGGAAAGCGGAAAGACGCCGGCCTCGGTGTACGAGCGCATGCGCGCCACCCCGGCCAGGAGCGGCATGGCCGGCACCACCCACCTGCGCGGCCTGCGGCCCGACGGCCAGGCCTTCGCGGCCGACGCCATGGCCAACCCGCTGCCGGAGCGTGCGCTCCTGATCGTGACCGTGCGCGACGTCAGCGCCGGCTGGGAACAGGAGAAAGCGCTGCGCCAGGCGTTCAAGGACAAGAGTACCCTGCTCAAGGAGCTCTATCATCGCGTCAAGAACAACCTGCAGCTCATCGTCAGCCTGTTCAACCTGCAGGCGCGCACCATGGAAGAGGGGCGGGAGCGACAAGCCCTGCTGGAAGCGGCTGATCGGGTGCGCGCGATGGCGCTGGTGCACGAACGCCTGTACCAGTCGCGCTCACTCGGCACCATCCGCCTGGACGACTACATGCGCGAGCTGTGCGACCAGCTTGCCAACGCCGCCTCTGCGCGGGAACGCGGCATCGCCCTGGCGCTCGACGCGGCGCCGGTCGAGGTGGGACTCGACGTCGCGGTACCGCTGGGCCTGCTGCTCAACGAGATCGTGTCGAACAGCCTCAAGCATGCCTTTCCTGACGGGCGCCACGGCACCATCCGCATCAGCCTGGCGCCGTTGGCCGGCGCTGCGCAAAGGGGCGACGACACCCTGCAACTGGTCGTCTGCGACGACGGGATCGGACTGCCACCAGAAGCCGAACGAACTTCGCGACCGACCTTGGGTCTAAAGCTGGCTGCGGCCCTGAGCGAACAGTTGCTTGCCAGCCTCACGTTCGAAAACCGTGACGGCGCCTGCGTGTCGCTCACCTTCCGCGCGCGCGACCATGGCGGGCACGATGCCGGTCCGGTACCCGATTCGTCGTCCCGTCCGTCGCTCGCGGGCGCCGACGATTCCATTCCTGGATAGGGGGCATCATGCTCCAGTTATTACCCGACACCCTGCAGGACGCGCCGAGCCTGCTGGTGGTCGAAGACGAAGCGGTGGTCGCCATGGACATCGCGGGCCAGCTGCGCGACATGGGCTACCGTGTCTGCGGCTGCGTCGACAACGGCGTTGACGCCATCGCGCAGGCACGCGCCCGTCAGCCCGACCTGGTGCTGATGGACGTCGTGCTGCGCGGCGAGATGGACGGCATCACCGCCGCCGCCGCGATCGGCGCCGAACTCCATATTCCGATCCTGTTCCTGACCGCGTACAGCGACGACCAGACCGTCGAGCGCGCCACCCATGCCATGCCCTATGGTTACCTGACCAAGCCGTTCCAGGCGCGCGAACTGCGGGCGGTGATCGAGGTCGCCTTGCGCAAGGCCGAACTGGAGCGCGCGCAGCGCGACAACGAGCGCTGGCTCGGCTCGGTTCTGCGCGGCGTCGGAGACGCGGTGATCGCCACCGACGCCGCGGGCCGGGTGGGCCTGGCGAATCCCGCGGCCGAGGACTTGCTGGGCACGCGACAATTGCGCGGCCGGCTCGCCGCCGACGTGATCCGCCTCGAGGACGCCGCCGGCACCGTGGTCGAGCTGACACGCCTGGAGGGCGCTTCGCGCAGCGGCGCAGCGGTGCTGGTGACCCTTGACGGGGTGCGGATCCCGGTCGATTTCTCCGCCGGCCCGATCTGCGACGAACGCGCATGCCGGATGGGGACCGCGATCGTGCTGCACGACGAGCGCGAACGCGTCGCGGCCGAGCTGCGCCTCGCGCGCAGCGAGCAGCGTTTCCGCAGCGCCTTCGACCAGGCGCCCCTCGGGCTGGCGCTGGTTAACCTCGACAACCGTTACGTGCGTGTCAACCGCGCGATGTGCCGCCTGCTGGGAGCACCAGTCGACGAGCTCGTGGGCGCCGCGCAGGATGCCTTCGGCGACAGCGTCGACAACGCGATCGAGCGGGAGTACCAGCAGGACCTGCTCGCAGGGCGCAGCGAAGCGGTCCAGTACGAACGGCGCTACCGGCCGAAGGACGGGCGCACCGTCTGGGCGCTGGTCTCGGCCACGCTGCTGCCGACCAACCACGAGCCGCAGCAGTTCCTGATCCAGGTGAACGACGTCACCGAACGCAAACGCGCAGAGGAAGAGCTGGCCCACCTGGCCCATCATGACGCCCTGACCGGCGTGGCGAACCGCGCGATGCTGGGCGAGCAGGTCGAGCGCGAGCTGGCGGTGGCGCGCCGTCGTGGCGCCCGCCTGGCGGTGGTCTTCATCGACCTCGACTATTTCAAGCACGTCAATGACAGCTATGGCCACGAGGTCGGCGACCTCGTGCTGAAGGAACTGGCAACCCGCCTGGTTCGCGGCGTGCGCGCGATCGACATCGTCGGCCGCATGGGCGGCGACGAGTTCGTGGTGGTACTGTCCGAGGTATCCGACGCGCATGACGTGATCAAGCTGACCGGCAAGCTGCGCCACGAATGCGCTCGTCCGCTCCACTGCGGGAGCCACGAGGTGCGACTGGCCGTCAGCATGGGCGTGAGCCTGTTCCCCGACGACGCGCAGGATTTCCGCACGCTGCTGCGCTTCGCCGACAGCGCCCTCTACCACGCCAAGGGGGAGGGCCGCAACAACGTCCAGTTCTACCGGCCCGAGCTCACGGCGCGCATGGAGATGCGGATCCGGCTGGTTGTCGGCCTGCGCACCGCCCTCGAGCGCGGCGAACTCGAGATGTTCTACCAGCCGATCGTGGCACTGGCCGACGGCCTCCCGGCCGCCGCCGAAGCCCTGCTGCGCTGGCGCCATCCCGAACTGGGCCTTTTGATGCCTGACCTGTTCCTGCCGGTGCTCGAGGAATCGTCGGTGAGCGAGGAGATCGGCGCCTGGACCATTCTCCAAGCATGCTGCCAGGGCGCGCGCTGGAACGCCGACGGCGCACCCGGCCTGCGCATGGGTGTGAACGTGACGTCGGCCCAGTTCAAGTCCGGGCGCCTGGTGCCGGTGGTCGAAGCGGCGCTGCGCGCCTCCGGCCTGGAACCGGGTTGCCTGTGCGTCGAGATCACCGAACAAAGCCAGCTGGCCGACACCGAACAGACCCGCGCCACGCTGGCCGCGCTGAAATCCCTGGGCGTGCTGGTGGCGATCGACGATTTCGGCACCGGTTACTCGTCGCTGGGCTACATCAGCCGCCTGAAGCCCGACGAGCTCAAGATCGACAAGTCGCTGGTGACCGGCGTCGACACCGACGCCGAACACGCGGGCCTGGTGGTGGCCGCGCTGGCCATGGCGCGCAGCCTGCGCCTGATGGTGGTGGCCGAAGGCGTCGAGACCGAGGCCGAGCAGGCCTTCCTGCACGCCCACGGCTGCGACATGGCCCAGGGCTTCCTGCATGCGCGTCCGATCCCGGCGCCCGAGTTCGAGGCGTGGCTGGCGGCGGCCGGCCACGTGAACAGGCCCGGCGGGGCGCCGGCGCATTGATCGTCGGTCTGGACCCAGGCTTACGTGGCTGCCGACGATCGGTCCGAGGGGGGATGATCCGACAGACGACGTTGGCAGGAGGGGAAGGGCGCCGGCGGTTACGGCATTGTCGAAGCAAGCGACATCAATGACCGCGCAGAAATCGCGGCCCGGACCGCGGACGGGCACGCCCTCGTGCTCTGCAGCGGTGTCGTCGACGACTTCGGCCCTCCGGACAGCATCCTGGGCGACCTGAGCGAACGCGGCGAACTGCTGGTCTCGTACCTGGCGGAAGGAGAGGGCGATCGCACCGCGTTGTACAGGAGTGGCGCGCTGAGCGACCTGCCGCGCTACGGTGGCCGACAGTTTTATGGCAACGCGAGCTGATCGACCTGAATACGCTCATCGATCGCGAGGCCAACCTGGTGCTGCAGTCCGCCGACGATGGCAACAGCCCAGGGCAGATCCTCGCGCACGACAGAAGTTTTCAGGTATAAAACAGGGCAATGTTCAGGTCTGGCTCGGGTGGCGAAAGCGATGACATCAGGGACATCTTTAACTCGACATTAGCATATATATTGTCGAGTTGAGTGCGGGATCGCGGTCCAGCGCTTGTCTTCCGGTTTCGGCCCGGGTAGAGTCCTCAGCACAGGATAACCCGGCCCATCCAATGACGATCGCCCACATCTCAGCAGGAGCAGTTGCACATCGTAACGACGACCATGTGGCCGTCTTCACCCATGCAGGCGCCACCGACATCCTGGTGATCGACGGCGGAACGTCGGTGGCGGACCACGATTACCTCGATCCCGTCCAGGGCGACGTCGCTTGGTTCGTCCACGCGTTTACCGAGGCGCTGGAGCAGGAATTAAGGCCGAGACGCAACCAGCAGGAATGCGTGCATGCCGCGGTCGACCGTGTCCGTGCCAGGTTCGACGACATGACGAATCGTGCTGCGATGCCGCTGCACGCGTGGCCGATTGCGGCCATGACCTGGATGCGGATCAGCGAAATGGATGGCGCGCAATGTGTGACGCTGTACGGCTTGGGCGATTGCAAGAGCTTGCTGCGCACGCAAACTGGCGCCTGCATCGACCTCGATCCGTTTGTGAATCCGCAAGACGCCGTGCTGCAGGCCGAGATAGCGAAGCTGCGCGCTGAAGGTCTGAGCGATCCGGAGCAACGGCGTGAGCGCATGCTGCCGATGCTGCGTGCCCGGCGTGAGTTCCAGAATACCCAGCCGGCGCCGGCGGTGTTGTGCCTGCATCCGAACGGCATTTTCGACGCGCGCATCCGGAGCTTCGACCTGGAACCCGGAGCAAGCCTGCTCATCATGACTGACGGATTTTATCGGCTGGTCGATCCGTATGACCGCTACACAGATCCTGGATTGGCGGATGCGTGTTGTCAGCAGGGATTACCAGCGATGCTGGATGAGCTGCGAACGTATGAGGCTGTGGTTGGCGGCACTGGAACTCGCGCCGTGAAAGCCGCTGACGATGCGACGGCGGCGATCTGGAGTAATTGATTCTCCTGGCCGATTGTCCGGCCGTTCTCGTGAAGGAAATTTGTAATGACGTTAATCGTAGCTGGCCGTCTTATCCAAAAACATGCCGATCTGTCGGAGCTTGCTCGGCTGAGCCTGATGTTCATCGATGGCGCGACCGAATGGATTACCTGGGCCATTTCGAGCCCTATGTCGCGCTACGATCTGCCTGATGAAGTTGCGCTCGTGGCCGCCGTCCAGCAGGGGTTGCACGCCTCGCCACTAACCCTGTTGCCGAGGCTCGGCATCTGGATCAGTCCGGTAAAGCTGATGTCGCTCGGGTCCGATCACCTGCGTACGCTGGGAAGAGCCGAGGCCGACGACGCGAGCGACGTGGTGGAGGAAAAGTTGCAGAGTATGCTGGCCGAGCACAACATCGTGCCAGCAGAGAAGCTGCGCGGCGTCACGACGTTCCTGCAAAAACTGGGCGTCGAATCAGCCCCGCTGTTTCTGGTGCGTGAATTCAATGACCTTCTGGCCCTGGTCGAGCTGGAGGGCCTGCGCTTTGGCCAACCTGGCCCACGTCAGGAGGCATTGTGCCGGGAGGCTGCTAGCTGGGCAGTGGAGCAGGCGCGCACGGTGCCTGAATTCTGCGACTACTACAAGGTGTATCTCGCGCACGCCAGCAATATGCAGGCGCTCGAGGCCTCCGCCGACACACGCAAGGCGCTGGCCGACCGCGTTCTCGAGAAGCTCCTGCCGCTGGCATTCGGCACGATCGACGGCCCTCGGCTACGAGATCGCCTTGCATCGCCGGGCGAAGTCGAGCGTGCGCTGCATGCGTGGCTTGCGCAGGGAAAGATGCTGGGTTTCGGGCGCCCGTCGCAAGTGGTGCTGCAATTCGTCACGCACGCAGGCTATACCGATGAAACCGGTGACGACGCGCGCATCCTCCTCGAACGCTACCTGGCACGGGCCCAGACCTTCCTCGCCAGCAGGAGCAGCTGGAAGAGCCATCTGGAGCAGGACGGCGCGACCACGATATTCACTCTCACCTCTGGCATGGCCGGATCGTCAGCCGATGACAGTGTGGCGCAGCTCCAGGTCAGCCGTGACGGCGTGCTGTCTCTGCGCCGGTTTGGGACGCACGTCAATGTCAATGGAGTGGACACCTTGCGAGGCATGACGTAGGCGTTCTATCGAACGAGTGACGCGGTGCGTTGCGTCTCATGGTCAGGAACGAATGTGTGCAAAATCTGGGAACGCTATTTCGCACGCTGACAGTTTCTGGCCGATAGACTCCGGGCGACGCGGATGCTATTTGACATAATATAGATTATGCGAAGTTCGGACGGGGATGGCACGATAACAAAAACACTTCAAGGCCGGTACGCACAGACCGGTTCTCGGTAGCCAAGGACAATCCTCCTTGGCTATTTTTTTAACAATTAGGAGGCAGTGTGCGATACCCGAATCGGCGGTACGGTAATCCGGCTGAAATGGCCTACTACACGATGGGAGTCCCGGTCAAAGTCATCGCGCGCCGGATGCGCCGTGACGAACGCACGATCAGGGATTGGCTTACGGGCCGCGCCAAGGTGCCGTGGTGGGTTCCTGAGATTCTGCGACTCCAGCACATGGAGAACGATCTACGGTCGCGCCAAATGGGCATGGGCGCGCTGGCGCCGCGCTTGGGCGTGGTCAGCGCCGAGGTCATCGCCCTGGCGCAGCCAGACGCAAAAAAGCCCCAGGCGCGCCCAGGGCTTTCGGTGGTCGATCCGGGCGAGCCGGTCGTTACTTGCGCTTGAAGCGGCCATTCTTGGCGCGCGGCGGCGTGCGGCGTTTCTTGGTCATGGTTCGATCCCCAATTTGATTTCAGCCCTCATCAGGCGGCGTTCGACCGCCCAACCCCATTTGAGCAGCCCGAGGCCGCCAGCGAACAAGCCAAGATCGCCCGCCATCTTTAAAGCCTCGAGCCAGCTCATTATTTCTTCGATTCCGGCAACAGGACGGCGCCAGCGGCCAGCACGGTCGCCAGCGCTTCCGCGACGATGTTGGCTTTCATCGGGTCGGCGCCGAACAGCACGGCCAGGACGGCCACACCGGCCAGGCTCGATGGCTCACGGAGCCGGGTAAAGAAGTTGCGCAGCATGGTATTTCCTCTCTCAGGTTAATGGCCGCATCCGCAGCCGGTTTTGTTTTTGTTGCGGTACAGGTAAAGCGCAAGCGCGATGCCAATGACGATGTATACGTCCTTCATGGCGCCTCACTTCCACAAGCCGTCCCAGGCGCCGCCCAGGAACGTGCCGGCGGGACAATCGAACGACGCATCCCAGTAGCGGCCCTCGCGGAGCGCGGCCTGGCATGCGGTTTCGTTGGTGCGCGGGATGCCGAGAACGTCGCCGGTGCCGATGATTAGGCCGGCGGCGGTGTCCGCCACCACGCCAGGCAGCGCGGTCGCCATTTCGGGCAACCGGCTACTCATGTACCAGGCGCCGCCCACGGCCACGGCGGCGGCCACCACAAGCAATTTGGTATCGGCGGCGATCATCCCCAGGTCACCTCATAGCCGACGCCAGGTTTCATCCAGCCGTAGCCGTCCCAGTAAGTGCCTGCTGGCTGGCTGGTGGTGCCTTTCTTCGCCCGCAAATACATGGCGCCCGCAAGCACGATGGCGGCGATGGCGATCAGTTTTACTTCTGCGTCTCGCATGATTAGCCCCAGGTGGTCTGGTACGACTGGCCCGAACCCACCCAGCCATAGCCGTCAAAGTAGCCCGCCGATTCCTGTGCGATGCCGCCCCGGATCGCGTCGACCGGATCGCTATAGCTCGGGAAGTTGGTCTGACTGGTGTTGTTCGCGGGGCCGTAAGCGAACGCCGACAGCAGGCCCGCGACGGCGCCCTGTGCCATCTGTTGCCAGCCGTTGCCGACGCTGGCCGGCATGGACGATGGGACCGGCTGCTGAACGTAGACCGGCGACTGTGCGGGCCGGCGGTTCAGAAGGAAGAAGCCGCCCACCAGGGCGACGGCCAGCAAGGTGTTGTTGTTGCTCATGCGTAGTTGCTCCCGGCTTTCGCCAAAATGGTGGTGTAGTAGTCGCGCGTTTCGGCGGGCGCGGCGGCAAGGCCTTTGCGCCGCACATTGCCGATGCCCCAGTTATAGGCCGCGAGCGCGAGCGTCCACGACCCGGTGCTGTTGTACAGCCAGGCCAGGTAGCGCGCGGCGCCGGGGATTGCCTTGCTCGGGTCGAGCGCCGCGGCTTCGCTACCAAGCTGTTCGCGGGCGGTCGCTGGCATGAACTGTGCGATGCCCAGGGCGCCGACGCGGCTGCGCGTGGTGCCGTTGATGACGTTCGGCAGGTAGCGCGATTCCTTCCACAGCAGCCAGGCCAGCAGCATGACCGGGACGCCGTAGCGATCCGCAGCCGATTCGATGATGGCGCGGTACGGCTGCGAGCCGCTCGGCCATCCTGTGATGAGACTTCCCATATCTTCAATTCCGTCCGTGATGATGTTCGATTCGTCGTCGCCCGCCGTCCCTGCCCGCTCGTACTGCGCGGCGGCCCAGAACATGGCGCAGGCCACAACAGCCAGGGCGACAACGGTGTTTTTGTCCATGGCTTACAGGACGGTGTACAAGATGTTCTTCTCGCAGGAGTACGTCGCGCCTGCGTTCACGACATACAGCCCATGGCCTGGCGGAACCTTGACGCGCTTGTCCATTTTTTCTTTCTGCATGGTGTACTGGGCGCCGTTGGTCGCCTGGTACGGAACGAGATAGGCGAGGCGCAACAGCACCGCCCCTTCATTCATGTTCGCGGGCGCCGCGCCCGACTTGACAACGATGGATGCACCTTGCAGCCCTGCCGAGTTCAGCGTACTGATCGCAAGTTGTGCGAACTCCACAACCAGCCCGTTTACGTTGGCTGCTGGTGCAACGACAGTTTTGACCTCATTGGCTGTCACGGAGCTATCCGCAAACGAATGGGTATAGGTCACGGTATCTCCTCCTACCAGGCTTACAGGTACGGGTTCCTGCTCGGTGTTCGTGACCGTCACGGCATTGGTGAAAGTCCCATCGAGCTTGAACGTGTTCAGGGTGTTCGCGTCGAGGAACTCGCCCGCGCCGATGACCACGTAGCCGGTGATCGTCTGGCCTTCATCGGCTGGACGGATAAACCATTGCGTGGCCTGCTCGCCTTTCGGCAGTCGGAACTGCTGGCCAGGCTTGAGCGTGATTTCGCCGCCCGAATCGGGCTTGACGATGATGCGGGCCGGCGCGGTGTCGTTGCCGGCCACCTGGCCCGATTCGTACACGAACAGGTTGCCAGTGGTGCCGAAGGTGCGCGATGCGCCGCCGGCCAGGTTGATCGAATAGGTTTGCATGGTGTTCCTATCGGCGCAAGGCCATTGCGATGCCCACGGCGGCCACGGCCAGCACCGCGTAGAGCATGATCTGTTTGTTGCCGCCGTCCTCAGCCTCTTGGAAGGCCGCGCGGGTCTGTGCGATCGTGTCAGATGCGAAGCCCAGGACAGCGGCGCTGGTGGCGCCCGAGTTGGCGCCCGACGATTTCGCCAGGTCGAACGCTGCGCGCGTGGCATTCAGGCCAGCTTCGGTCTGGAGGTTGAGCGATGCAAACGCTTCCTTCGCCGTCAGGCCCACGGTATCGAGCGCCTTCGTTCCCAGGCCCAGGCCCGCCGCGACCGCGCCGTGGTCGGTCGTGGTCGAGGTGAAGTGCGTGCTGCGGTCACTGCTGTCGGTGAACGAGGTGGACGAACTCCGATTGCTTGTGTCGATAAAGCTGGTCAGGTTCGACGTAGTGCGGTTCACCGTGCTGTTGTTGCCGGAAAGGCCGATAGCCTCGTCCTGGCCGACGACGCGCTGGTCGTTGTAGTCGGTCCAGTTCGTCGTGTTGTTCGTGGTCTTCGTGCTGCTGTCGCTCTTGGAGTCGCCGCCGAAGTTGTACGCGCTCGGGCGGCCACCAGCCCATTTGCGCTGTGCGTTGTACTGATGGATCAGCATTGCAGGGTCTTTCTCAAAAAGTATTCGTTGCCGTCCTGGCGGGTGATCTGGTAGCCGATCCGGCGCGCCTTGCGCACCAGGCCGCGCCGCTCGGTGCGGAAGGCGACAGCCGACAGCCCGCGGTCAAACGCTTGATGCACCGCGAAGCGCGAAAGAACGGCCACCAGGTCGTCAGGCGCCCTCCCCGCCGCTGCCGTGATCCACAGCGCGTCGCCAGCAACCTCGACCAGATACGCGGCCACCGGCTCACCGTCTCCGCTGATCTGATAGGCGCGGCCACGCCCCACCAAGTCAGGCAACGAGAAGCGGCCCGCCGCGTCGGTGCGCGGCGACTGGGCCGCCGCCAGCAGGCGGCAAGCGTCGTCGTGTCCAATCTGGATGGCCGTGTACCTCATTGCCGCTTCATCAGCAGGTAGGCGGCGGCCACCAGCAGCAGCCATTTCGGGTCGAAGCCAAGGCTACCCAGGGCGCCGGCCAGCGTGCCGCCGGTCGGGGTCTGCGTCATGCCGTTGGCGTCCTTGTTGCCGCTGGCAGTCGTGCTGTTGCCGTTGCCGAAGTTGATGACCCAGCCGGAACCGTCGAAGTTGAACGGATTGCCGATGGGCGTACCCACGCCAGCATTCGATGTAGCGGTAGATGGCCCGCCGCCGCCCGCCGACAACTGCAAAGGCATCGGCATGCCTGGCACTGGCATCACCATTACTTGCTACCCATGACGAGGAATGCCAGGCCGGCCAGCAGGATCAGCCCGTTGAGGCCGTTCGCGCTGGTCGTGTTGTAGGTGGGCTCGTGATAGACCAACTGGCCCGACGCATAGGCGCCCTGCACTTGCGCGGCAATGGCGCCTTGCGCCGCGCCGCGAATGCCGTTCGCCAGGATCGCATTCCAGTCGGTGTCGCCGTTCGCCTTCACCGGGTTGACCATGCCGGCGCCGATGGTGTTGTAGGCCGCGACCGGGTTCCCGTACAGGGCGTTCTGTTGCAAGTCCATGCGGCCCCCGGCTTACAGGTTGGTCGGAGTGTCGAGCACTTCGGCCATTGCGACCACGGTGCCGCCCGCGACATCCTTGAGGAACGCGTTGAACTCGAACGAGTCGTACAGCATCGAGTTGCCCTGTTGGCGCACGGTGGTCACGTGGGCGTCCGGGTTGTTATCGACCAGGAAGTCGGCCACGTAGGTGTTCGACTGCGGAACGTGCTTGTGGTGCAGCTGGTCGAAGCGGTTGCCCAGGCAGGTCTGATCGAACATGACGATGCCGTTCTTTTTCACTTCCAGGCGCTCGACGTTGCCGTTCACGGTCGCGCTGTGGTTACTACCGGTGTAGAACAGCCAGATGCGCTTCAACAGCGCACCGCGCAGATTCAGCGGCAGCGTGAAACGGCCCGAGGCCGACTGGGTGAAGTTGAACGGGACCATCTTGACGACCATCGGGTTGTTCTGGCGCTGTTCGAAATAGCCGATGGCGTTGATAGCCGGGCCGACAGCCGCCGCCGCGATGGTGATTTCCACGAACACTTCGCCGATGGGAACCAGCGTCATCAGGTCGAGGCCGCCGATTTCCTTGACCGGGAAGATTGCCTGCTCGCGCTCGGTGAAGTCGAGGTACAGCACCTTCGCATTGTCGGCGGCGTTCTTGTAGTTGTTGATCTTGTTGATCTGATCGCCGGTAACGTCCCAGATGACGCGCGGGCCGACTTTCACGCGAACGCGCTCGATGTGCGTCTTGGTGAAGGTGGTGCCGGACAGTTCCAGCTTGACGCCGACGAGGGTAAAGGCTTCCGGCGCGATGCGCAGGGTAGCGACTTGGCCGGCGGCGACGCCCACGGCTTGCTGGAGGGGTTTGTTGAACATGGTTTTTGTTATCCGTTCAGGGCCGACTGTACGAGGCGGCGGGTTGGCTGGAACTGGTTCATCACGTAGATGACGGCCAGGGTTGCGATTGCGTGCTTGATGGCGTCTTGCAGCTTCATCGCTTAGCTCGGCAAGAATTTGTCCAGCGGGTGTTCCGGCATGGCGTTGTTCACGTACTTGGTGACCGCGATGACGGCCAGGATGAACAGGGCTTGTTTTGCGTAGGCTTTCATTTGCTCTCTCGGGGTTAAGGGACGATCTCGGTGTTTTCCTTCACCAGTCGCCGTAGGGCCGGGACATGCTTGATGATGAGCGCCGAAATGATGATTGCGCCCAGCGTCGCAAGTACCTCTTGGCCTAGCTTTGCAGGGGACGGGATGAACGATTTCATAGCCGCCAGACTAGCGGCCCGATAGCCCAAAAGCTACGGGCCGCGCCGTCCCTACGCATACGCATACCCCTAGGTAGAAGCCCTGGCGGCGCGCGGGCGTTTTTGTTGTGCGTCCGGGCGCTCAGGTGTCGCTTTTCCGTCATCGCGATCGATCACGCGTTCGTCAATCCGCCCGGTGATCGTGATGCTTCCGGCGCGTAT
>JAAIGE0101473782.1_pt1 | contig 12703 bp, 10 predicted proteins | sample 6487951 | NCBI WGS metagenome assembly JAAIGE01 (sample SAMN13974128, study PRJNA590717) | phyllosphere metagenome | biome: tomato field; feature: multiple bacterial spot infested tomato fields; material: tomato leaves; isolation source: leaves from tomato fields | host: Solanum lycopersicum ... | reverse complement strand
TAAATAAATAAGCTTTTATCCTCTTGTTAGCACATCAGTAAGCTGGGTTAAACGTATAGTTCTACCTAATTTTTTTCATTTTTAATTTTTTTATTAAATGGCAACATATTTATTTTGCACCACAATTAAGTAAAAACATCCGCCAAATTATTTGATCTAATCGTTGTACACCCCCCGCCATTGACGAAATTAATTTCTGCTAACAATCAACCATTTGTTAGTACTACCGAATGCTTTAACTAAGGCATTCAAATCTGTCAATTTTTCCGCCATCTTTTTCATTTCCAGCAGACAACCGCTACTTGTCCACAGGTTTGCTTATGCTAAAATAAGCTCTTTTAGCCATCTGCGAACACCTATTTTATTGGTATTTAACACCGTCGCCTCACGAAACTTTTTCTAGGTTTCTTTACAACTCTATTGTGTATTAACAAGTATTTTACGATGAAAACTTTCGTATCTATTGCCGCATTTTTACTAATTCATGCTGTGTTATTTGCACAGACCTCCCCTCCTTCTTCAAGCATCCGCGGTAGCGTCTGGCAGGAAAAGGGCGTAGCCAACAATACAAAAGAAAAGGACGAAGTAGCCCTGAACGGAATTTTGGTCGAACTTCGTAATCCTGACACTTACGATTTAATCAGTTCCACGATCACAGATGCTTCAGGCAATTTTGTTCTGCCCAGTTATCCCGGCAACTATGTTATTTCCTATGTATACCCCGCCCAGGGTTACACGGACAGTATTGATGCTACCCAAAACGTAACTGTTCCTGCCAGTGGGTCCGTAAGCGTTCCCGGCATTGGGCTCAAGCCCATTACCAATACCCTAACGTACTGCACGGGTAAGCCCACTACCGTTACCAGCTGGACGGAAACCTTTCAGCTTCCTAAGTACGATGCCACCCTGGGTAAGCTCAATACTGTTTACATGTACGCCATGGAATCAGCGTACCACGCAAATATCAACATCGAAAACACGGGTAGTGCAGACAACTACAAACTATCCGTAGGAGGCTCGATCCTAATGGATTTGCCGGCCATTATTGGCGATATAGAGCTGATAACGAGCGTTAAGCTGTCCGGATCCTTAGCCAATTTCGATGGAAAAGTAGACTATGCAGGCCCTTCCGGAATTTCTTATTATTACAAGTTTGCCAGTTTGACCAGCGAAAAGAAATACACGTCTACTGCTCAGAAAAACATCTTTACGGGTTCCGGAAACTTAGCCATTCCTACCACGGTAGAAAGCTCAACGACCATTTCAGGAGCCGGTAATCTGGAGACCGTAGTTTCTACGGAAGTGGGTGCGGGCGTTTGCGTTACGTATGAGTACACGCCCCTAAGCTTGCCCGTATCGCTGGCCGGTTTTACCGCCAAAGCGGAAGGTACTCAGGCCGCACTCCTGCAATGGAGTACCGCCTCCGAACGGAATAATGCTTTTTTTGAAGTACAGCATTCGACGGATGGAAAATCGTTTGAAACCGTCGCTCGGATAGCCGGAAAAGGTACGACGCAAGTACGTCAGGAATACAACTTTACACACAACAATCTGAATCCACAGACGCTGCATTATTACCAATTGAAGCAGATTGACAACGACGGAACGTTTACGTATAGTAGTATGCGTTCAGTTCAATTAATCGACTACAAAGGTATTTCGCTTCAAGTGGCTTCTAACCCTGTTGTCAATGGAGAGGTTAAAGTACTCGTTGACTACTCGGATGAAAATTTACAGAAATCAACTTCCGTTCATCTGTATTCTTTACAAGGTACGGTTATCGCCACTCAGCAACTGGAATTGATGCGTGGACGTAATGAGATTCGTTTTCCGGTACACGGCGTTGCTCCGGGACTGTACCTGGTCTCTCTGAAAAATGACTCGCTGGGTTCTGCCAAAACGTTCAAAGTGATCATTCAGCGATAACGATTACCCTGATCCAGCCTCCGAATTCGTAGCGAAAAACATTCCGTTTTAGCTACGAATTCGTGGTGTTTCTGTACTTAGCAGCCCAATTCAGTCGCCCGAACTGAATTTATTATTGTTTCTGAAGCTGATACAGAAAGTCCAGAGCCGCCGCATCGGGCAGCGGGCGAGTCTGTACCTGATCACCGAGCTCCATGATACGTTTGTTTTGATTTTCGTAGACTGGCCAGTCTGGTAAGCCTTTTCCGTTGGGATTTCCGGTTTTGATAAAATTCAGCCAGTACACCGACATGATCCGGGCCAGTTCGTGATCTACCTTCTGCCAGGGGCGATCGATGAATTTCAGGTTGTCATAGGCGTAGGCAACTTCGCCCGTGTGAAAGGCCCCGTACCTGGCGTATTCACCCGTACCCGGCACTTTCCGGGTAAAGCGATAGACGTACACCGGCTGACCCTGTTGACTTTGTATCTGAGCCCAGGCGTAATTCTGAATGCCAAACATCAGATCCCGCGAAAGATTGTATTGGGAAACCGTTGCCTGCTCCTCAGTAGTTGCCGGGTAAAAACGCAAAAGCGAAGCCGCGTCCGATCCATACTGCTGCTGTAGGTACTGGCGATACGCTCCGGCCGTTTTCAGGGGACTTTGCAGTAGCCCTTCTTCCTCATTCCAGCCCGTGAGTAAAACGACGGGATTCTGTTTTCGGGTGGCAAACAACTGACCCACCGTTTCGGGCAGGATGTATCCATCAACGATGGGGCCCCGAACGGTGGGTGCCATTCGCTGAATCTCAGCGGCAGGTTTACCCCGAAGCTCGGCCAAGGAGGCTGCTTTCAACGTGTGCATGGCTTGCACACCACTTTCCTCGGCTGCTTTTAAACGGGCCAGGGGTCGGGCAAAACTGGCTCCGCTTTCAGCGATGGCTTTTTGAAAAAGATGACTAGCCTGAGGGCTGGCCACCAGACTATTCACACTCATCGAACCCGCCGACTGACCGGCAATGGTCACGTTGGCAGGATCTCCTCCGAAGGCGGCGATATTTTTCTGCACCCAACGCAAGGCGGCAATTTGATCCATCAGCCCGTAATTTCCGGAAGCATGATAACCCGATTCCTGCGTAAGTTCGGGATGAGCGAAGAATCCAAAGGAGCCTACCCGGTAATTGAAACTAACGAAGACAATGCCTCTGGCAGCCATGGCGGTCCCATCATAAATGGGTACGGCACTTCCTCCGCCCGAAAAACCACCGCCATAAATCCAGATCAATACGGGTCGTTTTTCGCCTTTACGAGCACTGGTCCAGACATTTAGATACAGACAATCTTCGCTAATGGGTTCTTTAGGAATCAGAAATTCCTGGCTCCACATACTGAACGGAGCGGGAGAAGGCTGCATGGGACTGGGTCCGAAGGCAGTACACGCCCGAACACCTTTCCAGGGTACCACTGCGTGAGGAGCTTGCCAGCGAAGATTACCCACGGGCGGTGCCGCGAACGGAATGCCCTTGTAACTACGAACGTCCCCCTGACGACTGCCCCTAATGCGTCCTCCTTCGATGCGAAGCGTTTGGGCGGTACTGCCAGAAAGCAGACCCAGTATTCCCCAGAGTATAAAGCAGCTGTAGCGTATGCGTTTTTTCATCGTTTGAATCAAGGTACCGCCACCTGATTGGCTTTGAGAATTTTGCTAAAAAATAACACCTGATACGGCAAGGCGTTCTCCCAGTACGGCCAGGTATGGGCACCGGGACGTTCCGTGTAGTCGTGAGGCGTCTGGTTTTCGACCAAACGGCGGTGCAGGTCGCGGTTCGTTTCAATCAAAAAATCATCCACGCCAATGTCCAGAATTAAAGGTAACTGGTTACTCTTGAGCCGATCGGCCAGAGTTACGAGAGTATAGCCGGGATAAGGCATGGGCCCGGATTGGGGCGGTCCCAGCAGGCGTGCAAAATTAGCAGCCCGCAGCCGGGCAAAGCTCGAATCTACTTTCCAGTGGGCGGTGTTGATGTCCATCACCCCACTCATACTACCCGCTGCCGCATACAGCTCGGGGTGGCGGCTGGAAATATACAGGGCTCCATGCCCGCCCATGGAAAGCCCCGCAATGACGCGGCCCTTCCCCGTGCGAACGGTGCGGTAGGTACGATCGATTTTCTCGACAAGTTCTTGAGCAATAAACGTTTCAAACTGGCTTTCCTTCACTAAAGGACTATCGAAATAATAACTGGTTGGATCGCCATCGGGCGTTACAATAATCAGGTTGTACTGATCCGAAAGCCGGTGCAGTAATGTGCGGTCAGGCGTTTTGGTGAGCCAGTCCCGAAAACTTCCACTCCCCCCGTGCAACAGGTACAGAACGGGAAAAGTCTGCTTTGTTTTTTTGTACCGATCAGGCAAAACGACTGCCGTTCGCAGGGTTCGGTTCATGCGGGTGCTAGTGATCTCCAGCGTATCAACGCGGGCAGCATGGCTTGAAAAAGCGGCAAGCGTAAGAAGCGTCAGTAAAAAAAAGTTCTTAATCATATCCGAAACAACGGTAAAGAGGTAGAGTAATTCCGTTTAAAACGCCGTATTACGAAGGTAACAAAAGTTAGAGATGGTATGAACAAGCATGCTCAGGGCATCAACTGAATAGCCTAGTATTTTTTTAACCTGAGTTGATACTTTTTAAGCATAAGTAAACAGGTTCGCTAAAGACTTACCATCTTTACTTAGCCTAATCAGGTAATCTGACGGGGCACGATGTCATTGCCGCCACATACATTGATCCGTTTGCTGAAACCAGTATATGCTTTGCCGCGTCTCCCCACCAGGAACCGGCTTGGTACGGTATGGTTTCTGCCCATTATTCCATGAATTATCGCACACGCTTACTAGTAGTTCAAAATAACGATCCGGATTTAGAAAAAATTCGGAATTTCCTTAGCGGGACGTATGATGCCCAGGAAATTGCACGGTTAAAAACGATAGCAGAAGCTGCCGATTTCTTACGTTCTCCCCGTGCTACTAATCTGGAAGTCGTCTTACTGGATAGTTCGGTTACAGGCCCTTATTTAGCGGAAGCCATTACGGCTTTGGTATCGCTTTGTCCTCGCACGCCCATCATTGTTCTAGCCGATGATCCGGCCTTTGGTCTCAGTAGCCGATTCATTGAATTAGGCTTTTCAGATTATTTGCTCAAAAGCGAATGGTCAGCTTTCTCTTTACAAAAGAGTATTTTGTACTGCATTGAACGATATAAGTTAAAAATCTCTTTACTTGAATCCGAAAAACGGTACAGTACGTTATTTCAGTTAAGTCCGGTACCCATGTGGGTGTATGATTTAAAAACCCTGAAATTTGTTGACGTAAATGAAGCAGCTCTAAAGCACTATGGCTACGATAAAGTCGAATTTCTCAATATGTCGATCCGGGAAATAAGACCCAGGGAGGATGTTCTCTTACTGGAAGAGGCGGTGAAAGAATCGCTGCTTTCGGAGAAAAATTCTTACCAGGGTATGTTTCGGCATCAAAAGAAAAATGGGGAAATTATTTTTGTATACATTCAAAGCAAAGTCATTTTCCTCAACGGCCGTCAATCGAAGCTCATTCTAGCCAACGACATTACCCAGCATGTGCATTACGACCGAACCATCAAGACCCAGAACCAGAAGCTAAAAGAAATAGCCTGGATTCAGTGTCACGTGGTTCGAACCCCCATTGCTCGTCTGATGGGTCTGGTTGATGCTCTGGAAGAAGAAGAAATGAATGAAGCCCTGCGAACTGAATTAATGGCTCACATTCGTACTTCAGCTCAGGAACTGGATACGATTGTACGAGATATTGCCCATAAAGCTCAGCAGGTAAACGCCAATTTGCCTTACAATTTATGAACGTACTCATCGTAGATGATGATCTCATAACGCTTAAGCTACACCAGTTACGGGTCATTAACATGGGTTTGTCCCGAAAACCGCAGCTTTTTTATAATGGCAGGGAAGTTCTGGATTTTTTACTTGCGGCTCAGGAAACGGACGAACCATACCTCATTTTGCTGGATCTGAACATGCCCCTTATGAATGGCTGGCAATTTCTGGAAGCTCTACAGGAGTATGACCTGCGTAGTGTAATCCGGGTAGTGATTATCACCTCATCCGTAGATCCGGCGGACCAGCAGCGGGCGGCGAATTACCCCCAGGTTGCGGCGTATCTGGAAAAACCTTTAAGTCGGAAAGGTCTGGAGATACTGGCTTCGATTTTTGAATAAAACTAGTTCGGCGATCGGGAAAACACATACGCATTGTCCCGGTCGCCGAACTAATTTCCTACAATCAAAGGTTCGATACCTCCTTTTAACCGGAAATTTAGAGAAAACGTACGCCTGCTTTTTGATAAGGCTCAAAGCGTGCGTCGTCTGCATCGCGTTCGGTAATGATATGGGATACTTCCGCAAGCCGGCATACTGCAAAAGGATCCTGCGTACCAAGCTTGCTGGCGTCTGAGAGGGCAATGACCTGAAGCGAAGCGGCTGCCATGGCCCGTTTCAGTTCGGCCTCGGGCTGATGGGTGGCAGTAATGCCCGCCTGAAGATCGATGGAGCAAACGCCCATGAAAAACAAATCCGCCCGGAACTGTTCGACGGCTTTTACGGCTAGCAATCCGGTTAAGATTTCCCGTTCTTTGTCGTACTTCCCACCTAGTATTTGTGTTTCAATATTTGCATACTGATTCAGCAAAGGAATCAATGCTGCATTATTCGTAATCACCCGAAGTTCGATCGCTACGGGTAGCAAAGAAACGAGCGTGTAAACCGACGTACCACTATCCATGAATACCGTCATGCCATTTCGCAGTAGCCGGACGGCTTTCAGAGCCATTCGTTCTTTGTCTTCACTCAGGTAGCCAATCCGATCTTTGAAGCTCAGGGGATGGGCGGAGCGGGGCATGGCTCCGCCGCGAATTTTAGCCAGCAGGCCCAGGTTAGCCAGCTCATCAATATCCCGACGGATTGTATCTTCTGAAACGTGCAGCTCCAGACTGAGGCTGGCAAAGGTGACCGTTTTTTCCTTTTCAAGCTGAGCCAGAATGTGCGAAAAGCGTAGTTCTTTTTTCATAATGCAGACGGCAGACGGTAACTCACCTCCAGACGATTCTGCTCCGGATCATGACTTTCAAATTCGTAATACCCATCGCCCGTCACCCGCGGTCCGCGTAAGATAGGAAAACCCGCCCCGGCAAGTTCCTGAGCTTTAAGCTCTACCGCTTCGCGACTTTCTACTTCAAATGCCAGGTGGATCAGCCCCAGGTGCTGTTGCTGAAGCGTATCGTTACGGTTTTCTGGAATATCTGCTTTATGGAGCAGTTCGAGTCGGGCTCCTGACTCAAAATGCAGAAAGTAACTTTCCAGTCCTGTAGTCGCATTTCGGTACTTCGCGTTGGATTGGCCGTAAAAATACGTTTCGTAAAAAGCCCGCATGGTTTCCAGATGGCGGGTCCAGATGGCTACGTGTTCTAATTTCATGAATAAAAATCAGTGAAAAGATCGATAGGAAATACTCACCACCACCAGTAAGGCAGCAATGCCCGCAAAGGCTATGGGTAAGGAAGTCAATTCAGCCACCAGGCCAATGAGTGCCGGACCCGCCAGCTGACCCGCGTATCCAATGGTTGTGACGATGGGCAGAGCCTGAGCGGCCGAGGTATGTGGCAACTGTCCCGAGGCACTAAAAAAGATAGGCACAATGTTGGCCGCTCCCAGTCCGACGAGCGTGAAACCCACGAGCGAAAGTTCAAACCAGGGACTAAGAATGACCAGGCCAAAACCCGCACTGGCCAGTAAGGCTCCGCCCCTGACCAGCGTCCGGGCGTTCAGCTTTTGCGTAAGTCCATCCCCCAGCAACCGCAGGATGGTCATGGCTACGGAAAAAGACGCGTATCCAAGTCCCAGCAGGGCGGGGTCCACGTGGTGGATGTCGCGTAAGAAAACGGCACTCCAGTCCAGAATGGAACCTTCCGCCAAAAATACAATAAAACACATCAGGCCCAGAAACAACACCGCCCCGCTGGGCCAGCTCAGACCTGCCGATGCTTCGCTGCGTACCTCCTCCGCTGCGGGTAACAAAGCTTTATACTGACTGCTAAGCATGAGTACCAGACTTAGCGAGACCAGTCCTGCCGCCCAGAATGGACTTAACTGGAGCTTCAATAAACCCGCCATTACCAAAGGTCCTAAGATTCCTCCCAGACTATAGAGGCCGTGAAAAGAAGACATAATTGGCTTTTGCATCTGTTTTTCGACGCTGAGGGCCTGTACGTTCATTGCCACATCGACTGTAGCCATACTTGCCCCGAAAAAAAACAGAGCTGCTCCCATGGCTAGCGGATGAACCAGTATGACCAGGGTTGGCAGCAAGAAGGCCATTAGTAAACCAGCCGCCAGAATGACGTTCCGACTTCCGTAGCGATGCAGGAAAATGCTACTCAGGGGAAGCATGATTAAGGCCCCAGCCCCAAGCGAAAGTAACAAAAGACCTAGCTGAGCCTCGTTTAGAGCCAGTCGTTCTTTGGCAAAAGGCACCAACGGAGCCCAGGTGGCAATACCAAGGCCGCATACCAGAAAAATGAATAAGGTAGCCCTGCGAGCTTTCAGTACCTGCATACAAATCTATTTTTTGCAATTTTATGCAAAAACGCATTTTAATGCAAAAAAAACAGTGCTGAAATTCTAAAGAATGGAAAAGGCGTATTCTTTTTTTACATCAAAGTATTCACTATCAACTTTTTACTAAACAAAAAGAGACGGAAGTAGCTCCGCCTCTTTTGCATAGAATTGATTGAACTTGTAAACGAATAGCCTAAAGGATGACGATTTTGCGAGCATATACGCCTGAGCGGTCCTGGATACGTAAAACGTAGGTACCGGGTGCAAGCGACTGCGTAGGGCTTACCCAGATCTCCTGCGAAGCGGATGAAATCTGTACGGGTACGCGTATGCCTTGTAAGGTTTGCAACTGAATCTGCGTGGCTTCGTCCTGAATGCGTAGGCTGAAGGTTGATCCCCGACTGGGGTTAGGATATACCGAAAACAAACGATTTTCGGGAGAATCGATAATGACGGAAACACTACGGAATACCTGACTGCTGCCATCCGTATCCATTTGTCTGAGGCGGTAGTAGTTTACGCCATAGGCCGCTTGTTCATCAACAAACGTGTACGTCTGGGCTTGCTTCGACTGCCCTTTAGCGGGTAACGTGCGAATACTTTCGAAGGTTTTACCGTCGCGACTTTTCTCAACGATGAAATACGCACTGTTTACTTCCTGAGACGTACCCCAACTCAGTACCGCCTGTTGCTGATTATTGGCTTCGGCCTTGAAGTAGCTCAATTCTACCGGGAGCGAGGTTTCTTTGCAACCCGGAACGCTGGCACTGAATAACTGGTAGTGGTTTTCGCCACCGGACTGATCGTAACTACGAGCAATTACCTGCCCATCAATATTACTGGAAATGCTTTTTATAACATCGGCAGACGGAGCCAGCAAACTTCCCTTGATAGTGTTATTTTGACCTGTCAATAAGATTTTACTGGTCTGATGAAAGTTAAAGAGGATGAATTGTCCGTCCTGATCACCAATACCGGTAAAGTTAAAGGGGTTCCAGTTGAAAGTTCCGTTTACACTTACGTTTATAACAAAAGGTGTAGAAGCATTAGGTCGTTGCACACTACCCGAAAATCCAATCGAAACAATCCGGTTTAGATCCTCACCTGAGATATTCAGCGTATTCACGGTATTCGCTTTCAAAACCACTTTTACCTGACCATGACCTGGAATTTGGGTAGAAGTAATCGGTTCGCCATTGGGAGTCACCAGGGTAGCGTTTGTCGAACAGAATGAAATGTCATGAGAAGCTACTTCAAAGTTTTTATAGATCGTCTCGAAATCAATTTTCTCGCCCTCTCCAATGGATACTTTATCAACGGGCTGCGTAAGTGCTAGTTCAATCCGTGGATTGCTATCGCGTGAAGATCCCTTTTTAACAATTCGCGTGCTTTCCGTTTGATGATTGCCATTGGAGACATCCGTATTACTCAGATTTCCAATCTTTACGTAGCGGCCGTTTCCAATCTTCACGGTATTGCCGCTTTCAAAAATCACCTGATTGCCCACGTACAGACCAATGATGTTCGTTCCCGTTCCTCTGTACGTGCCTACTTCATGAATATTAACCTGATAACCGCCTTTGATGATAAAATTACCACCAGCCGCCATAGGTCCGTCGGTTTCGTTGCTTGATACGGTCAGGTTATCCCGAACCATTACGTTAAAGCCCATCGCGGGGCTTAAGGGGTTTTGTGCGTGAGCCGTTACTGCAAGAGAGGTAAGTACGGCCGCTGCTAAGCTTTTTCGCAGAGTAGATGTAAACTGCATAGATTCAATCCTTTAAAATGAGACAACAGGGTTTGAGTCCTTGCTGGCAGGCAGGGGGTTAATTCAATGCTTCAAAATGTTTCAAAAGGATACCTTAGCCCACGGCGTTAACACCTATCTTTCAAAAAGACGGCGAACGAATAATAATATACGTAAACCCTAACGAGGCATACGATACAGCAGGCGGCAAAGGGTAATCAATGAACACAACGGAATTTTGGATTTCGCAAAAGAAATCCCGGATGAGAACTGGGCGGTAAGTCAGGAACAAGCAGACGACAAAGAGGGCAAAAAAACGACTGCTACAACACTAAAAAATACTGGCAGGTACTATTGGCGTTTAGACCTAACTATTTCTTGGCGGGAAACTGTTTCTCACGTATTCAAAACACCTGCAAAAGGGCGGCAGGGGCTTGATTACGAGGCAAATGTAACAGGCTTTTTTAATTAAGCAAACGTAATAATTAAAAATTTTTACTAATAACGAATAGTCATATCCGTTAGTTTTATACCTAAAAACCAGATCTCTATAAGTAAAAAATAGTAGTTCGCAAGTTTAGATGGTTACTTCTGTACACGCTTTTTACTTATAATTTCAAACGTATCTGAATCATACTTAACAACTGAGCGGTTGCAATGACCAGGCCTGAGAATAGAAGACTCTTTACTAATCCCAGCCCGCTGGTCAACAAAGTATCAGGCAAAGTCCAGCCCGTCAGTTCCGCCAGACTGTAAAAGTAGTAGGGCAACAAATAGCAGGTTAGCGTATACATGCCGGCGGGTTTAAGCCAGATAAACCAGCGTTCTTTTTGACCAATCTCCACTAGTACGTAAATTACCGCATATACCAGTAGTGCAATCCCGGTACACAGAAACACCCAGGTAGGCGTAGCCTGTATTTTTGAAATGATGAAGTACGCATGAGCAATAAACCCGGCTCCCAGCATGAGGCAGCCCCCTCCTACCAGAAAGCTCACCCCCCGAACCGAATCCTGTTTTCGTAGTAGAAGGGTCGTCAGCAGGCCCGCCATGGTAAAAGCGTGAAACGCTCCATTCCCCAAAATCAGATCCTGCAAGGGAAAACCTGCGACTTGCCAGTCGGCGTGAGCAGCGATGGTCGCCAGCGTAAAAAAGAAGAACGCTCCAATCAATGCTCCAGTAGTACCCTTCATCCACACATAAAGTAAGGCAGAAACGCCGTAGCCCCAGCCGATCAGACCCAGGATTCCCCACCACTGAGGACGGAAAAATTGTGGATTTTCCGGTGTACCTCCGCGAAATCGTACGGCCAGCACCAGCAAAACCAGTACACCCATACCTTGTAGTAGGCGGACCAAAACGGGGGCAAAGGTTTTCGGATACACATTCCAGATCAGAAAAAAAGCCGTAACCATCAAAATCTGAAACCAGGCCGAAGAAAGACCCGTGAGCTCTGAGTTTAGGTCCGGAGCATTGACCGTAAAAACTCCCATGACCAGTAATGCCAACGTACGTAATACAATATGCCCGGAAATCCGTACCGGGGATTCCCCTTTGGTCAATCGGGCGTCTACGCCAAGCGGAATGGACATCCCCAGAATGAAAAGGAAACAGGGAAACACTGTATCCGCCAGTCCCAGAAAGTCGACGTTCGCCTCGGCGTGTTCCAACCAGGAAGGAATCGCCTGCAGTGTCCAGAGATCATTGACGAAGATCATGAGCAACATCGTCAATCCCCGAAAGACGTCGATGGAAGGAATACGCGAATTTTTCATAGCAGTAAACTAGGGAGTTAGGCGGGTAATTTCACGGTATAGTTCCTGAAAACATCGCGTGGGCGTTTCTTCGGAAGTGCTTTTTTTCCGACCGTAGAATTCATCCAGAAAACTGCCGGCATCCGACCAGACGGTTTGCATCATGCCCTGATACAATTCTTTCATGGGCCGGGTAGCCGAGCGGCGGAACCGGAGCATATCCTGTACCTGAGCAACGGCATTTTTAGGTTTCCGCCAGGGGCAGGTGATTACACTCAGCCCTTTCATGGCAAAGTATACGGGCGTCTGGTCGGGACGTTCGTAGTGCCAGTCACAAATCATGACGTCTTTCGGAATCAGATCGATGGCCCGGTGGGTCTGGTTAAAGCTGGCTTCCCACATCCCCATACCCGTGACTTTTCCCTCCAGTAAGCGATCGCCCCACATCCAGAGTTTACGATTTTTCTGGGCCAGATGATCCCGAAGCGTACGTACCTCTCCCGCGTATAGTTCAGCCGGGTCACGACCACCGCAGCGGGGGCAGCGGGCTTCCCCGATGTAAAAGACCTCATCCAGCCCGGCATGGAAGGCAGAGGCTTCGAAAGCATCGCAAATTTCGTCCATCAGATCGAATACGAT
>JAAIGE0101146791.1_pt1 | contig 12704 bp, 28 predicted proteins | sample 6487951 | NCBI WGS metagenome assembly JAAIGE01 (sample SAMN13974128, study PRJNA590717) | phyllosphere metagenome | biome: tomato field; feature: multiple bacterial spot infested tomato fields; material: tomato leaves; isolation source: leaves from tomato fields | host: Solanum lycopersicum ... | reverse complement strand
TTAAGCGAGGAACAGCTTCGACGCCTGACTGAAGTGGCGAAGTTTCTCCTAGCTGACGAGATCGGTGGTGACCTCGACGATCTGATCCGCAACCACAAGCGATTGAAGGGAGCCGCGTGATGGGTGGTGTCATGGTTGCCGTGCTCGGGTACGGCCTCGCGCTTTTCGCCTTCGGGGTCGGTCTGAATGGGCTCGGAGACTACCGCAACCTGAAGGGCGTCGCCGGCAAGGGCGCCGAAGCACTCGTGGCCCTCGTGATCAGCGCCATCAGCTTCTTCTTCGCGTTCGGCTTCGCCGCGATCACCTACGTGGTGCTGAAGTGATCGCCGCCTTCACCACCTCCGACAAGCTCGCTTGCGTCTCGCGCGAGATCCGCCAGCGGCTTCGAGTGTACCCGCGCTGGGTCGAGCAGGGCCGCTACACGCAGCAGAAAGCCGACTGGGAGATCGCCTGCATGCGGGCAGTCGAGGCTGATCTGAAACGGCAACTGCAGGCTGAGGATCCGGACCTCTTCACCCGGGTGCAGCCGTGACCGACCGCCCCAAGCGCAAGAGCATCCCGGACCGGGTGAAGCTGCAGGCCGTACTTCGGTCCGACGGGAAATGCCCGAAATGCGGCCAGCGGCTGGGCACCCTGGAGGCGACCCAGTTCGATCACCGACCGCCCCTGGCTCTCCGCCGGGTGAACGAGGCCGGCACCGACTACGACCCGCCGCAGCTGGATCCGGAGTTTCTGGAGCCGCTCCATGTCGATTGCCACGCCGAACGTACTACGGGCCGGCGCGGCACCAGCAAGCTCTCCGCTCGAGACGGCGACCAGACCCGCATCGCGAAAGTGAAGCGCCTGGTCGAGCGCCACCAGCCCGCGGCGCCAGTCGAGGAAGAGCGCCGCCTCCCGCCCATCGACGAGTTCGAGCGCCGCCGCTCTGAGCTCCTCCGCCCCGAACCCAGGCCCCGCGCCGAGAAGCGCTCCGCCTGGCCCAAACGTCCATTCCCGAAGAAGGAGAGCCGCCGGTGATCACGATCCGCACTTATCAGTGCACCGACAAGGACTGCCCGCCCGAGCGCCGCTGGCTCGCCCGCCTGGAGAAGGATCTTCCGGTGTCGGCCGGCAAGCCGCCGCAGGTCTCCGGCACGGTGGTGTTCGCCGCCTCGGCCGAGGACGTCGCTGCGAAGGCCCGAGCTGGCGTCGAAGCCGAGGAGGCCATGCTGCGCCAGCGACAGGCCGGGCGCGAGAAAGCCCAGGCCGCCATGGCTGCGCGCCGCGCCGAGCGTCCGGAGTCGGCCCAGTGATCCCGTTCCCCGACGCCGCCGCCCGCCCGCAGAGCGCCCTCATCCTGGCCGGAGAGAAGGGCGCCAGCACGATCCGCTCCGCCTCGGTCACCATCCCGCTGCCTCGCGTCGGAGGCGTCTCCTACGCCTTCCGAGAGGGCTTCCTGCTCAAGGACGGGAAGCCCCAGCCGCCGCGGTTTCGCTGATCCCAGCCAGCGACGCCGATTCCCGCCCGCAACCCGCTCTTCCCAGGAGCACATCGTGACAAGTTCGCAACTCGACCTCATGGCGGTCCTCACCGATCCGCCGCCCGCCACCGACAGCGACGTACTCGCCCTGGTCATCCAGGCCCTGCGCTGGGCGGACGAGGACGGGACCTACGGGATGCTGAGCGAGCGCGCTCGGCGCCAGTTGGCGGCGGTGCTGCTGACGCCTCGATGCACGCTGGTGGAGCAGATCGCTGGCGATGCCGACCTGTGGCGCTCTCTGTATCGCAGCCTTGAGGCTCGGATCTGCCCGGCGCTCGTCGCGGCTGCCGATCAGGCCTGGGCAGCGTCAGGCCGCTCCCGGCCCTGCACCTACAATCGAAGTGGCGTCGAGATCCGTGACTACGCGGCTGATGTGGCGATCCTCGTCGAGGCTGCCCGCGTCACCCCCGCCAACATCGACAGCCTGCCCGTGCAGGCGGGAGGTAGCCAGTAATGGCCCGTCTCACCAAAGCGCAAGCGAAGCGCCACGCCGAGGCGGAAGCAATCCTGAAGCAGGACCGCCTCACTGATGACGAACGGTTGTTCGTGGTCGAGCACTGGCAGGAGAGCGCGCATCACATCAACACGATCGCAGGCGCGTTCTTCACGCCGATGAGCCTCGCTCGCGGCGTGTCGATCGAGGTGCCGTGTGGGCGGATTATTGACCTGTGCGCCGGCATCGGCACGCTGTCGCTGGCCTGCTGGTGGAGCGGCGTCTACGAGGCGACGCAGGTCAACGAAATCGTCTGCGTCGAACTGAACCCGGCCTATGCCGAGGTGGGTCGCAAGCTCCTGCCAGATGCCCGATGGATTGTCGGCAGCGTGTTCGACCTGCCAGCGGATCTCGGCCGCTTCGACGCGGCCATTGGCAATCCGCCGTTTGGCAAAGTCGAGCGAAAGGGCGTGAAAGCACCTCGCTATACTGGATCCGCGTTTGAACTCCACGTCCTCGACATTGCGTCGGACATTGCCGACTTGGGCGTCTTCATCGTCCCGCAGGCTACGGCGCCGTTCAAGTACAGCGGATGCCCGGGTGGCGGCTGGCCCGAAACGGTCAAGGGTGGCGTTGGCAACGGCTTCGTCTCTCGCCGGGAAGAGGCGCACGTTCGCTTCGAGGACCAGACCGGCATCGTCATGGAACCCGGCTGCGGCGTCGACACTGCCGGCTCCGATGGCGAGTGGCACCTCGTCGCCGTTCGGACCGAGATCGTCGTCTGCGATTTCGTGGGGGCCCGAGAGCGGCGCTCGCCGAAGCCTGCCGCTCCACTGGCTCCGCTTCCACCGGCAGCCGCACAGCCGGATCAGCTCAATCTCTTCGGAGAGGCTGCGTGACCCTCACCCCCTGACCCACCCGCATTCCGGCGAGAGCCTGGAGGATTAAGCATGAGCAAGAGCAATACCAAGTGCGTGTTCTGGCTGCCTGAGGGCCCAATGCTGCGGGTTGGCTCCGGAGACTACAAAGGCTTCGTCCTGCACATCATGGATCTGAACCCGGAGCGGCACACGAAATGGGCCCTGTCGCGGGGAGAGCTTCTGCGCATCGGCTGGGGCCTGATCCGCGCCGCACTGACCCCCGTCAAGCCGACCCGGGAGGCTTGAGCCATGGTCGATCATCACTGCCAGTGCGAAGCCCCGATCATCAGGTGCGATCACCTTGGATGTCGCTGCGAGACCTGCGGGCTCATGGAGGATATCTTCAAGGATCGGCCCGCCCACCCCGACAGCGCTACCCCGTCAGGGGATGGGGGTGAGAGTGCTACCAGCGGGGAGATAGAGGGGCTGGTCCGTGAAGCCTACGACATGGGCTTTGCTGCCTCAGGGGAGGGGTGGAACGGCGAGTACCCCGATGACGCCACCGAGCAAGAGCATTACGCTCGGCGTCGAGAAGATCAGCTTTTCGCTCTCCTCTCCCGTATCACCAGTCCGTCATCAAAGAATACTCCAGGGCGCCGCCCTGACGGGCACGGGCTGACCCTGCGCGCCCTTCATGAGGCGAACAAGGCTCGGCAGACCGAATGGTGTCAGGGCGGTGATCCTGAGCCCGATCTGGCTTTCCGGGGCAATGAGCTCGCCGGCAAGGTGGGCGAGGCCTGCAACGTCGTCAAGAAGTTGGAGCGCGAACGCCACGGCTGGCGCGGCTCCCGGGCGACCCTGGACGACCTTGCCCAGGAACTCGCCGATGTCGTGATCTGCGCCGACCTGTGCGCCGTGACCGCTGGCATCGACCTCGACGCGGCTGTGATCGCCAAGTTCAACGCCACGAGCGAGAAGCAAGGGCTGACCACGAAGCTGCCCCACCCTGACCCGACCACCGGCGGCGAGGCGCCCGGCAGGGATGATGGGTGGGTTCTCGTTCCTAGGGAGCCGACACTGTCGATGTACGAGGCGGGCTATGACGCCACGCGCCTCTCAGATGGGATGCCGCAGTTCGCCGATGCCGGATTTTGCCTCGGGCATGCCGGCAACATCTATCGCGCCATGCTCTCCGCCTCCCCGCGCTCCTCCCAGAAGGAGGGGGGACGCTCCGCCCTCCAGCCCCAAGGAGAGACCGATGTCCAGAGTTGACGAGACGATCCCGGCTGCGTGGAGCGAGGTGCTGGCAGAGCGGCGGCGGCAGGTCGAAGTGGAGATCTGGACGCCAGCGCACGACGACAAGCACACCAGGGGCGAGATCGCCCTTGCCGCCGCCTGCTACGCGATGTGGGCCGCTCTTGCGCATCGAGGCGCCGCCTCGCGGGATCGGGCTCGCGACACTGCTCAGCGGTGGTGGCCCTGGAACTGGTCTTGGTGGAAGCCCACCGACCGCCGCCGCGACCTCGTCAAGGCCGGCGCCCTGATCCTCGCAGAGATCGAGCGCCTGGATCGGGCTTCCGCCAAGGGAGGCTCCGATGCCCAGGGCTGACGAACTGCGTGTGCTGCTGGCAAGGGGAGAGGATGAGCCGAGTCCGTGCCGCTGGGGCGGCGGCAACGACGTGATCTGGTGTTCAACCTGCCACGCTGAATACGCCTACGCGAAGGGCGAGACGCGGCCGGAGTGCCCCCGCGCTCTAACCCGAGCCGCCCTCATCGCCCGGGAGGAAGATCATGACCGTTAGCATCCTCCGCGCCTATTAAAGCGCAGATTTTCAGAGACCACACGATCTCGTTTAGTTGACGCTTCATAGGGCCTCTTATGCAAACCCTCCACGTCCAGCAACGGTGTGCTCCACCGCCGTTCGATTACAATGGCCGCATTGGTGTCGGCGTGGTCGTAATGACCACATTCGACGCAGACAAAGCGCGCTTGGCTCTCGCGGCTCCGTGCGTCAACGACGCCACATGCGGCACAGGTCTGAGATGTGAACCGGGCAGGTACAGTCACGACCTGCCCGCCCATTTCCTCCATCTTGTAGGCCAGGATCGTCTGGAACTGATACCAGCCCGCGTTCAAGATTGCGCGGTTGAGGCCAGCTTTCTGGCGGACGTTGCGGCCGGGCTTGGCGACTGTCCCGCGGGCGGACGCACTCATTCCGCGGGTGTTGAGATCTTCAAGCACAGCGACGCCGAAGCGTTGAGCGATATTGAGGGCCGCGCGGTGGTGGAAGTCTCGCCGGATGCGGGCCTGCCGGGCTTGGAGCCGAGCGACCCGGGCCTGAGCGCGGCGTCGGCGGTTCGATCCGCGCTTGCGCCGGGCGACGACCTTCTGCGCCTTACGTTTTCGCGACTCGATCTGCTCCAGGCCCTCGGGCAGACGCAGCATTTCACCCGTCGAGAGGGCAAGGGTGGTCGCCACCCCGCGGTCAATCCCGACGCTCTCCGGCCGCGGAACGGGAGCGTCGTGCTCAATCACGCAGGCGAAGGAAACATGCCAGCCGGTCGCATCAAGACTGACGGTCGCGTTCTTCAGCGTCCCGCGCTTGGGGCGGGTATCACGGAACTTCACCCAGCCGACCTTCGGCAGGCGCACGGCGCTCCACCGCGCGTTCAGGCGCTTCGTTTCGACCTCCCGGCCGGGGAAGCGGAAGCTGTCGTTGATGCCGCGCTTCCGGGGGCGCGGGAAGCTCGCCCGACCTGCGAAGAAATTCTGGAAGGCCAAATCAAGATCGCGCAATGCTTGCTGCTGACACGAAACGTAAACGGATCTGACCCATTCAAACTCGGCGCGCAGTCGTGTGAGATCGCGACTTTGGCCCGCAAATCCTATACGATGCTTCCGGCCCCAAGTGGAACGCTGCTCCAAGCCAAGATTATAGACAAGCCGGCAGACACCAGCAAAATGCCGGAAGATGGCACTCTGCTCAGGGGTTGGGGCCAACTTGTAGCGATATCCACGGGCAATGCTCACGCTCAATTCTGTAGCATGGACCTGTTTCATATGCGAGCGGCGATGGAGCCTTCCCATGACCGATAGCACCAAGGCAGGGCTGCGCGAGGAGATCGCTCACATCGTCTGGACAAGCGGAGGCGGCATCGATGACGCCTGGGACCGCATGAAGGCCCGCAAGGTCGAGACTAAGACCTATGCGGACGAAAAGGCAGCTGAAGCCTGGGCGACCGCCGATGCAATCATGGCGCGCTTCCAGCTAACGCCGAAGCTCTCCCGCGCCCGCGCCTCCGGTATCCCGGTCGAGGTAGGAGGTGATCGTGAAGCATAGCGTCAGAACCGTTCCGCTGACCGACGATCTCATGGTCCGCATCGGGCGCCTACGGAGGGCGATGGCTGAAGGCAACACACCGCGCGAGGTCGCCTACGTGAAGAAGCGTCTTGCCGAAGCGGAGGCGAACGCCGCCGCCCTCTACGTGCTGTTCGGCGGCCGGATCGACCAGAGCGCGATAGACGAGGCTGTATTCTGGAAGATGGAACTTGACGGGGCCTACCTGCGAGCGGTCGAGGTAGGGGGTGGCGATGTCGGGTGAGAAGCGCCCTCGGCGCACGGCCGCCGAGATCCGCCGCGGCGCCTACGTCGAGGTCATGGACTGGCTCGACTACCGGATCGCCGTTTGCCGGGAGGGTATGGAGCGATACGAGGCGTCCGACGGGCCAACCAGCCGGGCAGCCGCTACGGAGCGCGCCGCGTTATTCGAGGCGGAACTGATCCAGAAGGGGCTTGCCAAGCTGGCGAACCAGCAGCCGCGTAGCCGGGCGTTCAAGACCGGGCTGGCAGAGCGGCAAGCCTACTTGGCGACCCGGCCGGCTCGATCCCGCCCCACCACCCCGACCAACACAGACACAGACACAGGAGAGGGGTAGATGCCGCGCGCGAGCACCAGCATGCCGCGAGCTCCCGACATCCGCTTCCGGGTCGAGCCCGGCGACGTTCCGGCCGAGAAGGCGGCGCGCCGGCTGCACCTGACCCCGGCCGCATTCGAGGCGTGCAAGGTCCGCCTGTTCATGCGGGGCTTCCCGCGTCCCGACCCGGACACCGGCATGTACGACCTCGATGCGATCGACCAGTGGCGGCGTCGGCGGCACCCGTCGCTGTTCTCGGATTTGACGGCCGGCGGCGAAGGGTCGACACCTGCGGCTCCGGTGAAGAGTTTCGGGGAGCTGGCTCGTGAAGGCGAAAGGCAGCGCCGGGAGGCCGCGAAAGGGCGGCGGCATGGTTGACCTGCCTCGCCATGTTCGCGGCCGGCCAAATCCGAGCGGCCGCATGTATTTCTCCTACGAGAGAGGTCGCGGAACGCCGACAGCCTGGCCACCGGTGCCGCTGCCCTTCGACCCGCACGGCGACGAATTCTGGCGCAGATGCCAGCAATGTCAGGCGCTCCACGCCGAGCGCGACGGCGAGATCTGGGCGTGGTTCTGGCTCGGACAGGGCGATCGCCGGCACGCGCTGCCCCACCCGCGCGGGGAGGGCGGTCCGCTCGCTTTCTGGAGGGCCGTCGATGAAGCCGAGACGCGCGACCGGACCGCAGATGGCAAGGCTCGCCGCACTTTCGGCGCCCTGATCGACCTCTACACAGCGCACCCGGCTTATTCGAACCTCGCCGATCTCACGAAGCGCGACTACGACCGCCATCTGCGCGCGATCCGCCAGGATTGGGCGGATCGCCCCGTCGCCGAATTCACGGCGGTTGACGCGCAGGAGGCGATCGACGCTCGAGCCGGCACGCCGGCGGTCGCCCGATATTTTCGCTCCGTCCTGTCCAAGCTCCTCGCCTTCGGCGTGCCCCGCGGCTTCTGCGCCACCAACGTCGTGCGGACCACCGAGAAGGTCGAGCACGAGGTCGAGCCGCACATCCCCTGGACCGATTGGGCGTTCGAGGCCTTCTTCGAGCACGCGCGGCCCGGACTGCATCTGCCGGTCTACTCGGCCCTCTACACCGGCCAGCGCTCGGTCGACGTGATCCCGATGGTGCGGCCGGCTAAGGGCGCCAACGCCGTCGAGCTGATCGCCAGGAAGACGGGCGCTGCGGTCTACGTGCCGATCCACAGCGAGTATCGAGAGATCCTGGAGCGCACCCACATCGACCACGCCGCGCTGCACCTGCGCGAGGACGGCGAGCCCTGGACCCTGGCTGCCTATCGCACCGCCTGGCAGCGCGACCTCACCAGCGTGAACGCCAAGGGGCAGCCGACCTCAGCCTCGCCGGCGAAGAAGGCGGCCATGGCCCGCCTGCGCGAGGGCGGGTTCGTGTTTCACGGCCTGCGGAAGAACGCCGTCAACATGCTGCTGGAGGCGGGAAACACCGAGGCCGAGGTGTCCGCGATCGTCGAGATGTCCGAGCAGATGGTGCGCCACTACAGCCGCGACGTGAACAAGCGCAGGCTCGCCGTGAACGGGATGAGGAAGCTGGAGGAGGCCTGGGCGCAGACCCGGGCCAACCTCTTCGGGCCCGACTCCAAGCGGCATTGACCGGTCGAATGGTGTGTCCAATTCCCCGGTCAAAAAGCCCGATTTTGCCCTATCGTGGCGGCCCATTTGGACACAGACGCCATTGAAATCATTGATAAAAACCAGAGAGCAAAATTACTTTTAATCTGTAGGTCCTGGGTTCGAGTCCCAGCGCGCTCACCATTTTCCTAAACTTCATCAGTGACTTAAGCGATTGCGACGATGCGGCCATTTGGCCGGAGTGTCCAAGATCGCCCGACCTGTGTCCAAATCACCTCGTTCGTCCTCGCCACCACCTCGTTGGCGGGGTAGGGCATGGCATGACCCTCACCATCCCACCCACCGTCCTCGAATGGTCCCGCGGCCTCGCCAGCCTGTCGCCGGGCGTCGTCCCCTGCCGCGGCCTGCGTCCTGACGAATGGCGCGAGACGCACCGGCGCTGCCAGGAGTTCGTCGAGCGCTGGGGGATGCAGGCGCACGAGGCCGGCTGGGATACGCTCCGGCTGTTTGGGGTCCACCCGGAGCTCGGGACGATCCGTGGAGACTACAGCGGCATCCTCGTCACCCTCTCGGTCGACATCCACGAGGTCACGCCCGAGTGGATCAAGCTGGGGCGGTGGACGGCCTATCGGCAAGAGCCCGTGAAGATGCCGGGCATGGTGGCGATCTGGGAGACCAAGCGATGACCGGCGGCGAGGCCTACAAGGCGAAGCTCCTCACCGAAGACGTGCTCGTCGCGGCCGTCGCGGCCTACCTCGCCGATCCGTCGAAGCCGGTGGTGCTGGAGATCGGCGACAAGAGCCTCGACGTGGCCGCGGCCGTTCTTGCTCACCCCTACGCTGTCGAGGTGCTGGAGCGAGAAGGCGTGACGGCGCCGCAGCAGCGGAATGCGGTGAGGACGGCGGTGCTGTTGGCGGCGGTCGGGTGAGGGGTCAGCAGCAACCCGCGCTGCTCCTAGGGCACCGCCAACACGCTTGGCACCTCGCTCAACCGCGTCGTGAACCGCGGCGAGCGCATCTCGAACTTCGTCGACCAGGTGCGCTTCTCGACAAGCCCAGCCCGACAATAGAGCGACGCGAAAACCGCGATCATGCTGACGCAGGTAGGTTTCCTCAGCGGCCGTGAATGAGCCCGCTGAACGATAGGACGCCGGTGTAGACCGGCTGCCTATCCTCGTCGCTGACGTGCATCGTCACGTTATGACGATCCCCATCGCGGGGCAGATGATCGAGCACGATCTCCGCCAGCGCTCGCTTGGCCTGGGCAATCGCCTGATCGACGCCAACAAACTCCAATCCCACATCGTCGGGACTGCACTCGCTGTCATGTAGGTCGAAATAGAAGCGAGGCATGTGACATCCAGGGCTATCTGCTGCCGTGAGGAAGTCGGCTTGGCGACCTTTTATAGCGTGATGCAGGCCTTACCGCCTTCTCTTAAGCTAATGATCCCATTGAACGGGACGCATGGCTGGGATTTGCAGACGCCGGTCAGAAGGACCGCTTTCTGCAAGCCTTTCTGCGCTTGCTACATCTTACTGCACGTGCGTAGCCTGCGGCCTGAGAGGAGAACCCGATGTCGATCCCGATCACGTTCGACGACGCCTGGCTCCCAGGGCTGGACGGGCAATCAAGCACGCGGCAGGTCTATCGCGACCACGCGTCGATCGGGCGCGTGCGCCGCTGGGAGAAGGACGACGGCGGCCTGACGCGAGAATGGTTCGGCGCGGAGCGGAAGGCGGGCGCCTTCTACGAGCCGATCGCGGGCGAGCACGCGACCTTCGAGGAGGCGCTGGAGCGGGTCATCTTCTATGGCGTGGAGCAGTGACCCACCCTCCCGCCGAGCCCGAGCCGCTCGACATCGTCGCTCGCGAGTTGCACGAGATCACCCGCCACCACATCCAGGGGTGCCCGACCTGGGAGGATCTGGACCCGAGCGACCCGTGGGAGGCCGGTATGATCCGCCTTGCATACGACCGGGCGCGCGACTTCGTGGCGATGAACGGCCAGAGCGAGGAGTGAGGCGCGACCGCAACCCGCGCCGGGCCTACGACGAGGAGGGTCGCGAGATCAGGCCCCCGAGCGTCGGCAGCCTGCGCGTCCAGGGCGCGACCACCGCCGCCGTCACCTGCCACAGCTGCCAGCGGCACGCCGTCATCAGCACCGATGGCCTGCCTGACGACCTGCCGTTCCCCGACATCGCCCTGCGCTTGCGCTGTTCCGGCTGCGGCGGCCGCAACGTGTCGGTGATGCTCGACATGGAGGCGCACTATACCCGGATGGAGGCGGAGACCGGCTGGAAGATGGAGGTGAAGCCGTTCCCGAAGGCGGAGCTGGAGGACTGAGCCTCGCCGGCGTCCGGGGCGTGCCGTGGCCGGAGGGGTGGGGTCCAGAAACAACGAAGCCCGCCGCGGGGCGAGCCGGGCGGGCGAACTGGCAATCGTCAGACTAGGTCGGGATATGGGTCGCGGACAACGAAATGCAAAATAGTGATGAGGCGCCTCGCCTGTTCTGGCGTAATAGCAAAATCCTCGTTCTTAGATGCCGCCGCCTCCAAATCTTCGACAAGACTTTTAGATGCTTCCAGCGCCTTCTCTGCAGTAACCTCTTGCATTTTATCGTGTCCTCCCAATATTAATTATGGCCCGCGAGATGGCTTATGATCTAGGGCGGGCTGCAGTCGTTTATATTGGCGATAAAATTAAAGGCCATCATTTTTTACGACAAAAACGAAAGTGCCCCGCTCGGCGGCTGCCGGCGGGGCTGAAGGCGGGGTCTCGGGTCCAATGAAGATCCGCCTGGCCAACGGGCTGGCGGCCGGGCGGGTTACTAATTCAGCCGCACGTCCCGGAGACGGTCGCAGAGAGTGCGGCCGATGTCCACAATCTGCCGGTGCTGTTCGTGCAACTCCTCATGGTGCTTTTTGCGAAGCTGGATCTCGGTTTCGCGCACCAGGGTGCAGCGATCATGAGAGGCCGCAACCGCCCGTAGCCCGTCGATGATGTCACGTGCCGTGCCCTGGCTCATCACCATGCCGGCGATCTGGGTCACGCCCTCGGCGCCGACAGACGGCGGGGCGATGTGGGGCTTCTCGGCACGGGCCTTGAGCCATCCGAACATCGCCAGGACGATCCCGCCGGCCGCCCCCGGTCCAGCGAACGCGAGGAGGTAATCCAGCAGTTCCTTCGCCTCTGGCGACATTAGCGCCTCCGCACGGACAGCGATCCGTTCTTCTGCATATCATAACCGGCCGCCGCCAGCGCCCAACCCTCGAAGACGAAGAACACGAGGTAGAAATAGACGCCAGCCGGCAGATATATGCCGCCCTTCTTGGCTGCCGCGAATTGCAGTATGCAAAGCGAGAGCCAGAGAAAACCGCTCACATACGATCCCAGCGCACGGATGATGGGCGATCGTTTCCACCACCCATTGATGCCAAGCCCGAGACAGCGCATGCAACCGATCAGGATTGCAAGGGCGCCCCAGGTCGTCTCGCGCATGATGAGCCCGAGGAGCCGATAGGAGGGGATCTCGAACAGGTCTCCCGGCTGGAGAATGGCGAACCCCCACGCGATTGCGCAGCAGGCCAGCAGCCACTCCATCGGCCTGGTCTTGTTGAGCGAGGTCATGCCGACATTGTTGTTGACCGGGCTCAAGGCCGACCTCCCTGGCACAGGGTGGACCATTTCGCGTTGTGCGCCCGGACCTGCCGGCGGGTCTCCGGCGTGTCCCGGCTCGAATACGTGATCGGCCGAGCGACCACGCACCAGCGCGCCGCGTCGACCTGGATCTCGGGCGAGGTGCAGGTCATCTGCGCGAACAGGAACGCCACGCCGGTGCAGGTAAGCGTCATGGGTCAATCCCTTCTGAAAGGGTCGGCCGGGTCCTCCGGCGTGGCCGCGGCGGTATCGCCCGCGGCCTGGGCGACAGTTTCCTGGCGCTCGGCCTCGCGCCGGCTGTCCTCGGCCTGTGTCTTGGCGCCGAGGTCGCGCAGCGCCTCTTCCGCCCGCCGCCGGGCCGCGTAATCGTTCACGGCTCGGGACAGGAATGCCAGGATCGCCGACAGCCACCAGGGCAGGGAGATCACGGGGTGACGACCTTCGGACCGGACGCCTCTGCGATGTGAGACGACGTGGTGACGATCTGGGAGACCTGCGGCACCGACGCGGCGCTCTGCACCAGGGCGGTGTTGCGGCGGGCGTAGAGGCCCCAGGCGGTGACGGCGATCGTCACGATGGCGCCGATCAGCGCCGTGGCGGTGCTCTCGTCGGTCCAGCCCTTGCTCACGGCGATGCCGCCGCCGACCTGAAGGAGGGTGCGCAGCAAGGATGCGATCTGTTCGCTGTTCATGATGGTGTCCTGATTGTGGGGTG
>JAAIGE0101335236.1_pt1 | contig 12705 bp, 13 predicted proteins | sample 6487951 | NCBI WGS metagenome assembly JAAIGE01 (sample SAMN13974128, study PRJNA590717) | phyllosphere metagenome | biome: tomato field; feature: multiple bacterial spot infested tomato fields; material: tomato leaves; isolation source: leaves from tomato fields | host: Solanum lycopersicum ... | reverse complement strand
TCGAGAAATATGGCGCCCCCGTCTATGTCCGGCACGAAATCGTCCACAACAAGTTCGTGGTCGACGGGTTGAAGGCGAAGGGCGCGATCTTCGTCGAGGAACTGGATCAGGTGCCCGATGGCGTGCCGGTCGTCTTTTCCGCCCATGGCGTGCCCAAGACGGTGCCGGCAGAGGCGGAGGAACGCGGCCTCGATTATCTCGACGCCACCTGCCCCCTCGTCAGCAAGGTCCACCGCCAGGCGGAACGTCAGGTGGAGGCTGGCCGCCATATCCTCTTCATCGGCCATCGCGGCCATCCCGAAGTCATCGGCACCTTCGGTCAGGTGCCGGACGGCGCGATGACGCTGATCGAGACGGTGGAGGATGCCGAAGCCTTTATGCCGCAAGACGCGGACAACCTCTCCTTCCTGACGCAGACGACTCTGTCGGTCGACGATACCGCCGCGATCGTGGACACTCTACAGCGCCGTTTCCCCGCGATCTCCGCGCCCAAAGGTGAGGATATCTGCTACGCTACCTCAAACCGGCAGGCGGCGGTCAAGGCGATCGCCAGCCGGTGCGAGGCGCTCTATGTCATTGGCGCGCCCAACAGTTCCAACTCGTTGCGGCTTGTCGAGGTGGCGGAACGCGAAGGCACGCCCGCCCGCCTGATTCAGCGCGCTGACGAGATCGACTTCGAATGGCTGGCTGGGAAGTCGGTCGTCGGCCTTACCGCCGGAGCCTCCGCGCCCGAAATATTGGTGCGCGAAGTCGTCGATCGCATCGCGACCCGCTTCACCGTGACGGAAGAACAGGTCGAAACCGCGCGCGAGACGATCTCCTTCAAACTGCCGCGCGGCCTGGAAGCCGCCTGAACCATGGCGGTCTATACGCAGGTTCCCGCAGAGGATATCGACGCCTTCCTGACGCGCTATGACGCCGGACGGCTCGTGTCCGCGAAGGGCATCGCCGAGGGGGTGGAGAACAGCAACTACCTGCTGGAGACCACTGGCCCGGACGGAACATCGGGGCATCGCTATATCCTGACGCTATATGAAAAGCGCGTGGATGAAGGGGATCTGCCCTTCTTCATGGACCTGCTCGATCATCTGGGCGCGCGCGGTTGCCTCGTCCCCCGTTTCATCGCCGACCGGGATGGCAAGCGGCTGCAACAGCTGGCCGGGCGGCCTGCCTGCCTGATCGAGTTCCTGACCGGCATATCTGTGACCGAGCCCACCACGGGTCAGGCAAGGGCCGCAGGTGCCGCGCTCGGCGGATTGCACAAGGCGGCGGAGGGCTTTGCCGCCACGCGCCCCAATACGCTCGACAAGGATGGCTGGCATGATCTTGCCGACCGGATCGGGGAGGGGTTCGACCGCATCGCGCCGGGCCTGTCTGCGCGCGTGCGGGACGAGTTGGCTTTCCTCGATGCGCATTGGCCCGCCGATCTGCCGCGATCGGTGATCCATGCCGATCTCTTCCCCGACAATGTCCTGATGCTGGGCGATGAGGTGACGGGCCTCATCGACTTTTATTTTAGCTGCACCGATATCCGCGCCTATGATCTGGCCGTCATGCACAGCGCCTGGTGCTTCAGCAATGACGGCGCGACTTGGTTCGGGGCGCGGGCGGCGGCCTTGGGAGAAGGCTATGCCGTGACGCATGGCCTTACCCAAGCGGAGCTCGCCGCTTTCCCGATTCTGTGTCGAGGAGCGGCACTGCGCTTTCTGCTTACCCGCGCCTATGACTGGATCAACACGCCCACCGACGCGCTGGTGGTGCGCAAGGATCCGCTCGCCTATCTCCGCCGCCTCAACTTCTATGCCAGCGCCAATCCGGCGGATCTGCTGGGCGCATGAGCGAGCTTCCGCAGGTCGACATCTTCACCGACGGCGCGTGCAAGGGTAATCCCGGTCCGGGCGGCTGGGGCGCGGTGATGCGCTTTGGTGACAAGGAAAAGGAATTGTCGGGCGGCGAGCCGCTCACCACCAACAACCGCATGGAGATGATGGCAGCGGTAGAGGCGCTGAACGCGCTCAAGAAGCCCTGTCGCGTCACGCTCCATACCGACAGCAAATATGTGATGGACGGCATCACCAAATGGGTGTTCGGCTGGCAGAAGAAGGGCTGGCGCACCGCCGACAACAAGCCGGTCAAGAATGTGGAGATTTGGCAGGCTTTGCTCGCCGCCGCCCAGCCGCATCAGGTGACGTGGAAGTGGGTGAAGGGTCATGCCGGCCATCCGGAGAACGAGCGCGCCGACCGGCTTGCCTGCGCGGCGGCGGAGACGTTCCGTACTTAGGCATCTACGACCTCAACTCTCTGGATTTGGGCGCATCCTGCTGGCAGGATCGCCGCAAATCGGATCGACAGACTAGGAGAGACGGATGCTGCGGATCATCGGAACGGCGCTGCTGCTGACGGCGGCGCAAGGCGCGATGGCACAGACGGCTGCTCCTGCCGCCGACCCTCATCGCCCGGCCCCCGTCACCGACACGGTTGCTCCCAAGGTGCCTGCCGAAATCCGCAACGGCGTGCTCATCATCTCCAAGACCAACAGCTATCGTCATCTGGAGCATATCCCGCATTCCAACGATGTGCTGAGCGGCATCGCCAAGGATCTGGGCCGTCCAGCCTTTGTCACGGAAAATGCAGCGGTGTTCAGCGATGCTCTGTTGAAGCAATTTTCCGTCGTCGTGCTGAACAGCACCAATGGCATGTTCCTCACGCCCGATCAGGGCGCGGCGCTGGAGCGATTCGTGGAACGCGGCGGCGGTCTGGTCGCGCTCCATGCGGCGGGCGACAGCAGCTACAAGAACAACTGGTACGACAGGATACTGATGGGCGACGTCAAGTTCATCGGCCACCCGGGCGGTGCGGATCAGTTTCAGAATGCCAGCATCACCCTCAACGACCCCAAGCATCCGGTTCTGGCGGGCGTGACCATTCCCTGGTCGCCGCGAGACGAATGGTACAGCTTTTCCGGCGATCCCGCCAAGTCGGGCATGACCGTCCTCGCCAGCATCGACGAGGCAAGCTACAAGCCAGGCAAGATCGCGATGGGGACCAGCCATCCCGTCATCTGGACCAATTCCAGAACCAAGGGCCGCGTCCTCTATTCCGCGCTCGGCCACGATCCGCAAGCTTATGACGAACCCAATTATCGTCGCATCCTGACCAATGCGATCCGCTGGGCGGCGAAGCCCTAAGCGACCGCCGGTTCCAGCAGCCGGATCGTGCCTGCGTCGGCATCCATTTCCGCCCGGATGCCCACAGGCAGGCTGAACTGGCTCGCGACATGGCCGAACTGCGCGCCCTGAAAGACCGGGACGCCGAGCGGCGAGAGATGCTGGTCGATCACCTCCGACACGGTGAAGCCGCCATAGCTGGGACCGGTCGGCGCGCAATCGGTGCATTGGCCAAAGACGACGCCCGCCACCTTCGCCAGTACGCCGCCCAGCGCCAATTGCGTCAGCATCCGGTCGATACGGTAAGGTTGCTCGCCAACATCCTCCAGAAACAGGATCGCGCCACTGAAGTCGGGCAGCCAAGGCGTCCCCATCAGCGCGGCAAGCACGGTCAGGTTGCCGCCGATCAGCCGCCCGCTCGCCCTCCCCTTGGCGTAGGTGCGGATCGTGCCGACACGCTGCACCAGCCGATCCTCATGCCCCTGCGGATTGGTAAAGGTCGGCATCGCGCCGTCAAAGGCGACCGCCCGGAAATAGTCCCAGGAAAAGCGGTTCCATCCACTCGACGCCACTGGCCCATGGATCGTGGTGAAGCCGGCCCGCGCCGCATAGGCGAGATGCAGCGCGGTGATATCGGAAAAGCCGACCAGCAGCTTGGGGCTCGCGCGGATCGTCGCCCAGTCGAGATAGGGCAGAATGCGCGCACAGCCCCACCCGCCCCGCACCGCGAACAGCGCCTTGACCTCCGGATCGGCATGGAGCGTGTTGATATCTGCCGCCCGGTCCTTGTCCGCGCCCGCCAGATAGCCATAGCGATCGAGCAAATGCGGCGCTGCTTTGGGGACAAGGCCCATGGCGACGATATTGCGTTTCACATCTTCCAGATCGAAGGCGTCGTCGACAAAGCCCGCCGGTTCGATCAGCCCCACCGTATCGCCGGGGCGAAGGCGCGGGGGTTTGACGAGTTTCGGCGCGGGCTTGGTGGCTGCCAGCGCTCGTGTCGCCATCAGCATGGCACTCGCTCCGGCGATCAGCGAACGACGATTCCACCGCATCAATAGGGCGTCCCATCCGTGTGGCAATAGCGTCCCCCAGACACCATCAGGTCGATGTCGGGATAGTGGCAATTACCCACAGGCACTCGGCCAAACGCGATCAGGACGCAATCCTGCTCGCCCTCATTCACGAGATGGTGACCGTTGGCGTCGCCCTTGGGAAATGCCGCCATGTCGCCCGCGCGCATGATCGTGCGGCCATCCTCCTCGATCAGCACCGCTTCACCGCTCAGGACGACGACAAACTCGTCCTCCTCTTCGTGCCAATGGCGCTGCGAGGACGCCGCGCCGGGCCTCAGCACGACATGGCTGACCCCGAAATCCTGCAAGCCCACCGCCTCGCCGACCCTGCGCACACATCGTCCCTCGACCAGCGCTGCATAAGGCGGTGGATAGCCGGTCCGATTGGTCTGGGCGATGGTCGCGAGATCGATGCTGGGCATGAGTGAGGCTTCCTGCCGCTGGCCAAGTGTGTCTGCTTTCGCTAACGCCTCCCCATGACCATGACCAGAGCCAATGACGATGCGTTGGCGCTCGCGCAACGCCTGATCGCCTGCCCATCCGTCACGCCCGCCACCGGCGCGGTGTTCGATGCGATGGAAGCGATGCTGAAGCCGATGGGCTTCACCGTCGATCGCTTTGTGGTCGGGGAAGCGCCTGACGGCCCGGTCGAAAATCTGCTCGCATGGCGCACGACGGGCAAGGGGCCGCACTTCGCCTTTGCCGGTCATTTGGACGTTGTGCCACCGGGACCGGGCTGGACGAGCGATCCTTTCACACCGGAAATCCGAGGCGACCTGCTCTACGGGCGCGGCGCAGTCGACATGAAGGGATCGATCGCGGCCTTCGTCGCGGCGATTGGCGATCTGCCAGACGATCTGCCCGGCACGATCAGCCTCATCATCACCGGCGATGAGGAAGGGCCAGCCGTCTACGGCACGCTGGCGCTCATGGACCGGATGGCGGCGCGGGAGATGCGGCCCGACCTTTGCCTCGTCGGCGAACCGACGTCCTCGGCGCGGCTGGGCGATGTCGTCAAGATCGGTCGGCGTGGATCGGTCAATATGTGGATCAGCGTGCGCGGCGTGCAGGGCCATGTCGCCTACCCGCACCTTGCCGACAATCCGATCTCGAAACTGGTCCGCATCCTTTCGGCGGTGGAGGCGGAGGTGCTGGACGACGGCACCGACTGGTTCCAGCCAAGCAATATTGAAATCACCGATCTGGAAGTCGGCAACGCCGCGCACAACGTCATCCCCGGACTGGCGACCGCGCGCATTTCGATCCGCTTCAACGACCGGCATAGCGGCGCGTCCCTGATCGAGCGCATTCGTGCGATCGCCGCGACCGAGGGCGGCACTGTTGAAGCTAAGATCAGCGGCGAACCCTTCCTGACCGAGCCGGGAGCGCTCAGCACATTGGTGTCCGATGCGATCCGGGACGTGACGGGGATCGATACGGAATTGTCCACCACGGGCGGTACATCCGACGCGCGTTTTCTCTCGCGACTGTGCCCGGTGGTCGAGTTCGGCCTCACCAACGCGACGATGCACAAGCTGGACGAAGCGGTGGCGGTGCAGGATCTGCACGACTTGCAGCGCATCTATGCCCTGATCCTGGAGCGCGCGCTGCGGGGCGAAACTCTATTTGCGGCGTCGCAGAATGATATAAAGCGCGCCATCACCGCCGTGGCGCGGATGCGCGATGCGGACGCTGGCGATGCGGTCGGCATAGGGCATAGTCTGAAGCCAGTGGCCGATTTCGGCCCGGATCGCGCCCCGCCGTGATCCCTCACCCTTAGCTTCCGTCCCGCGCGGCGGCTTGCCCGTAACCACCAGCATCACGCGCGCATCCTGCGCCAGCGCGGCCTGCACCGCATGAATGAGGCGGGCGTGGGCGGCGGCCAGCGTGTGGCCGTGAAGGTCGATGCTGACATCGGGGGCGAGCGTGCCGCCGCGTATCCGCTTCTCCCAGCTCGTATCAAGCGTCGGTGCAGGTGCGCGGGTCGCTGGCGGAGGGGGTGGCGGTATGACGGGTCGTGCGGCCCGCTTCACCTTGGGTGGCGGCTTGGGAATGGCAGCCGGCGGTTCAGCCTGATCCGCGGCGGGCTTGGGCTTCGGAACGGCGCGCCGCAGCGGACGAACCGTGCGCGCAACTGCCGCCCACAGCGCCCTTTCCTCTTCCGACAGATGTCGCCGCGCCATGTGCGCGGATCAGGGCAGGCCGAGACGCGCAGCGGTACCGATCGGCAGCAGGATGAGCGCACTGCCCCGCGCCGACATACCACCGGCAATCGCCCGCGCCCGGTCGCCCGCACCCCAGAAGCTGTCAAAACGATTGGCACCTTTGATCGCGCCGCCCGTATCCTGAGCGATCCAGATCCCGTTTGGTTCGGCACGATCGAGCGACAACAATACCGGCGCGCCTAACGGCACGAATTTCGGATCGGCCGCGACCGTTCCCTCCGGAGTAACCGCGACGCCGAGCGCACCAAGCGGCCCCGCGCCCGTCAGCTCACGGAAAAACACGAAGCTCTTGTTCTCGTTCATGATCGCCGCGCCTTCGGCCGGATTGGCGCGCAGATACTGCATGATGTCCTGCATCGACCCGGCCTTGATCAGGCCGCGATCCTTCATCAGCTTGCCGATCCCTGTGTAGTCGCGGCCATTCTGCCCGTCATAGCCGATGCGCATCACCCCGCCGTCGGGCAGGCGCAACCGGCCACTGCCCTGAACTTGAAGGAAAAAGAACTCGACCGGATCGGCGGCCCAGGCCAGTTCCAGATTGCGTCCGGCGAGCGATCCGCCGACGATCTGTGCGCGCTCATCATAAGGGATGAGGTTGCTGCCCTGAACCTTTCCGCGAACCGTCTTGCCCTTCAGGCTATCGGCGAACTGGCCGAGATTGACGTCGATCAGGTCGGTCGGACGGCGATAGATGGGCACGTCGAAACCGGACTGGCGCACGCGCGATCCGGCAATTTCCGGCTCATAATAGCCGGTGACGAACGCCTTGCCGTCGCCGACCTGCACCGCTTCGAAATAGCGGGAGAAGAATTCACTGGCTGACGCATCTGGCCAGCTGGACGCGGCGGCGCAGGCATTGTTCCAATCCGCACCCGTCGTCAGACCGCTCTGATCCGTGCGGCGCATCAGCGCTGGGCAGGATATGCGAAACGCCTGGAGGGCAAGACGCGATCGCTCACCCGACGGCAGCAGTTCTGCAATGGCGGGACCGCGCGCCAGACCCAAGGTGCGCGCCGTCGATCCATCGGCATCCGTCATCGCGGGCGGTGGTGCGGGCGGAAGCGTGGGTCGGGGCGTGGCTGGTACAGGACGCGCAGGACCGGGCTGCGTCGGGCGGGTCGGCGCGCGGCTGCCTGTAGAGGGGGGAATGACGCTGCCCGCACACGCAGAAAGGGCCAGCGCTGCAAGCAGCGCCGCCCCCGATCGGCGCAGGCTCATGCGACCTCGTCGGTTTCGCTGAGCTTCCAGTTGGGGTCCGAGCTGCGGATGTCGCGGGTGAAAGTCCACACATCCCGCGTACCGATAGCATCGGTCAGCGATCCGGCGATAACATTCTCGTCGCGGTCGCGGGTCACGGCCGCAATGTCCGCATCGAAGCGAAGCGACACTTCGGCGACGCGACCGTCGACCGACGCCTCTACGATCTGCGCCTTCTCGATCCGCACCAGACGATTGTCGAGCACATGGCCTTCGGCTTCGCGGGCAGCAATGGCTTCCTCGAACGAGGCCAGGACGTCAGCGTCGCACAGCCACTCCAGCTCCTGACGGTCACCGCGCCAAAAGGCTTCCAGCACCATTTTGTACGCGCTTTTCGCGCCTTCAACGAACCCGGGAACATCGAAGCTTCGGTCGGCGGCGATCAGCGCCCGCACGCCATTTTCGGCACCGGGCGAAATAAGCCCTTCCGCCGCAAGCCGCACCGTGTCGCTACCTTGCTGTCTAACGGGCGCTGGCTGAAGAACGCTCACCTTCGCGCGATCTTCGGCCGGACGCAGCGCCGGCTCCTGCTCGTGCCCAGTACGCTTGCCGAGCACGGAGTAGAGCCGCAGCGCCAGAAAACCGGCGATCATGGCGAGGATGACGATCACATACACGGACAGCTATACCCTTTTCATGGGACACTTGTTCCCGGCAACATAGGCATGTTTGCGCCGTGTTTCAAATAGGGCTTGGAGCCTCGTTGCACCGCAGCCCGCCATTGCCCTGCCCCCGGCCGCCTGCTAAGCGCCCGGTCGATGAAGGCGGGGCGGTTTTCCCCGTGCAACAGGGTTTAAGGACGAACGATATGGCCGATGAAGCCGAAGGCATCCCCAGCATTTCCATCACGCCCGACGCCAACGGTGCCGATACAGGGCCGCAGATCGCGCTCATCAGCCAATATGTGAAGGATCTGTCGTTCGAAAACCCGAACGCGCCAACCGTCTATCAGTGGCAGGATCAGCCGCAGATCGACGTCCAGTTCAACATCGGCGCAGACCGCGTCGGCGACGAAGTGCTGGAAGTATCGCTGAAGATCGAGGTCAAGGCGACCGCACCGCAGGGCACCGCCTTCGCCGTCGAACTCGTCTACGCCGCGATCTTTGGTATGCGCAACATTCCGGAGGATCAGGTCCAGCCCTTCATGCTCGCCGAAGCGCCGCGCCTGATCTTCCCCTTCGCCCGCCGCGTGCTGGCCGATGCGATCCGCGACGGCGGCTTCCCACCGCTGCTGCTCGATCCAATCGATTTCGGCGCGCTCTATGTCCAGCAGGCGCAGCAGATGCAGGCGACCACGGGCGAACCGGCCGGTCACGCCTGATCCCGCGCCGATGATCATCCGCCGGGGGCGTAAAGCGTGAAACTCGTCCGCGCCCTCGGCTCGGTCGGCGGGCTGACACTCGCCAGCCGCATTCTTGCACTGGTGCGCGATTCGCTCGCCGCACGCTATGTGGGCGCAGGCTTCGCGTCAGATGCATTCAACGGCGTCGCCTTCCGCCTTCCCAATATGTTCCGCGCCCTCTTCGCCGAAGGTGCCTTTTCCGCCGCCTTCATTCCGTTGTTCAACAGGAAAGCGGCGGGCGAAGGCGGGCTGCCGGCTGGCTATGACTTCGCCGAACGCGCCCTATCCGTGCTGCTCCCGGTCCTGATCCTCTTCACCGTCGCACTGCTGATCGCAGCCTGGCCGATCACCTGGGCGCTCTCCGGCGGTTTTTCGCGACAGAACCCGACGGCGGAGCAATTCGCCTTCTCGGTCACGCTATCCCGCATCACGATCCCCTATCTGGCACTCATCAGTCTGGCGTCCCTGCTGGGCGGCATCCTCAATTCGCTCGACAAATTCTGGGTCAATGCCGCCGCCCCCATCCTGCTCAACCTCGCGATGATCAGCGGGCTGTGGCTGTTTCATGGGGCGGATGAATATGAGACGGCGCGGGTGCAGGCGATTTCGGTGACGGTCGGCGGGGCGCTGCAATTGCTGTGGCTGATCCTTGCCTGTCGCCGCGCGGGCGTGTCGATGCGGCTGCGCAAGCCACGCTTCGATACCGATGTGAAGGAATTGCTGCGCCTGATCGTTCCGGCGGCGGCGGGCGCGGGTGCTTCGCAGATCAACCTGCTGGTCTCTACGGCGCTGTCGGGCTGGTTCCTCGCTTCCGGGTCGATTACCTATATCTACTATGCCGATCGGCTGAATCAGTTGCCGCTGGGCCTGATCGGTATCGGCCTCGGCACCATCCTCCTTCCCACCGTATCGCGCATGTTGTCGAAGGGGCAGGATGCCGAAGCGATGGAAACGCAGAACAGAGGCATCGAACTGGCGCTGTTTCTGACGCTGCCCGCGACTGTCGCCTTCCTGACGGTGGCCGAACCGATCGTGCGCGGGCTGTTTCAATATGGCCGTTTTACTGCTGAGGACGCGATGCGATGCGGCTGGGCGCTCTCCGCCTTCTCGATTGGGCTGCCAAGCTATGTGCTCGTAAAGGTACTGACGCCCGGCTATTATGCACGTGGCGATACGAAGACGCCGGTGCGCTATGCGATGCTCTCGATCGTCATCAACATCGTGGGCAATATGGCGATGATCCCGACGCTGGGACATATCGGCCCGCCGCTCGCGACCGCCCTGTCCTCCACCGTCAACGTCACGATGCTCTATCGCACGCTGGTGAAGCGCGGGCACTTCGCCGCCGATGCGGGGCTGCGCCGCCGCATACCCCGGCTGGCGCTGGCAGCGCTCGTCATGGGTATCGCGTTGTTCGCAGGCGCAAGCCTGTTCGATCCATGGCTCTCGGGGCCGATGATCGGACGCTATTTCGCGCTTGCCGTGCTTGTCGGCGCGGGCGTCGCGCTTTATGGCCTCGCCTGTTTCGCATGTGGCGCCTACCGGCTGTCCGACCTCAAGGCGCTGATGCGTCGCAGAGGGACTACCTGAATGAAGAATGGATCATAGAATGCGCGTTCTTTCCGGCATCCAGCCGACCGGCAATCTGCACCTGGGCAACTACCTTGGCGCGATCCGCAACTGGGTGCGGATGCAGGACGAGATGGACGGCGACAGCCAGTGCTTCTTCTTCCTGGCCGACATGCACTCCGTCACGATCCACGAAGGACGAGAGCAGCGCATCCGCAACGTGCGCGACATGGCCGCGGCGCTGGTTGCTGCCGGGATCGATCCCGACCGCTCGGTCCTCTTCAATCAGGCGCGCGTCCCCGCTCACGCCGAACTGTGCTGGTTGCTCAACGGCACCGCGCGGATCGGCTGGCTCAATCGCATGACCCAATTCAAGGACAAGGCGGGCAAGGACCGCGAAGGTGCGTCGGTCGGCCTGTTCGTCTATCCCGTGCTGCAAGCGGCGGACATCCTCGCCTACAACGCCACCCATGTGCCGGTAGGCGAGGACCAAAAGCAGCATCTGGAGCTGGCACGCGACATCGCCACCAAGTTCAACACCGACTTCGGTGTCGACCTGTTCACCCTGCCGGCGCCGATCATCCCGAAGGAATCGGCGCGCATCATGTCGCTGCGCGATGGCGCGGCGAAAATGTCCAAGTCCGATCCGTCGGACATGAGCCGCATCAACCTGACCGATGACGACGATGCCATCATGACCAAGGTCAAGAAGGCCAAGACCGACCCCGAACCTCTGCCCGAAACGGCGGAGGGGCTGGCCGGGCGCGCCGAAGCGGGAAACCTCGTCGGCATTTTCGCCACCCTGTCCGGACAGACGACGGACGCGGTCTGCGCCCAGTTCGCGGGCAAGGGCTTCGGCGCGTTCAAGCCTGCGCTGGGCGAATTGCTGGTCGAAACGCTTCGCCCGATCCGCGAGCGCTTTCTGGAACTGCGCACAAACGATGCGACGCTCGACGCGATTCTCGACAAAGGCGCGGCCAAGGCGGCGGCGGCAGCCGAACCGACGCTGCGCGCGGCTTATGACGCCATGGGGCTGATGCGCTAGCATTACAAATTGGTCATCCTGTCGGCATCGTCTGACGGATTCCTGCGCTCGGCAGCGTCGTTATTGCGACACAGCGTTTGCGCCCGTTCGGTTCTCTCGTGCGTTCAAACGATGTTCAGTTGCGTTTTGCTAAGGCAGGGCGCAAGAAAGATCCAGGCGCTTGGCCTGATTGACAGGACGCAAAAAGATGACCCGTTTCAAGAACATCGGTCTGTTCGCAGCGCCAGCACTGGCGCTGGTGGCGCTTTCGGGCTGCGCCACGTCGTTCAAGGCTGACGTCGCCCGCTTTCAGCAGCTTCCGGCTCCCGCCGGACAGAGCTTCACCATCGTTTCCGATGATCCGCGTCTCGCAGGCGGTCTTGAATTCGGCCATTATGCTGATCTTGTCGGCCAGCGGCTGAGCCAGACCGGCTATGTTCCCGCATCCGATCCGGCGCGTGCCGACCTCATCGTTCGCGTCGCCTATGATGTCGACAATGGTCGCGAGAAGGTGCGCTCGACCGGTTTCGCCGGTGGCCCTTATGGGGGCTGGGGCGGCGGATGGGGTGGCGGCTGGGGCTGGGGCGGCCGTTGGGGTCGTCCATGGGGCTACGGCTTCTATGACCCGTGGCTGTTCGGCCCCGGCGGCGGCTTCAACGACGTGTCGAGCTACACCGTCTACACCAGCGATCTCAGCATGAAGATCGATCGCGCGGCGGACAATCGCCGCCTTTTCGAGGGTCGGGCGAGCGCACAGTCGCTGTCGAACAAACTGACCTATCTGGTGCCGAACCTGATCGACGTGATGTTCACCGACTTCCCGGGCCAGAATGGCGAGAATGTGAAGATCACCCTGCCGCCCGAAAAGCGCGGCTGACCGATCGGCTAAAGCAAGTTAACGGCCCGGCGCTCCGACAGGAGTTGCCGGGCTTTCTTTTTGCGGGGTCAGGGTTAGGCTGGTCCTCCTGATTTGGGGGACCATCTTGCCGCTGACCGTAAAGATCGTACTTGGCCTGCTTCTCGGCCTCGTCAGCGGCATCGCATT
>JAAIGE0101309733.1_pt1 | contig 12710 bp, 11 predicted proteins | sample 6487951 | NCBI WGS metagenome assembly JAAIGE01 (sample SAMN13974128, study PRJNA590717) | phyllosphere metagenome | biome: tomato field; feature: multiple bacterial spot infested tomato fields; material: tomato leaves; isolation source: leaves from tomato fields | host: Solanum lycopersicum ... | reverse complement strand
GGAACTGCTCGCCAGAGACGCCACAGTAAACCGTTAACCCATCGTTTGGCAGGTGGGGTTTATGGATCGCATACGTTCTACATCAGCACACCTTTCAGTGTGTCATCCAGCATCGACCTGAGCGAAATACGCCGTGCGCTGCGTGATCAGTGCAAGCTGAGCATCACGCTTTCGATCGAACATGCGCCCAGGGATCCGCAGATCATCTGGCCGATCATGCTCGGCTTTATCGAATCCAGACGTCACCTGGCGGCGTGGTGCGAAGGTGACAGCAAGTACCGGATCATCAACATGGACGACATTGCAGAAGCGCAGGTCCTGAGCGAACGCTACACACGCAACCGCCGCCAGATGATCAAGGAATGGCGTGCGCTGGAGGTACTGCCCTGCAACGTCCGGGGCGAGAGCTGCTGACGCGGGCGTCAGCATAATCGCTCCTGCTCCTGCATTCCTCTGATTGCCAGAAAGTCATAGCACGCTGGGGCTACAGCTCTATAAAAATTCAGGCCTCACGTAAACCAAGATCACTCACCTTCATCAAGCATAAGCGGCAGTATACATTCAGGAAAAGATGACGGTTTGTGATGAAAATCGCCTTGAAGACTCTCTATCACTTCAGGACTGCTCAGCACCCCTAAATAAAAAGCCGCCGCCCAGTTACTGGCGTAAGCATGACCTCCACACTCCTCTAGGCGGGTTTCAAAAGACTTTTTAATATTACAACCCTTTTCGCGAACCAGTCGCCCCCATCGCTTATACTGGTGTTCGCAGTACGCCACAATCCGCTTCGGCACTTTCAAAGAACGCAAGTGCAATTTTATTCGATTGGCATCCTCTTCACTGGTAGACTTTTCAATGCTGAAGCGAGGCTTAAACAATGGCTTTTCATGCTCAATTGTGATGTCAACATCAAAGCGAACCGCCGACAGGGCTGCACTGTACATGGGATGAAGAAACAGAGCCTGCCGCTTATCACTGCAATAATAGCGGCGCCCTTTAATAGGCGCACAATCACGGCATTGGGGAACCAGGTTGTTTGAGAATATCGCGAATTCAGGCCACTTCTCTTTAGGTATGAAGTGGTCCAACGTCTCGGGAGGGGACGGATACCCACAATAAGGGCACTCGTCAAGCTGGTGATCAGCGCGACGCAACTTAAAGCTTCCACGAAGTGCTGCAGGCGGATTTAAATAAAACTCCTTCAGGACCTGAGCGGTTAGATCTATCCGGGAAGGCGTCGGCGCCGTTTTATAATCATCAATGACAGCGTCAAACTTCCGATAATGCTCACGCAGGGTAAATTTCAGATAATACAATAACTTTGCATTGTCTTTTTCTGAAAAAATTGCTTGATCCAGCCAAGCACAATCTGTTCTGACTCGCAGTGAAGAGAGGTATTTCATTCCGCTCTCCGCTCAATTTCAATGTCCGCCCCATCCTCATCGTCTTCAACTTTTGCTGTCAAGTAAGCCAGTGCTTCATCCCCCACATCCGGCCCTAGTTTTTCCAACGCAGCTTCGGGACTGCTAAACGTTTTCACCGCAATATCGAGTGCGTCCTCATAGGGTTTGCGTATTTCGTAATCATCGAATGCCAACCCCATAATGACTTCGACCGTTTGACCAAATGTCTCAACACTGGGCCTGGATACCTCTGTGCGCCCGTTGACCTTACGCAGTATGGAAATGCCGGATTGTTCAACCTCCCTTGCCAAAATGGATGAATGCGTAGCGATAATAGCATTTGACTTGGTCGCTATAAGCAGCTGCTTAAGCATATCAAGCAGGCCCACTTCCATTGCGGGATGAAGGTAAAGCTCCGGCTCATCAAGTATTAATAGGCTCTCTCCATCGACCTCTGCCACCAGGCTGGGCAACAGATAAGAATAAATGGTTTGTCCCGAACTAAGCGACACCACCTCACCGTCGTTGAGAAAACGAATGCCTCGTGCATAATCCAAATCTCCTCTGCCCGCCAGCTCATTTCTCAACGCATCATCTTTTTCTTTAAGTACAATCGACTCTCCACCCGAAGCGTTAAGCTCAATGGCGTCAAATTCTATTGATCTCTTTAACGTCTGGAACAGCAAATTGAAACGACCAACGGCGGACCACTGATTTTCCATATCGTATTGAAGAATCCGGTGCACCGCTCGAGCGCTGCTTTCCTTGGGCCACTCAAGTGAAAACGTACCCTTGGGGTCCCTGAACCCTAAATAGACATACTCGTTAACAAGACGGCGACGACGCTCTTGCTCATCTTTGGACGCCAGCTCATTTTCCGGGGAGGTCTCACGTGGCGGCGAGGCTTCAGCTCCCAGCGCGATGGAGAGTTCGCTCTCTGTTTTGAACGACTCAAAAGGCGAATAGGCAGCCACGACAACCTTGTGAAAAAAAGGCCAGCTTTCTGTATGCTGTCTAACGCCTGTCAGGGTATCCACTAAATGCCGCAATATATGGCTTTTGCCAACGCCGTTACGTCCAACCAGAAGATTTATATTTGTCGGACCTAACGCTCTTCCGTTATCAAAGTTAAAATTCAATACATCAAAACAGTCTGTCAGCCCGCCGAGAGAAAACGAAAAACTGTCTTGCGCCTCGTAGCTACCCAGCGCTATCTGGTGTCCTTTTTTCAGAATAGCCTTGGCCATACTGCTTCGAAAAAGTGACGAATCAAAACCACCCCATGCAGAATAGTTCTTATAACTATCGTAGTTGTAGCTTCCGTCACATATCTTGCGCAGGTACTCCACCGCCTCTGTTTTAAGCCGCAGCCCCACTCGACGATAGTAGTCTATATCCGACGCTAACGAGACGACGTTCTGTGGATTCAGAAGATCTGTGATTCGGCGACTGCGGCCGACTTGATCTGTGGATAACAAGAAATAATCGGATGTATTCTTGTAATCTTTCACCAAGATTTTGGTTCGGCCCAACGGCTCACGCACACCCGCCACCACGCGATGAACCTGAAACGTCACTGTGTAGTTATAATCATCCCACGGTTGGGGATAGGAAGTACCGACATGGTCTTGTAGTAGATGGATACCGTCGATCGAATCAAAATCAAAATCTGTCGAATAAAAAAAATCAAACCCTGACATTCCCCGTATCTCCGTATACTTGTCAGCAGTGGACTCACTGTCTCAAGTAGAGGATACATCAGGTTCTCTAAAAAACTCCAATCAAGTCGGCAACTTTGCTGGGGCGGAGCAAACGCGTCGTATCCATGTCATCCGACAATGATCAGTCGAACTGGGATCCTCAGCCCATTACGACGTCCAACATCACTGTAAGGCTATAGTTTCCCTGCCCGATAGCGGAAACCCTCAGCCATCACCCTGCCCCTCAAGCCACGAACAGAATAACTGCACCGTTTCATCGGCCAGTTTTTCGTCAGGCACGTAAGCGCAGTAGCTGCGCGACTTAAGGCGCGGCCCGGTAAAAGGCATCACCAGCCGCCCGGCCTGCAGGTCGCTGGCAACCAGCGCGGCGGGCCCCATCGCGATGCCCAACCCATCGATGGCAGCCTGCAGGGTCAGATAGAAATGGTCGAACACCACACCTGCGGCTGGCTGCAAAGCAGGGATATTGGCACTCGCCAGCCAGTCCGGCCACAGCCTTGGCAGGCTCGAGGTATGTAACAGCGTGTGGCGTCTCAGGTCCTCGGGGGTATTCAACGGCAGTCGCTTCAGAAGCGCCGGGCTACACACAGGAATTCTGTCTTCACGCAGGAATACCCGGGTCCGATAGCCATAAAGTGTGTCCGGCCCACCCCGAATGATGAGATCGTAAGGCTCCTTCAGACTTTCCACGGACTTGTTCGAGGTGTGCACCTGCACATCGATGCCCGGATGACTGGCGCGAAACGCATCAAGTCGCGGCACCAGCCAGCGCAACGTGAAGGTCGCAAGCGCGTTCACCAGCAACGTACGAGGGGCCGGATCAGGCAAGCCGAACCTCGCTGTCACCAGTGCGATCCGCTCCAGCAGCGGCCCGATCTCAGCCAGATAGGCTCTGGCAGCTGTGGTCAGAATCACCCGACGATTGTGTCGTTCGAACAATGCAGAACCCAGCCAGTCCTCGAGCAGACGAACACTCTGACTGATCGCTCCGGACGTGACATGCAGTTCGGCTGCGGCCTCCTTGAAACTGCCCAGACGGCCAGCCGCCTCGAAAGCGCGCAACGCATTGAGTGGGGGCAATTCTCGTTTCATTCGCAATAGCTACGCTAACGTGAGCAGCCAATTTATCTGGTTTGTCAGGCGGTACCAAGATAGATATTTTGCCGAGCAGATAAACACTGCCTTTGCTTCTGGCGCCTCCTTCGCACTGCCCACTCGGAATACACCATGCTCAGTTACGCAGGCGGTCTGGTTCTACTCGCTGCCGTGCTTCATGCAGGCTGGAACGCGATGCTGCACGGCAACCACGACCGCCATCTGTCCATGGCCTGGATGGGCATCATGATCGCGTCCGTGTCGACCGTCGCGGTCGTGATACTGCCCTTGCCAGCGGCCGGAGCCTGGCCCTATCTGATCGCCTCCGGGCTGGTGCACATCGTCTACAACATCAGTCTGGTGCGCTCGTATCGCAACAGTGATCTGGCGGTGGCCTACCCGATCGCCCGGGGTTCCTCGCCCCTGCTCGTCACCCTCGGGGCCGCACTGTTCGCCAACGAAACGCTAAGCGTTGTGCATGTTCTGGGGATTGTCATGATATCGGGCGGTATTCTTACGCTCGCCTTCCTGGACCGGCATGTCTCCCGTTCCGGCGTGCTTGCGGCACTTGCCACAGGCGTGCTGATCGCGCTCTACACCGTGATCGACGGCATCGGCGTGCGGCAATCGGAGGGTCAGGCGCTGGCCTACACCGCCTGGATGTTCATGTCGTTCTGGGCGATGCCGTTGTTGTTTGTGGCGAGCCGTGGGGTCAACGAACTGGCCGCGTCCTTGAAAAAGCACCCGTCTGCCGTCAGCTCCTCGGCACTCGGCGGGCTGGTGTCCATCGCCGCCTACGGCATTGTCATCTGGGCCATGCAGTCAGGCGCCATGGGCGGCGTGTCGGCCTTGCGCGAGACCAGCGTGGTGTTCGCGGCGCTGATCGGGAAGATGTTTCTGGGCGAAGAGATGAGTACGAAGCGCTGGGCTGTGTGCGGACTGGTGGCGGCCGGGGCCATTTGTCTTGGGCTCTAAGCCAACAGCTCAGTGATCCAGCGTATCTGCCGCTCGATCTCCTGCAACTTCTCTTCAGGCACGCCCTGTTTTGCACGGGCGAAACGGGTCAGGGTCTTCTGCCGCTGCTGCAGCAAACGCTGCCACTTGGCCAGGAATGCCGGGCTGCGTGTCTGCAGTTGTAACGGGCCGAAGTACAGCTCTTCTGCGGTGTAGGTCACCGGGCCGGTGCGCTCGGCGACGATGATTTCATAGTCGAAGCGGTTCTCACGCAGCACTTCTTCACAGACGATGCGGTAACCGTTGTCCATCAGCCATTGGCGCAACGGTTGCTCGCCACCGTTGGGCTGCATGATGAGCAACTCAGCGCCGCTCAAACGCACTTTGCCAGCGTCGAGGATGTCGCGAATGGTCTCGCCGCCCATGCCGCACAGACTGATCGCGGTAATGCCGTCGTCCGGCTCGATGGCTGCAAGACCATTGGCCAGGCGCACGGTGATCCGTTGTTCAAAACCGTTTTCACGCACAATGCGCTGGGCCGAGTAAAACGGCGTGACAGCGACCTCGCCCGCGACCGCAGCAGCAATCACGCCACGACGCATCAGGGCCACCGGCAGATAGCCGTGATCCGACCCGATATCGGCCAGCCGCGCATCGGCGGGCACGTGCGCTGCCACGTGCTCCAGGCGCACGGACAATGTCTGTTCGTTCAACGACAACCCCTTTCATCAAAACGTCCGCACGCACGGGCCGGATCGGGGCGCGATTCTGTCGGGGTATGACGTGGATTTCAACTGTACGGCTTTCATATGCATTCCTCTTGCAGCGCAAAGAACCGCCGGGTGCTTGGAAGCAGTGCGCCAGGCTTGTGCGGATTCGGAAGCCGCGTAATTGAGGTCAGTCGGGCTGTGGCCCAGCGCGCGAGGCTCCGGCTCCCGGTGCTTCGAACGATCAAGCCGCCTTCCACAGCCTGGTGTTTTTACAGGACGTTATCTTTCCGACAATCCGTCACCACAACGGCAGTGTATAACTCACGATCAAACGCGTTTCATCCAGATCGTTGCCGAAGTTGGAACGGACCGTGGCGTTCCTGAGCCTGAGGCTCACATTCTTCAACGAGCCACTCTGGATGACGTATGCCAGATCAGTGTTGCGCTCCCACTCCTTGCCCGTATTACTGCCTGCAACCAGAGCGTTATCGCCGCTGACATAGCGGGACATGAACGTCAGTCCGGGAATGCCCAGTGCGACAAAGTTGTAGTCGTAGCGCAACTGCCAGGACGTTTCCTGCGTGTTGGCGAAGTCGTTGATCTGAACGAAGTTCACCAGATACGGATCGGAGTTGGCAATATAAGGAAACGGATCGTCGCCGCTCATGCGCTGATACGCGGCCATGAACACGCTGCTGCCCAGCGTGTAGGACACCTGCCCGTTGGCAGCGCGGTTGTCGAGGTGACGAAAGTTACCGTCGTCGGTACTTTTCGAATAACGCAGGTCAAACTTCAGTGACTGACGATCCGCAAGCGGAATCTCGTAAACAACGCCACCGTAGTACTGCCGATAAACATTCTCCAGATTGCCGTAATACAGACTGGTGCTCAGCGTCTTGCTGAAACTGTAAGTGCCACCGCCAAAAGTAAAGTCATCACTGGTACCGCCAATGCGGTTGCCGGTGAAGTCCTGATAGTTAGAGGAGCTGTTGAACTTGATCTGTTCCAGCTTGCCACCCTGCAGGCTGAGGTTGCTGATATCTTTCGACGTCAGCATTGCACCTTCCAAAGTGGCGGGTAACAGGCGCGTGTCATTGCTCGACACCACCGGACTGCGAAACGCCAGAGAGCCGACCCTGAGTATCGTCTCGGAAACTTTCGCCTTCGCCGTCAACTCAAGTTTCGAGTATTCGTCCTGCGAGCCACGGCCGTTTCTGGAGCTGAGGTCAGCAGGAAGCAGCCCCGTGCCGCTTGATCCGTCCCCACCATCCAGCTTCAGGCCCAGCATGCCAAGCGCATCGAGACCGAACCCCACCGTACCGGCGGTGTAACCGGACTCGACCCTGAACAGCGCCCCTTGCGCCCATTCTTTCGCCGAGTCCCGCTGAGCGGTCGGCGGTCCGTTACGAAAGTCCCGATTGAAATAGAAGTTGCGCAACTCCATGCTGGCCTTGCTATCGGCAATGAAATCCGCCGAGGCCAACAATGGGTACGTCAGTGCACAAGTACTGATTAAGCAAAAAGCCTTATTGATCGACATTCCCGTCATGCTCCGGATAAGGGCAGATTGAATCGATTGGTTTTATTTTTATAAGCCGTGCGGTGGTGCGTGAAACGAATTTCTGGCGGCAGGACGCAACAGCCGGGTCATTGACCCGACTGTGTTAGTACCGAAAGAAGGTGTTGCTGATCAGCTATCGGTGTTGATGCGCCCGATCTGGAACTTTGCGTTCAGATAACTTCCGGGCTGTTCGGTAATCTGCAGTTGACCGGCACAGGGCGCCAGAACCGATGTTTCCATTTTCATCGCTTCCACCACTGCGATGACCTGACCGGCCTCCACCGACTCACCGTCCTTGGCCACCCAACTGTGCAGGTTGCCTGCGACCGGCGTCAGGACAGCCTGCGGATCTACCGCTTCGGCCGATGCAGGTGCTACCACCGCCTCATTTGCCCCCACGCTGACGCCACGCAGCAGCGCTGCCGGCAGACCCAGTTCATGGCGCTTGCCGTCGATCTCGACGAAGGTACGTAACACGCCTGGATCAGCCGACTCGACGCTGCGCGGGGCCAGGGTGATCTGCTCGGCAAAGTCTGTCTCGATCCAGCGGGTGTGCACGTCGAATGTGTCGGCGGCAGTGAAGTCGTCATGGTCCATGACCGCGCGATGGAACGGCAGCACGGTTGCCACGCCCTCGACACGAAACTCGGCCAGCGCACGGCGGGCACGACGGATCGCCTGCTCTCGGGTGGCACCCGTGACGATCAGTTTGGCGATCATCGAATCGAAATTAGGCGACACACGAGACCCCTGCTCGACGCCGGTTTCCAGACGAACGCCCGGACCGGACGGCGGTTGAAATACGTCGATGGAGCCAGGCGTCGGCAGAAAGCCGTTACCCGCATCCTCGGCGTTGATACGAAATTCAAAGCTGTGGCCACGCGGAACCAGTGTACCCTCAAACGACAACGGCAGACCGTCAGCCACGCGCAGTTGCTCGATCACCAGGTCAATGCCGCTGGTTTCTTCGGTAACCGGGTGCTCGACCTGCAAGCGGGTGTTGACCTCAAGGAAGGATAGCGTGCCGTCGGCGCTGAGCAGAAACTCCACCGTGCCCGCACCGACATAGCCCGCCTCGGCGCAGATGTCGCGGGCCGAGTCATGAATGCGCTGACGCAGCGCGTCATCCAGATAAGGCGCAGGCGCTTCTTCAATCAGCTTCTGGTTACGGCGCTGCAACGAGCAGTCGCGGGTGCCGGCCACCACAACACGACCGTGGCGGTCTGCGATGATCTGCGCTTCGATATGGCGGGGCTTGTCCAGAAAGCGCTCGACGAAGCATTCACCGCGCCCGAACGCCACCACCGCTTCACGCACGGCCGACTCATACAGTTCGCTGACTTCATCCAGTTTCCACGCCACTTTCAGACCGCGACCGCCGCCGCCGAACGCAGCCTTGATCGCAATCGGCAGGCCGAACTGTTCGGCAAAGGCGACCACTTCGCGGGCGTCGTTGACCGGGCCTTCAGTACCGGCCACCAAGGGCGCACCGACTTTCTGGGCGATGCGTCTGGCCTGGACCTTATCGCCCAGCGCATCGATGGTGCTCGGGTCCGGGCCGATCCAGGTCAGGCCTGCATCGATCACGGCGCGGGCGAAATCGGCGCGTTCGGACAGAAAACCATAGCCTGGATGAACAGCGTCGGCACCGGCACGAGCCGCCACCGCAAGCAGCTTTTCGATGTTCAGGTAAGTGTCGGCAGGCCGCTCGCCATTCAGCCCATAAGCCTCGTCGGCCTGGCGTACGTGCAGCGCATCGATGTCGGCGTCGGCATACACCGCCACCGAAGCCATGCCATAGTCGCGGCAGGCGCGGGCGATACGGATGGCAATTTCGCCACGGTTGGCAATCAGAACCTTTTTCATTGGTTATTGGTCTCGTCTGAAAGAGCTGGGCACACGGGCTCGAACGCGCCCAGCGGATTGAAGCGAATGCGGGAGTTGATCGGAATCTGACCGGCCAGATCCAGGTGATGCGGCGCCACCACGGCAATCACCGGATAGCCACCGGTCAACGGGTGGTCCGCCAGAAACAGCACCGGCTGGCCACTGGGCGGCACCTGAATAGCGCCAACGGCAGTACCCTCGCTGGGCAGCTCGCCGTGAACCGAACGCTCCAGTGCCTGATCACCCGCCAACCGCACGCCGATGCGGTTCGATTGCGGCGTGACTTGCCAGGTCTGTCCGGCCAAAACAGCCTGAGCGTCTGCGGTGAACCAGTCACTGCGCGGCCCCATGACCACATCCAGCACAATCACCTGATCGGAACGGGGCATGTCGAACGGTTGTTCTTCGCTGAGCGACACCGACGCGCCGCCCGGCTTGTGATGAAAGCCAAGACGATCGCCCGATGTCAGCGGCGCAGGTCCGACCTGAGCCAATGTGTCGCTGGACAGGCTGCCCAGCACCGGTTCCTGCGTGAAGCCGCCGCGAATCGCCACATAGTTGCGCAGACCGGCAGAGGGCGAGTCGATACTCACTTGATCGCCCTCCTGCAGGGCGAACGGCGTGTAAAGCGCCGGGCGCAGCCGCTGGCCTTCGGCAGTGAGGACTTGCACAGCAGCGGTTGCGCCAGTGACGGCCGCCACCGTCTGGCCGTGACAGGTGAACGTCAGGCCGCCCATCAGCACTTCAAGGCAGGCGCTCGCCGGGTCGTTGCCCACCGCGCGGTTGGCGGCGCGCAACGCACCCCGGTCCATGGCACCGGAAGCTGAAACTCCCTGCCCTGCACGACCGGGACGTCCGAGGTCCTGAAACAGGGTCTGCAAACCCGGCGACAGCACTTCCAGATAGTTTTCAGTGGCGTGAGACGCCTGACGACGTACCGGTGTGGCTACAGAAACGGTTTCGGTGACAGGACCAACGTCTACAAAGCGCACCCGATAGCCCGGTTGCAGCAATGCAGGTTCGTCGCGCTCCAGATCCCACATCCGGGCGTCGGTGATGCCGATGATCTGCCAGCCGCCGGGACTGGCCTGCGGATAGACGCCGCTGAAACCGCCCGCCAGTGCCACGGCACCGGCAGGAATACGGGTGCGCGGCGTACTGCGGCGCGGCACCACAAATTCCGGCCCGCCACTCAGGTACGCAAAGCCCGGCGCAAAGCCACAAAACGCCACGTTGTAATCGCTGCCGGTATGGCGCCGGATCACTTCTTCAGGACTGATGCCCAGTTCGCGGGCGACGTCATCGAGGTCCTCGCCGTTGTAATGCACGGGGATTTCGATCAGCTTGCCCGCTGCGCGAGCCTTGCCATGCACGTCACGCGTGGCGATCTGCGCGGCAAGCGCTTCGCGGCTGACCGCGCCGGGACGAAAATGCACCAGCACTGTCCGGGCGGCGGGAACGAGTTCCTCCACGCCATGGATGGGCTGTTGCTGCAAAGAGTCGAACAGGGCAAGGGTCTCGTCCAGGTTCGCCAATTCAACCAGGAGCGCGTCCTGGCTGACCGGGTAGAAACGCATGATCCTCTCCTATACGTGGTAGTGGCTGTCGGGCACATCGGTGATGAACATGTAACCCGGTGCATGGGAAATCGCAAAAGGTACTCCGGACGCCATGACCACAGCCTGTGGTGTCACACCGCAGGCCCAGAACACCGGGACTTCGCCGGGTTTGACAGTAACGGCATCGCCGAAGTCCGGTCGGGAAATGTCCGCGATACCCAGCAAACCAGGCTCGCCTACATGGACCGGAGCGCCATGCACGTTGGGATAGCGTGCGGTGATCTTGACGGCATCGGCCACCCGGTCGGCGGGGATGGGCCGCATCGACACCACCGTCTCACCTTTCAGACGCCCGGCCGGACGGCAGAGGCGGTTGCTGCGATACATCGGCACGTTGCAGCCCTCGCTGATGTGACGCACATCGATGCCGGCTTCCAGCAAAGGGGTCTCGAAGGTGAAGCTGCAACCAATCAGAAAAGTGACCAGATCCGTATGCTCGGTCCAGAGATCCCGCACATCGGTCACTTCATCGGCCAGCTTGCCGTCGCGCCAGACGCGATACAGCGGAATGTCAGTACGCAGGTCAGCGCCCTCGGCCAGAACGGTGCTGTAACTGCCGGCCTCAGTGACGTCCAGAATCGGACAGGCTTGAGGATTGCGCTGAGCGAACAGCAGAAAATCGTAGGCCCATTCGCGCGGCAGGCAAATCATGTTGGCCTGGGTCAGACCCGGTGCATGGCCCGCAGTGGGAGACACCATGCCTTCGCGATACTGGGCACGGGCGGCAATGGCTGCCTGACGGGCGTCGTTGAAGGAATTCATGGCTGACCTCGGGTAAATGCACGAATGTTGACCCCTGCCTCAAGCAGACGTCGTTTGAGGGCGTGGGCGATATTCACCGCGCCCGGGCTGTCGCCATGCACGCAGATCGAATCGGCTTCCAGCTCGATCAGGCTGCCGTCCTCGGCCTCGATGACGCCATCGCGCACCAGACGCAACATGCGCGTGGTGATCAGCTCGACATCGTGCAACACGGCACCGGGACGCGAGCGGGACACCAGCGTGCCTTGAGCGGTATACGCCCGGTCCGCAAAGGCTTCGGACACACAGGTCAGACCCGCATCACGCGCCCAGCCGAGCAACTTCGAATTGGCGAGGCAGACCAGCTTGAGCTGCGGGTCGATACGCAAAATCGCCTGAATCACCGCAGCCGCCTGAACCGGATCGCCTGCAATGGTGTTGTAGAGCGCCCCGTGAGGCTTGACGTAGGTCACTGTCGTCCCGGCGCTGCGGGCCAGGCCCTGAAGCGCGCCGATCTGATAGATGACATCGGCAGTGAGTTGCTCGGTCGGCACGTCCATGTTGCGCCGACCGAAGCCGACCAAGTCCGGATAAGCCACGTGGGCACCGACGGCCACATCACGCGCTGCGGCGGCTTCCAGCGTGCGCAGTATTCCGGCCGGATCGCCGGCATGAAAGCCGCACGCCACGTTGGCGCTGCTGACCACTTCGAGAATCGCCGCATCGTCGCCCATGCTCCAGGCGCCGAAGCTTTCTCCCAGGTCGCTGTTAAGGTCAATTGCACGCATCAGAAAATCTCCTTTGGATCAGGCCGCGCCGATGAAGGCAAAAATGGCGCCTGCCGATTTGTAAGCCATGAACCATGACAGCAGACAGGTCAGGATGCCCAGCACCAGCAGCCAGCGAGGATAGTGGTAGCCATCCATCAGGTCAGACCGGGCCCAGCCCACGTACATGAAAATACTCAGGCCCAGCGGCAGGATAAGGCCGTTGAAACCACCTGCGAACACCAGCAGTGC
>JAAIGE0100540675.1_pt1 | contig 12714 bp, 15 predicted proteins | sample 6487951 | NCBI WGS metagenome assembly JAAIGE01 (sample SAMN13974128, study PRJNA590717) | phyllosphere metagenome | biome: tomato field; feature: multiple bacterial spot infested tomato fields; material: tomato leaves; isolation source: leaves from tomato fields | host: Solanum lycopersicum ... | reverse complement strand
GCCCGCCGAGTCAGTCCGCGTGCCGCCCGCTGTTGCGGTCCCACTCGAGCGACTTCCACTGGAGGAAGGTGCAGAGGTTGCTGGCGATCACGTATTCGGCGGCGAGGCTCGTGATGTCGTGGATCGACAGAGACAGACTCTCGGGCTGCTCGCTGAGGGTCAGTTCCCACATCGGGTCGTCGTAGCTGCGCGGTCGCATGTGGATGGATGCCGACGCGTTGCGCAGGCGCAGGATGACGAGCCCCGTGTCGTCCTCGCCGTCGTCCTCCTGAGGGGCGACCGAGATCGAACCCGCGATGCAGTGCTCCTCGCTTTCGAACTCCGCGACCCATGCTTCGAGCTGTTCGCGGGAGCGGCGGGGCGGCGAGTCCTCGAGCGATTCCATACCGGCAGTCTCGCACCCGTTGTCGAGCGGCGCGCACACCTTGCGCAGGTATCTCGGCGTCGGACGCGGGGCTCCGAGCTACGGTGGCACGTCCGCGGCGGGGGAGATCAGGCGGCGTCCACCGTCGCGGCATCCGTTCGCTTCTGCAGGTATTCGCAGAGCTTGCCCGTCGTGAACAGCTCCTCGCCGAGGGAAATCAGGTGCGTTCCGGTGAGCGGGAACTCCCCGGAACGCTCGGTGAGGGTCGCGGTCCAGGTGCGGTCGCAGTCGATGTTGAGGTAGATGGACGCCGGGCCGTGATTGAGATGGACGGCGACGATGCCCGAGTCGGCGTGCTCGGGGTCGTCCTGCGGGAGGACGTGAACGGTCGCGTGGGCGACGCTGTCGTGCTGCTCGTAGTCAGCGACCCACTGCGAGATCTCGTCGAATGCGGGGCGAGTGCACGTCATCCGCCAAGGCTATACGGAATACGACGCGCGTCGGCGGGGTCTCCTGGATGCGCAGGCACCGGGAGAGCACCGTCTCGGGAGAGGTCGCGCCTCAGCGGTCCGAGTGACCGGCCGCCTGGAGGAACTGCACCATCGAGTGGTTGTACGGGCTGCGGAACCGCCGCTTCGCGCGGATCATCGTGTAGCCCTGAGCGCGGAGGGCGAGAGCGTTCGTGACGCTCAATCGCTGCTTCGGCACGGGTTCCCACCCTCCCGGCAGTCGATAGGCGTGCGTGATCGTCTGCGACCCTGGCATCGGCATTGCCCCCCTTGAATGCAGCGGACCGATTCAAGCGACTTTACCTGCCGGTGGGGCAATCGCTTTCCGCTCGCACTACCGGGATTCGCCGGAGCTCCGGTTCGATCGGCCTTCCCCGTCGGGCCGTCCCCGGAATCCGGGCGCGGAGTTGGGGGCTGACGACGAGGACGCGGATGCCGTGAGGCCGGCCGCCGCGCCCGATTCGCGCGGGACGATACGCACGGCATCCGCGTCCTCACCCCCCAGGGGGTGGCTGTATGGTCAGGCCGCGGACGACCCCGACGGGCGGATGTCGGCGTCGGACCACGGGGCGGCGCCGGCCGGCTGCTGGGTGTAATGCGAGAGCGACAGCTCTTTCGAGTTGCCCCACCCGCGTCGAGCCCGGACGAGGGTGTACCCCTCGTCACGCAGCGCGTGGGCGGTCTCGGCGGTGAGGGGGCGGTGGGGGAGCGTCTCCCATCCGCCGGGCATGCGATAGGCGTGGGTCACGGTGCGAGGGCGAGTCATTTCCACTCCAGAACTCGAGCTTTCGAGGGCGCTGCGCCATTGGAGCGGGGGAGGACGACGTTACGCGTCGTCGGTGGGGGTGTCTGTCCCCTCTTCGGAGGGTCAGCGTGTCGGCGGATACTGCCGCAGCGAGATCTCACGCGTGTCGAACAAGCCGCGACGCGCGCGTACCAGCATGATCCCCTGGTCGCGCAACGCGGCGGCTCGTTCCGGCGTGAGGGGCTCGTGGGGGGCCTTCTGCCAGCCGCCCGCGAGTGTGTAGATGTGTGTCAAGGTGCGAGGTCGAGTCATCATCACCCCCTGCGGGGAATGTAGCCCTCGGAGATAGGTCCTGGCCGAGAATTTTCCTCTCCGTAATGCGCGCGTGGACGACCGTAACCCGGGCGTCTCCAGACCGTCTTCCGGGCGGATGCGGCAGGGTGCCCTGGGTGGGTCGCGGCCATAATGGCCCGATGGTCACCGCCCGCATCGTCGTGCTCTTCGCTCTCGCCGCCATCGCCGAGATCGGCGGTGCCTGGCTCATCTGGCAGGCGGTGCGCGAGAACCGGGGCTGGTGGCTGGCGCTGCTCGGGATCGTCGCGCTCGGCGCGTACGGCTTCATCGCGGCGCTGCAGCCGGACGCGCACTTCGGGCGCGTCCTCGCCGCCTACGGCGGGGTGTTCGTCGCGGGTTCTCTCGCCTGGGGCGTCGTCGTCGACGGCTTCCGTCCCACGGTGTGGGACTACGTCGGCTCGGCCGTCGCTCTCGTGGGGGCGGGGATCATCGTGCTCGCGCCCGCCTCGGCCGGGGCGCCGGAGTGACGGCATCCGATTCGGAATCCGGCCGACGGAACCATTCAGTTAGAGAGCCAAGTAGTTAGCTAGACGGGATATCGGCGGATTGTCAAGCGGCATGTGGTGATGCGCCCGTGCGGGCACACTCGATTCATGCAGTTCGACACCACGCCCCACGAGGGCCTCGCCGACGACTTCTCCGCCTCCGAGACCGCGCGCCCCTTCGGCTCGTACCTCTCGGTGATAAACGGCGGAGACTGATCGTCCCGCGGCCCGCCAGGGCCACTCACGACAGGACCGGATGCCGACAGGCTCCGGTCCTTCGTCGTGATCCCGTGGAAGGAGGGCGGATGCCATGACCGCGCGGCTCATCGAGATCGACGGATCGCGGGTGCGCGGCATCCCATCCCTGTACGCGGAGCTGAACCGCGTGTTCATGCCGGACGAGCCCTGGACCCTCGGCGAGAGCCTCGACGCGTTGGACGATCTGCTGTACGGCGGGTTCGGGGTCCTGCACGGCTCGGAACCGGTGCGCGTGCTGTGGCGCGACGCGGAGGCGGCGCGAGCGGCGCTCGGGGTGGAGACGACCCTCGCCTACCTGCGGCGCAAGCTCGAACGCCCGGACGTCTATGCGGTCGCGCCGGCGCGACGTGCCCTCGACGAGCTCGAGGCCGGACGCGGCGAGACGTACTTCGACCTCGTCGTCGGGGTGTTCCGCGATCACGCGAACATCGAGCTCGTGTTCGCCTGAGGACCCCCGTCGACGTCCCGGTGGACCGAGCGCCGTGCCGTGTGCAGCGCTGCGCTCGGGGCCCGGGATGCGTCACCCCGGGCCCGTCCCGCCGTCACTCGTACCGCAGCGACTCCACCGGATCGGCGCGTGCCGCCCGCGCGGCCGGGAGGCTCCCCGCGAGGAACGCGATCGCCATGATCGCCACCGTCGTCACCAGGATCGACACGGGGTCGAAGGCGATGAGCTGCAGCCCCGGCAGATCGCTGAAGAGCGTCTGCCCCAGCTGCGCGCTCACGGCCGTGCCGACGCCGATCGCGACGACCGCGCCGATGAGACTGCCCAACAGTCCCAGCATCACCGCCTCGAGGCTGAACAGCGAGAAGACCCGGCCGCTGCCCATGCCCATCGCCTTCATCAGCCCGATCTCGCGCGTGCGCTCCTGCACCGACATCAGCAGGGTGTTGACGATGCCGAAGCTCGCCGCCAACAGCGCGATGACGGCGAACGCGTTCAGGACGAGCACGATCCCGTCGATGACCGCCTTGAAGGTGCCGAGCTGATCCGAGACGGTCTGGCCGGAGTAGCCGGCATCCGACAGCGCGGTCTTGGCGTCGTCGACGTCTTGCGCCGCCGCCGACGACAGGGTCACGCTCGCGCTCGCGTACCGATCGAGCTCATCGGCCGGGACCCCGGTGTTCTGCGCGGTGAACAACACGTCTTCCAGAGCGGTGTTGGTGGTCAACGAGGTCGTGGAGGCGAAGGCGCCCTCGGTCACGCCCGTGATGGTCGCCGAGACCACGTGCTGCGTGCGCACCGGGTCGGACACGGCGATCGTCAGTGTGGCCCCGACGGCATCCGCGGCGTCCGGGAAGCCGAGGGGCGTCACGAGCGACTCGGGGATCGCGGTCTCGAGCGCGTCGGAGGACTCGTCGGGCGCGGCGCCCGCCGCCAGCTGAGGAGTCTGGCCGCCGATGAGCGAGCCCGCGCTCGCGACGTAGCGCTCGCCGCCGTCGACCTGCACGTAGTCGATCTGCACGGCGCGGGTGGGGCTCACCGACGCGACACCGGGAAGGTCTTCGATCGTCCGGATGTCGGCATCCGTCAGTGCCGAGACGGTCGCGGTGGCGCCGGGGCGACCGGGGTTCGTGTTCGCCGAGGAGACCGCGTCGGGGTCGTACTTCTGCGGTTCTGCGGATGCCGCGGCCCCCGTTCCCGTCTTCGTCACGGTCAGCACGTCGGCAGCGCCGATGGAGGAGACGGTGTCGTCGATGAAGCGGTTGATGCCGGTGCCGAGACCGTTCGTCAACGTCAGCGTGAAGGCGCCCACGAAGATCGTGAGCACCGTGAGGATCGTGCGGGTCTTGGAACGGAATGTGTTCGCGGCGGCCGTGGCGACCAGGTCGGTGGTCTTCATGCGGCGCTCCGTTCCTCGGTGACGATGACGCCGTCGCGGATCTGCACCCGGCGGTCGCACCGCGCCGCCAGCTCGTCGTCGTGGGTCACCACGATGAGAGTGATGCCGTGCTCGCGGTTGAGGCGGAACAGGATGTCCTCCACCACGGCGCCGGTGGCGGAGTCGAGGTTGCCCGTGGGCTCGTCGGCGAAGATGACCCGCGGGTCGTTCACGAGAGCGCGGGCGATCACCGCGCGCTGCTTCTGCCCGCCCGAGAGGGCCGTGGCCTTGTTCTTCGCCTTGTCCTGCATGTCGAGCTCGGCCAGCGCCGCGAGTCCCCGCCGGCGGCGTTCAGCGCGTCCGACGCCCGCGATCTTCAACGGCAGGATCACGTTCTCGAGCACCGAGGCGCTGGGGGTGAGGAAGAACTGCTGGAACACGAAGCCGAACGTCTTGTTGCGCGTGCGGTTGAGGTGGCGCCCGCGCAGGGTCGCGGCATCCTTCCCCTCGAGACGCACGGTTCCGCTCGAGGGGGCGTCCATGAGAGCGAGCAGGTGCATGAGGGTCGACTTGCCCGATCCGCTCTTGCCGACGATCGCGATGCTCTCGCCGCGGTGGATGTCGAGGCTCACACCGCGCAGCGCGTCGAAGCGCGCGGATCCGCGGCCGTACGACTTGTGCAGATCGGTGACGGAGAGCAGGGGAGGAGGAGGTTCGGATGCCATGACCTCACTGTCGCTCGCGAGCGCACCGCTCCGCGTCGCTCGCGCGGGGTGGGCGACTCCCCCCGCGGGGGTATTCCGCGAATGCCCCGTGCGGGCGATACCCGCGGGGGAGTGAGCAGTCCACACTGGGAGGATGCGACCCGACCCGGCCACGGACACGCCGCCGCGCCTGGTGCCGGCGGGGCGCGCCTGGCTCGTCGACGTGGTCATCGCCGTGCTGGTCGTCGTGCCCTCGTTCGCGCCGGTCCCGTTCCCCGAGTTGCGGCCGTCGAGCCCCCTGGTGCACGTGCTCGTCGTTCTGCCGGCGCTGCTGCTGCCGCTGCGCCGCCGGTGGCCGCGTCTCGTCTTCGTCGTCTGCATCGCCATCTTCGTGGGAGCCCTCGTGCTCGGGACACTCGCGCCGGGGGCGGCGCTGGCGACGGCGATCGCGGCCTACGGGATGGCCGACCGCGTCGGGCGCAGGGAGGCCGCGCCCGTCGCCATCGCGGGGGTGGTGGGGCTCGTCGGCGCCAGCATCGTCATCGGCCTCATGACAGGGCTCGACACGCGGTTCCTGCAGGTCGGCCTCGCCGTCGCGCTCGCCGGAGCGATCGGAGATGCCGCGCGCTCCCGCCGCGCGTACGTCGCGGCGGTTCTCGAGCGCGCCCGACGCGCCGAGCAGACGCGCGAGGCCGAAGCGCGGCGCCGCGTGAGCGAAGAACGCCTGCGCATCGCCCGCGACCTCCATGACGCCGTCGCCCATCAGATCTCGGTCATCAGCCTGAACGCGGGAGTGGCGAGCTCGGCACTGGACACCCGCCCGGACAAGGCCCGCGAGGCGCTCGCCACGATCCGCACCGCTTCCCGCGACGTGCTCGCCGAGATCGGTTCGATGCTGGCCGTGTTGCGCACCCCCGACGACGTGGACGCCCGCGACCAACCGGGGCTCGCGCGTCTCGGGGCGGTCGTGGAGTCGGTGCGCGTTGCCGGGTGGGATGCGGCCGTCCGCGACGAGCGCGACCCCGACGAGGTGCTGCCCCTCGGCGTCGACATCGTCGCCTACCGCGTCGTGCAGGAGGGGCTGACCAACGCCCTCAAGCACGGCACGGCCCGTCGCGTGCACGTGCTGCTGCGTCGTGACGGCGACGATCTCGAGGTCGTGGTCACCAACCCCTTCCGCCCCGAGGAGGCCGCCGCCGAGCCCTCCCCGTCGGGCTTCGGCCTTATCGGCCTTCGCGAGCGCGTCGAGTCGGCGGGCGGTCGCCTCGACGCGGGACCGGCGCCCGGCGGCTATCGTCTCGCCGCGCGTCTGCCGGTGCCCGCCCCCCGCCCGACTGCTCGACCCGGAGGTTCCGCATGAGCTCGACACGCGTCATCGTCGTCGACGATCAGGTCCTCATCCGCGCCGCGGTGCACGACCTCCTCGACGCGGCCGACGGCATCGAGGTGATCGGCGACGCCGCCGACGGCGAGCAGGCCGTCGCGCTCGCCCAGGCGCTTCGCCCCGATGTCGTGGTGTGCGACATCCGGATGCCGCGCATGGACGGCATCGAGGCCACCCGCCGTATCTGCACCGACCCGGCGCTGGCCGACAACCGCGTGCTGATCCTCACCACGTTCGAGGAGGACGACTACGTCGTCGCAGCGCTGCGCGCCGGAGCGAGCGGCTTCATCGGCAAGGGCGCCGAGCCGGAGGAGATCATCCACGCCGTGCTCGCCGTCGACGACGGGGGCGCGCTCCTGTCGCCCGCGGCGACCCGCGGTCTCATCGAGAAGTACGTGCGGCGCGCAGCGCCGGTCGCGGGGGAGGCGCCGTCGCTCGACGTGCTGACCGACCGGGAACGGGAAGTCCTGCGCCACATCGCCCGCGGGCGGTCGAACGACGAGATCGCGGCATCCCTCTTCATCTCCCCCCACACGGCGAAGACCCACGTGAAGAACACGATGCTGAAGCTCGGTGCGCACGACCGCGCGCAGCTGGTGATCGCGGCGTACGAGAGCGGGCTGCTGGTCCCGGGGGAGTGACGGCCACCGTCACGATCGTCGCCCGCGCGGATGTCGTCGGGGCGCGCGGCGGGGCGGCTCATCGCTCTCCGACGGGTCCGCCGGGGTCGGCGCACGGGTCCTCGTAGGATCGTGACACCGGCGGGGTGGGTCGGCGTGGACGAGCGGGGGATCGCATGAGCGGAGGGCGACGCCTCATCGGGGTTCGTGGTGCGCTCGGGCATCCGCTGGTCTGGGCGGTGGTGTGCGGTCTCGCGGCCGTGCCCCTGCTGGGCACGGCGTTCGACTTCGGAGGGTTCCTCCTCTGTCTCGCCGCGGGCTGGCTCGTCGCGCACGCGGTCGTCGGCGCGCTGATGACCCTGCGCTCGCTCGCCCTCTCGTTCTCGCTGCACATCGGCCTCGCGGCGGCCGCCGGAGTGGCTCTGTACGCGCTGACGCAGCACGCGGCGCCGGCTCCGGTCGATGCGGCGATCGTCACGGCGGCGTCCTACGCGGCCGTCCCGGCCGCGGGATGGGTCTGGCTGACCCTGATCGGGCGGGTGTCCGGTCTCGTCCGCGCGGACTCCGCTCGGCGCGCGGCACGGCTGGTGACTCCCGAGTGGGAGCGGAGCGGAGACGTGTGGGAGCTGCGCCTGCCGGTCGTGCCGCTGCGGCTGTCGACGTATCGGCTCGTGCTCGGCATCCTGATCGGGGGCGGCGGGGGCGCCCTGATCGCTTTCGTGGTCGGGTTCTCCGATGTCGCGATGCGCATGAGCCCGCTGCTCATCGTCATCGTCCTGGGCTGGCTCGTCGGCCTGCCCGTCTACGGCGGCCTGCTGCTGATCGCACGTTCCCGCACCGTCGACGCGCGCGTGCGGGTGACCACTGATCGGATGGTGGTGGAACGGATGCCGGAGGGCGCACCGATCGTCGACCTCGGTCTCGCCGAGCTCCGGTCGCTCCGTTGGGCGGCGAGCGAGGCGCCGACCCGCGTCGAGCTACGGCCGGTGGACGGCCCCGGGCTCGTGCTGCTGTTCGGTCTCTCCCATCGGCCCGCGGGGATGGCGGCGACGCTGCCCGAGCTGCCGTCGGGCCTGCGCCGGCGGCTGACCGACGCGGGGCTGTCGGCGCGCGAGACGCGCGGTCGCGGCGGCGACGATGTGCTCGCGCGCGATCAGGCGGCGTCCGCGGCGCTCCGCTCGGGCGGGGTCCCTCGCCGCTGATCCCCACGGAGCGGAACACCGGTCAGGCGCGACCGGAGACCGATGCCCTCACGCCCTCGTCTGCGGGGGCGCTGACGAGCGCTGCCGCCCGTTCACCGAAGGGCCGCTTCCCCTCGGCGCGGCTACTCGCCCGCCTTCTCGAGACCGCGGGTGCGGATCTCTTCGAGGTCGAGGCCGGCGAGGATCTTGCGTGCGACGAGGTCGTCGATCGTGCCCTCGCGGCGCAGCCGGAGCAGCACTTCGCGTTTGCGGTCGAGGACCGCGAGCCGCAGCCTCTGCGCCTCCTTGTGACGCAGCAGCGGGGAGCGCTGCGTGACGTCGATGTCTTCGCTGACGGCGATCATCCGGAGGGGCCCGGTGAAGGCCGTGCCCGCCGCGTCCCCGTCGTCGACCCGGCGATCGTCGCCGCGCCGGTCGGTTTCGTGACCGTCCGGGGGGACGGGTCCGGTCGCCGAGCCGTCGTCGTCGAGAGAGGCGTCGAGTTCGGCGAGGTCGCGCTCCTCGATGGCGCGCTGCCGGGCGACGGCCCGCGCGTTCGCGAGCTCGAGACGCTCGTAGCCTTCACGCCGCGCGCGGTCGCGCACCCGATCGCTGATGCCGTGTTCGACCGCGAGGTCGTCGAGGGCGGCGAGGGCGGCTCCCGAGATGGCGCGTTCGGCGAGCTCGTACTCCTCGATCGCCGCATCGTCGTTCGGCAGCTTCGCCCATTTGATGACCGCGGGAAGAAGCGGTCCCTGCACGAGAAGGGTGAGCACGATGACGCCCGCCGTCACGAAGACGATCGCGTCGCGTCCCGCGACCGGGTCGCCCGCGGCCGTGGTGACGGGAACCGACAGGGCGATGGCCAGTGACACGGCTCCGCGGAACCCGGCCACGGTGCTCACGACCCGCGACCGGTGCCGGAGCGACCGCGACGATCCCGCGGCGGGTCGCGAGAAGGGCGAGAACATCCACTGGAACAGATAGCGCACCACGAACAGGGCGATCCAGGCGGCGACCGTGACGATGAGCAGGATGCCGATCTCCGACCCCGAGATCTCGTGCAGCACGAGCTGCACCTCGAGGCCGATCAGCACGAAGAGCGCGCCGTTGAGGAGGTAGACGCCGAAGGGCCACGTGGCATCCGCCGCCCTCCGCGACATCGCGGTGGTGATCCGCGGCGACACCCAGGCCATGATGAGGCCCGCGAAGACGACCGCCAGCACCCCCGAGGCGTCGATGAGCTCGGCGATGAGGAAGGAGACGAACGGGACCAGCACCATGGTGAGGTTGATCGTCAGGGTCGACTGCATCCGTCGCAGGGCGAAGAACGCCGCAGCGGCCACCGCGATCCCCGCGGCCGCTCCGCCCAGGTACGACAGCAGCACCATGCCGGTGATCTGCAGCGGCGTGATCTGGTCGCCCAGCAGCAGCGCGACGGCGATCGCGTAGAGGACCAGGGCGGTGCCGTCGTTCGTCAGGCTCTCGGCCTTGAGCTTCATGAAGGTCTTGGCGGGCAGCAGGCGCCCGAGCGCGGCGACCGCCGTGGCGTCGGGCGGTGCCACCGCCGCGCCGAGCACCAGGGCGGCCTCCCACGGCACGCCCAGCAGCGTCGCGACCCCGGCGACGGCGAACGCGGATGCCACGACGAGGAGCGTGCTCATCGGGATGATGTAGCGCAGAGACCGGCGCACAGAGCGGAGGGACGTGGTCCACGCCTCACGGAAGAGCATGATCGGCAGGAACAGCAGCAGCACGGTCTCGGGCGGGAGCTCGATCTGACGGAGCTCGGGGATGAAGCCCAGGGCGAGGCCGATGACGAGGAGGACCAGGGGCGTCGCGACGCGCAGTCGCGGCGCCAGCACCGTGCCCACGAGCATCGCGAGGCCCAGCAGAACCGTGATCTCGAGTCCCTGCATCCGTGCCGCCTTTCGCCATGCCCTCAGGACTCAGCGTAGAGAAGGGCCCGGACATTCCCGAGGGGGTGTTCGCGCCGGTCGGGGCGGCTCGCTCTCGACGACGGCGTGACCGCGTTCAGCGACCGGTCCCGGATGAGCATGCCGTGGAGGGTGCGGAGGAGCATCGAAGGGGCAGCTGTTCTCGTCTTCGATACTCTGGCGGAGGAACGGGGCGATCGGCCGATGGCGCGATCGCGCCGACGAGACGGGGGAGCGTGGTGATGGGTGTCGTCACGACCTCGCCTCGACTGGCGTCCGCGGAGGCGCGTGTGCCCGTCTTCCCGAACGGCCGACGCCCCGCGTGGCTCGTCGTCGTCGTCGTGCTCTTCGCCGTGCTGCCCGGTGTCATGGCGGTCGCCGACGGCCGACCCGGCCTGCGCCTCGTGACGGGTGCGTCGACCGTCACCCTCCTCGGCGTCGCGGGCTGCCTGAACCTGCTCCTCCGCACGATGCGGGAGAGGGTGGTGCGCATCGACGAGTCGGCATCCGGCATCTGGTTCCGCCCTGCCCCGGCCGCGACGGCGATGCCGTTCGTGCTCGGGAGCCTTCTGCTGCTCCCCGCGGTCGCGCAGATCGTTGTCGACGTGGCGGACTTGGCGACGATGCCGTCGTTCCTGCTCACGCGCGCGCCCTCTGCGCTCGGACTGCTCGGCCTCGGCATCATCGTCGTGAACACCGTGCGGCTGCGCGAGGCGGCCGGCCTCCACGTGACGGTGGAGGGGCTCACAGGTATTCGTGGTCGCGGCCGCATCGACTGGACCTGGGACGAGCTCGCCGAGGTGGATGTGGGCACGGGAGCGGTCGCGAAGCTCCGGCTCGTCGCCGACGCAGGGGGACCCGGCATCGAAGCGCCCATGCTGGCGCTGGGTTCGGACCCGAACCAGGTCGCCACGGTGGTGCGGTACTTCCGCGATGTCCCTTCGGCGCGAGCGGAGCTGAACGGCCCCGGACCCGCCGTCCTCCGCGGCGTCGACGACGCGCTCCGCGCCCGTGAGGGATGAGCGCGCGCTGCGCCCGCGAGAGCCGAGGCGCCGCCGCTCGCGTCAGCCGGCGACGCCCACCTTCGCCTTCGCCCACGACCGCCCGCGGGTGTCCTTGAGGATGTCGTACTCGACGTCGACGTGCGGCTCGATCGCGCTGTACTTGTCGTTCGGAGCACCGATGACGAGCTGGAAACCGAGACCGCGCCACGCCCCGATCGCGCGCTTGGTGAAGTGCGCGTCGGCCTTGATGAGGGCCTCGTCGAGGAACACCGGGGCGTACCGCGGACGCTCCGATCCGGCATCCCCGAGCTGGTAGCGCAGGGCCGCGCCGACGATGAACGCGATGAGCTCCTGCGACTCGCCGCCGGACTTCTCGCCGATGTGGTCGTAGAGGGCGACGTGCTCGCCGGTGTCGGCGCGGAAACGCTCGGCGCTCACGCGCACGTGGTTGCGCACGTCGACGAGGTCGGCGAAGTCGGGTGCGGTGGGGCGGATCCGGCCGATCAGCCGCGCCATGCGGCCGTACACGGCCTCGCGCTCGTCGTCGGTGGATGCCGCGTCGATCGCCGCCCGCACGTCGCGCAACTCGCGACGGAAACGGCGCCGCACCTCGGACTGGTTTTCGCGCGGCACGATCTGCAGGCGGTGGTCGTCGTCGTAGAACGGCAGATCCTGCATGATGTCGTTGATCGGCGCGATGCGCTCGCGGATCTCGCGCAGGGCCCGCGTGAGCGCCGAGTCGAGGTTCGTGAGGTCGTTGCCCGACAGCTGCAGCAGCGAGTCGCGCCACTCCGCCTCGAGTTCGTGCAGGCCGCTCGCCTCGAGATCGGCGAGGATGCGCTCGAAGTCGCCGAGCGACTCGTCGGGGTCGGCCAGCAGGTTCGGGCTCGGCCACCGGTCGGTGAAGGCGGTGAGGGTGCGGCGCAGGCTCTCGCGCTGATCGCTCCAGGTCTCCTGGGCGGCGCGCTGCTCCTCGAGCAGACGCTTCGAGGCGGACTCGAGGGCGGCGTCGAAGCGGGAGAGCAGCTGCGAGGGGGAGGCGTCGTCGGAGGGCGCGACGAACAGCCCGTCCAGGTACGCGGCTTCGTCGACCGTCAGCGTCATCGCGGCGTCTTCCGCCCGCTCCAGGCGCTCGTTCGCGGCATCCACCTCGTCGGTGACCTCGGCCCAGCGTGCGGCGAGCGCCTGCTGCTCGGTCTTGGCGGCCCCGATCTCCTCGCGCAGCCGCGCCGCGCGGGCGCGCGTGCCGGAGATCTGCTCCTGCAGCTCGGCGATGCGCGGCTTGCCATCGCGAATCACCGCACGCAAGTCGCTGCGCGTGCAACCGATGATGCTGCTGGCAGGTT
>JAAIGE0100221392.1_pt1 | contig 12717 bp, 8 predicted proteins | sample 6487951 | NCBI WGS metagenome assembly JAAIGE01 (sample SAMN13974128, study PRJNA590717) | phyllosphere metagenome | biome: tomato field; feature: multiple bacterial spot infested tomato fields; material: tomato leaves; isolation source: leaves from tomato fields | host: Solanum lycopersicum ... | reverse complement strand
GGATCGGGCGGCGGCCGGGGCGGCTCGGCCGACGAGCGCGAGGCTGCGCGCCTGGTCGATCAGCGGCGCAAGGCGGTGCTCGGGATCAACACCGATCTCCAGGCCGGCAAGATCGACGAGGCGACCGCGACGAGCCGCAAGCGCGAGGCCTACGCCGACGAGGCCTACAAGGCGGCCGTCAAGCAGCACGGCATCCAGTACGACGACGAGGAGCTCAAGGCGGTCGACACCACGCTTCAGGAGGCGTGGACGGAAAAGCATGAGGACCCGACCACCCGGAAGAACGTCCAGAATCCGCCGATGAACGCCGAGGATCTGCGTCGCCATCGGCGCATCGTCGTCGACATCATGCGGGCCAACCCGAACCTCGGAACCGACGAGGCGGCCCGCATCGCCCTCGCCGCGGCCGATCCGGAGGCGAAGCTCGACTTCGACGCGGACAGCCGCCTTACGATCCCGGGCCTGCCGCCGATCTACTTCGGCAAGGATGGCCTGAGCGCCGTGCGGACGATTCACAGCGAGAAGAGGCAGGCGAACGAGAAGCTCATCAAGGCCCGAAACGACGAGATCAAAGCGGATCGGGACGCGAAGGTGCAGAAGAAGAGCGGCGAGATGCGCGTCTACCAGGATCGCCTGCGCCGGATGGGAATCGACACCGAGGGTATGGACCTGCCGACGATGCGTCGCCGGTACACGGAAAAGTCTCACGAGCGTGTCAGCAAGGCTGGTCCCGCGATCAACTTCTGATGTAAAACTTTCGGGCCCGGCAACGCTCCGGGCCCGGGGGTACTATGGCGGACACTGAGTGGCTGATCCCGCGCGCGCCGCGCTTCGGGAACATCGAGGCGGAAAAGGCCCGCGACGAGGACGCTGCCGGCATCGGCGTCAGCGACATCGCCAAAGAAGCCTATGCCGGCTTGAAGGAAGGCGCGGGCCAGATCGCCTCCGCCGCCGGTCGTGCCGGCCTGAGCGACATGGGCGAGATCACCGGTGAGGAGCTTCGTCGCTCCGCCGAGAAGACGCGCTCCACGGAATCGGCGCGGGCCCGCCGCTATCGCGAATCGAGCTTCATCGACGACGGGAAGAATCCGGCGCTGTCCGATCCCGACACGTCGTTCGGCGGCGCGATCGCGATTAAGGGCGCGGGCATGCTCGGGGCGATGGCTCCCGTCGTTGCCGGCTCCGTCGCCGGCGGCGTGGTCGCGGGCCCGCCCGGTGCGATCGCCGCCGGTGCCGCGATCGGCGGCGCGCAGCAGACCGGTACGCACGTCCAGCGCCTGCGCGGCGAGATCGACCGTGCCTCGCCCGAGATGCTGGCGCAGAGCAACGCCTACCGCAGTGCCAGCGAGGCGGCCGCGGGCAATGGCGCGAGCGAGGCCGACGCCGACCGGGCCGGCCGCGAGGCGATGTTCCAGGAGGCGGATGCGAACGGCTGGCGCTCGCTTGCCCAGTTCGGCATCGGCGCGGCCGGCGGCGTCGCCGGTGCGACCCCGCGCGTCGTCGCCGGCGCGCTCGGCCGCGGCGGCTCGCGGGTGCTCGGCGGCGTCCTCGGCGGGGCCGAGAAGGGCGTCGTGAAGCGGGCCGGCATCGGCGCGGCGGAAGAGGCGGCGGTCAACGCGGCACAGGGCGCGGGCTCCGAGGCGATCAGCCAGGACGCCGAACTGGCGAGCGGCCTGCGCGACCGCAAGGACATGCGGGCGATCACGAACGCCGGCATCGAGGGCGGCGTCATGGGCGCGGCGCTCGGTGCGCCGGCCGGCGTGCTACACGGCCGCGGCGCGACCCGCCGCCCGGATCGCGGCGTCGAGGCGAGCCCGGACGGCGTCGGCTCGGCCGAGGCCCAGGCGCTCGGCGGCGACGCTCCGTCCGACACCGGACCGCGGCTGCTGCCGCCCCCGTCCGAGCGCCGCCCGAGCGCCGACGGGACGATCAATCTCGGCGGGTCCGAGGACCTGGCCGCGTACCGCGCCGCGGTGACCCGGGCCAAGACCCCGGAGGCCCGGGCGAAGGCCGTGCGCGCGCTGCGCGAGGCGACTGCCCGGGCGCGCCAGGCCGAGGAAGCCGCCCGCGTCGACACCCCGCCGAACGATGCCCCGGTCGAGCGCGAGCCGCGCCGCGGTGTGGCTCCCTCCGACGTCGCCGACGAGGACGGCGTGTCCAAGCTGCGCGGTCTCCTCGGGCTCGATCCGTCGGATGCCGGTCTGCCGGCCACCACTACCGGACGCGACATCGCGGTTCCCGGGCGCGAGGTCGCGACCCAGGAGGCCGATGGCGTGTCGCGCCTGCGCGGCCTGCTCGGCCTGGAGCCGGTGGACGCCGAGTGGAGCGACGCCCGCTCGCTCCCGGCCCCGGAGCGGACGACGCTGCCGGCGAATCTCGACGAGGGCCAGTGGACCGACGCGCGCAACCTGGCGGATGGCCGGGGCGAGACCGCGGCGCTGGAAGGCCCCGAGCGCACCACCCTGCCGGCCAACCTCGACGAAGGCGAGTGGAGCGACGCGCGCAACCTCCCGGGCTCGCGCCGGGCGCTCCCGGCTCCCGATCGCGCCCTGACCGGCCCCGAGCCCGAGCCGGCCGCGCTGACCGAGACCCGCCGCCTGCCCGCTCCCGACCGCGATCCTGTCATCAGCGAGCCCGCCCGGGCTGCCGACGAGGCTCCTGTCATCGAGCCGGCGGCGATCGCCGAGCCCGAGGCTCCCGCGGCCGATCCCGCTCCGGCCCCTGCCGCACGCGGCCGGGCGAAGGTCCGCGCCGACGAGGCGGTCCAAGTCCGCGAGGACGGCACCCGGGTGCTGCGCAACCCGGCCGAGATGGCGGCCGAGCGCGAGAGCCTGCGCCGCTCCGCCGGCGGCCTCGCCGAGCGCACGATGGGCGCGGTCGAGACCAACGCCGCGAAGCTCGAGAGCGAGGCCGGGGACGCGCCGTTCCTGCGCCGCGCCGCCAAGGCCGCCGCCGATCCGGACACCGCCCAGCCCTGGCACCTGGCCGCGCACGAGGCGGCGCAGGAGAAGGCGAGCTACGGACTGAAGGGCCGCCCGACGAAGGAGTTGCAGGGCCGGTTCCGCGAGCTCAACGCGACGATCAAGAAGGCGCGCGAGGACGAGATCGCGTTCGCCCGCGACGCCGAGCGCCGCAACAGCGATCTCGATGCGAGTGACCGCGCGGCGATCGAGGCGGCCGGGATCAAGATCCCGGAGAACGCCTCGCGCGAGGTGCTGCGCCGGAAGGCCGAGTTCGCCGAGCAGAACGCGGCGGTCAAGCGCGTCCTCGACGCCAACCCGATCCCGGACAAGGTCCTCGACGGCCTCGCCCGGGCGAAGGCGGCCGACATCGCGACGGCGTCCGAGGCGATCCGCGCGACCGTGAAGGCGGCGCGCGACGCAGGCCTTCCGATCTCGGAGGTGCCGGACGGTCGCCGCGGCGCGCATGCCCAGTGGCTCGCCCACCTGGCCGGGCTGGAGAAGGAGATGAAGGGCGGCCGCATGAGCGTCGCCCAGGCACGGCGCTTTGCCGGAGAGGAGCGGCTGGGGCGCGCCGGCCGCTATGCCGAGATCGCGACGCAGAACGACCTCGACCGGACGATCCCCGGTCGCACGGTGAGCCAGGAGCGGCCGGACGGCGTCGATCGCATCGAGCGGGCGCAGGATCGCCGCGTGGCCGAAGAGGCGCGTGCCGGCGAGGCCGGGTCTCCGATCGACGACGAGGGCTCGACCGCCCAGACCATCGCCGAGGCGAAGGCCCGCGACGAGGCCGACCGGGCCGCCGCCGCCCAGCGCCGCGAGGCCGCGCGCCGCGAAGGCAGCGCACCGGCACCGTCCGCCGCGCGTCCCGCCCCGAAGGTGGAGACCGTCCGCCGGCGTACCCCGGCGGCCGAGGCCGCGATCGCCAAGAGCCGGGCGCGCTCGCCCCGCCCCCAGGGCGAACTGAACCTGTCGCGGAATCTGGAGGGCGCGCGCCGGGAGGCTCGCCGGTCGACCGTGGACCCTACCCCGGCTCAGGCCGAGGCCGGTAACTACCGCAAGCCCCGGTTCGAGGTCCCGGTCGAGGGGCGTCGCCCGCTGTCGGTCCGCGTCGAGACGGCGAAGGGCCGGGAGCGCCGCGGCATCGACGAGGACGGCAAGCCGTGGGCGCACGCGCTGCCGCACGACTACGGCTACCTGGAGGGCACGAAGGACAACACCGGCGAGCCGGTCGACGTCCACCTCGGGCCGAACCTGAAGAGCGATCGCGTCTTCGTCGTCGACCAGCAGCGACTGCAGGACGGCAAGCCGTCCGGGTACGACGAGCCGAAGGTGATGATGGGCTTCGACACCCGCCGCCAGGCGGAGGCGGCCTACGTCCAGGGCTTCGGCGACGGCAAGGGCCGGGCCCGCATGGGGGCGGTGCGCGAGTTCACGAAGGCCGAGTTCGAGGACTGGGCCCGCTCCGACGCGCCCGCCGAGGACCGTGGCGCGGCCCCGAAGGGGGAGGCGCGCGAGCGCCGCTCGCCGGTGACCTACGACGCGATCGGCTCGGATGCGGTCCGGTCCGCGGCCGGGTTCGTCGAGGCGCTGCACGACCGCTTCGGCGTCGATGCCCGGGTCCACGTCGTCGAGATGGCGGCAAGCGACAAGGTCAACGGCTTCCTGCGCCGGCGCAGGGACGGCACCTACGAGATGGGGATCAACCCGAACCGGCCGACCGCGTCGATTGCCGAGACGGTGACCCACGAGTACGGCCACCTGCTCGAGCGCGAGCTGCTCGACTATGCCACGGGCGAGGAGCAGAACGCGGTCCGCGAGGCCTACGCCGCGTGGCGGATGAAGGTCGACCCGAACTTCCGGGCGAGCGACGTGCTGGACCACCAGACGCCGATGCACATCGCGCGCTACCTCGACGAGGGCGTGCCGCTCGATGGCACGGTGACCGACGCCTACCGCGACTACTACCGGTCGTTCCCGGAGTGGTTCGCCCGCGAGGTCGCGCTCCACCTCGTCGGCAAGCCCGAGACGCAAGGGCTGGCCGGCCGGTTCTTCGCCCGGGTCGCCGAGACCTGGCGCTCGCTGATCGGCCTGCTCAAGGGGCACCCGGTCGCGAGCCGCGAGGTCGCCGAGTTCCTGGACCGCTACGCCCGGCCGGACCGCAAGCCGCTGACGATCGACGAGTGGCAGGCGCAGACGCGCGACCGCCAGTCCCAGGACGACCTGGCCCTGCGGCGCGGCGTGGCGCGGCTCGAAGAGGTGCTGGCCCCGGACGGGATCGCCTACCAGATCGCGATCCCGGAGGGCCTGTCCGAGGGAGCCCGCGACCGCCTCGACGCCAACCGGATCGGCCTGCGCCGCTTCGGCGTGAAGGCGCTGACCACGGCGGGGCTCGACCAGTTCAACCGCGGGCTGTTCGCCCGGGCGGGCCGTGACCTGCTGTCGGAGGTCGTCGAGGTCGGGCAGCGGATGGCGGGGGTGCGCCAGGCATTTGCCGATCCGCTGATGCGGCACGCGCAGGGCCTGGCCGAGTTCGAGCGTCAGAATCCGAGCGTGGCGCGCGAGGGCTTCCGGCTCCTCAACCGCGCCTCGGCGCTGGAGCTCAACCTGCTGCCGGGCAAGAACCGGAGCCTGGCCGACATCCGCGCGGCGAACCGGCACCACGGCGAGGGCAACATCGAGACGCTGAAGTCGCGCTCCGAGATGGTCGCGATCCAGCGCGCGTTCGAGGCCCTGCCGGAGGACTTCCGCAAGGCCGCGCTCGACCTGTCCGACACCCTGCGCCAGCAGCACAACGACCGCTCGCGCGAGTTGATGGCGAACCTGCTGGAGGCCTCGGACCTCGACGACGCCGCGAAGGCGACGCTGGTGCGCCGGGCGATGAACGGGGTGCTGAAGGCCGAGGACGAGGCGACGCTCGACAACCCGATCCTCTGGACCGGGCTGAAGGACCTGTCGGCCAAGCGCGCCGGCGACGGGCTCTACGTCCCGTTCGTGCGCAACGGCGACTTCGTGGTCCAGACCCGCGAGCACCTCGACCTCAAGGGCGGGCGCGCGATCGGCGAGGACGGCGTCGCGTTCGACGGCAGGTCCCAGGCAGAGGCCCGTGCCAAGGCCGAGGCGTTCGTGCGCGCAAGCGACCTCGACTCGACCAGCATCCAGCACCAGGTGTTCGACCGGGCGACCGGCGAGCGCCTGGTCGGGACCGACATTGGCGAGCACGAGGGCGAGACGAACCACACCTACGTGGTCCGGGTGCAGCGCAAGGGCCTGCACGCCTTCGACAGCCGGGCCGAGGCGGTGGCGTTCATCCGCAAGGCGAAGGAGGCCGGGACGTTCGCGGAGATCTCGCACGAGCCGCTGGACAAGCTCTCGCGGCTCAAGTCGAGCGAGTTCACCGCCGCGCACGTCCGCTCGCTCATGGCGTCGATCGACAAGATCCCGGCCGAGCGGATGCCGGCGGCGCAGCGCGAGGTCATCCGCGGGATCGTCGCCGACGCGGTCGCCCGGGCCGCCAACGGCAACCGGTTCGAGAAGCACAGCCTGGCGCGCCAGAACGTGCTCGGCATGTCCGACGACCTGCCGCGCTCGCTCGTCCGCTACGCCGAGGCGGCGGCCGCGAACTACGCCGCGCTCAAGAGCATGCCGAAGGTGCGCGGCCTGTTCGGTGAGATGCGCGACGTCATCAAGGATGCCGGCATCGGCGACCCCCTGGCCTCGCGCCGGAGCCAGGTGCTCGACGCGATCGAGCGCCAGTTCGAGGCCGGCAACGTCAACCCGAACGATGCCCCCGCCTTCATCAAGCGGGCTCTCCAGTGGTCGTACATCAGCCACCTCGCCTCGCCGATGTCCTCGGTGATGAACGCGACGCAGGTTGCGATGAACACCCTGCCGGTGCTCTCGGGTCGCTTCGGCGGCTTCCGGGCGGCCGGCGCGATCGGGGCCGCCTACCGGGCGATCGGCGCGACCGACGCGATCTGGTCCGGCGTGAAGAACACCGGCAAGGGCTTCTCGGGGTTCAACCGGATCGCGCTCGACATCAACGACCCGGTGGCGGGCGTGCGCAAGCGGCTGGCCGGCGAGGCCGACGGCGCGGCGCTGCTGGCGATGCTCGACCACCTCGGCGAGCGCGGGGCGTTCGGGAACGGGACCGAGTTCGAGTTCGCGCCGACGCTCGCCCGCGGCGACAAGGGCCTGCGCCGGTTCGAGTTCAACCTCGACCGGGCGTTCCGCCAGCTGCCGACCGCGGTCGAGGCGGTCAACCGCTCCGTCACCGCGGTCGCGGCGTACCGGCTGGCGCGCGAGGCCGGCATGACGGACAAGGCGGCGGTCGCCTACACCTTCGACACGGTGATGACGACCCAGGGCGACTACTCGTCGTTCAACACCCCGGCCTGGATGAAGAACCCGATCCTCGCGCCGGCGGTGCAGTTCAAGCGCTTCGCGCAGATTCAGTACCAGATGCTCGCGGGCATGGTGCGGGACATCGCGACCGGCACGAAAGAGGAGAAGATCCAGGCGGCCCGTGCCCTGACCAGCCTCGTCGCGATGCAGATCGTGGTCGCGGGTACCCTGTCGCTGCCGGGCACCGAGCTCATCAAGATGGGGGCGACGCTGTCGTCGCTGCTCCTCGGCACCGGCGGCTACGACGACACCGAGCGCTACCTCAAGCGGATCCAGGAAGAGGCGTTCGGCAAGGAGTGGGGCACCGCGCTGTCCCGCGGCCTCGTCACCCGGGCGCTCGGATTCGACGTCTCGAGCCGCGCGTCGTGGGCCGACCTGCTCACCGGCATGCAGCCCGACGACCTCACGACCCAGCAGGGCCAGTACGAGTATGTCGGCCGGCTGCTCGGCGGTGCGCCGGTCGGCACCGGGTTCGACCTGGCAGAGGGCGTGCGCAAGATCGCCGACGGCGATCCGCTGGCGGGCTTCTCGAAGCTGATCCCGGTGAAGGTGGTGGGCGACACGCTGAAGGGCGTGACCCGCTACCAGCAGGGCAAGGCGACGCTGGGCGAGGCGGCGAAGAACGCGTTCGGCGTGCGCTCGGCGCGCCAGGCGGAAGTGGGGGAGGACATCGGTGCCAAGAGGGCTGCGCGTCAGGACCTACAGAAAGAGAAGCTTCGCCTCGATCGGGCTATCGTACTGGCGCGCACGCCGCGCGAGCGCGCGATCGCGGTCAGCCAGGCGCGGACCTGGAACAAGGCGAACGGGGCGAGCGGCGTCCATGTGAACGTCCGGGCCGCGCAGGGTCGCGCGGCCGCGGCGGAGAAGGAGCGCATCGCGCTCCAGGGGGAGTAGGGGGAACCATGAGCAAGTCGCATCCGGACCGGGGCACGGCGTACTACAAGGACCAGTACGCCCGGTACGAGGGCAAGCCGCAGGCGATCAAGGAGCGCGCCCAGCGCAACAAGGCGCGCCGCATGATGACGAAGGAGGTCGGCAAGGCGGCGCTGGCGGGGAAGGATGTCGACCACGTCAAGATGATCAAGGACGGCGGCAAGACGGTCCGGAGCAACCTCCGGGTCCAGACCGTCGCGAAGAACCGCGGTCGGACGCGCTGAGGGGTTGCCGGCTCGCGGAGCCCATCCTATGTGAGGGTCATCCCAGACGCGAATGCCGACGGGCCGATGATCAGGCGGGCCGGAAGGCGGGTGCGGGTCCACGAGGGCCATGCACGGGAGGCCCCGGGGCGAAAGCTCCGGGGCCTTTCTCGTTTCAGATCGCCCGCAGGCCGTGCGGGTTGGCGCGCTCGCGCTGCGGCTTGATCTTGCGCAGGACGGTGAAGTCCCACCCCTCGATCTCCGTAGCGGTCACCGTGACCGACCAGCCGAGATAGTCGGCCATCCGGCGGATCACCTCGCGGTTGCCGGTGTGGGTAGTCTCCTCGATCTCCGAGCGCAGGTTCAGCGCCATGCGCTCCCACAGCCGGCCGCTCTCATGACCGAGGGCGAAGCTCTCGGACTGATCCGGGAAGCTGACCACCAGGGCGTAGCCGCCCTCGTCCGGGTCGTTGTCGTTGGTGCTCATCGCGTGCGTCTCCGTGGGGCGGGTCATTGTCGTTCTGGTGGGTCGTCTCCGGGTAGGCCTTGGCCAGCGTCCGCAGGTGCCGCCCGATCCAGACGGCGGCGGCGATGCCGGCGGTGACGTAGCAGAGGGCCCCGAGGATCAGGGCACAGGCCAGGCTCATGCGCCCTCCCATCGGCGGCAGCGGCGTTCGAGGTCGAACAGGAGCGCCTCGTTCTTCATGGTCTGCTCTCGGACGCGCTCAACCTCGCGCGCCCGTTCCGGCGTGATGCGGGGTTGCCGGCGATCGAGCAGCACGCCGACGATGGCGAGCAGCACGAAGACGGTGGCGACGGCCCCGATCGCGATCAGGGCGACGATGGTGTTCTGCGCGGCGCAGGTCACGGGCGCTCTCCCCGGCCGGCCTCGAGGACGGTGACGCAGCCGGCAAAGCCGATCGCGGTCTGGAACAGGATCAGCAGGAACGGCGGGTTCGGCACCAGGCAGAGCGCGAGGCTCGTGAAGCACAGAACGTAGCCGACGGACAGATAGGTCATCGAACGGATCCCCCTATGCGAAACGGCCCGGGACGATCCCGGGCCGCGATGGTTCAGTGTCCGCGACGGACGAGCTCGACCCGGGTCCAGCCGGGCTCTTCCTTCGTGAAGGTGGCGGTGAAGCCGCGCGCGGCGGCCGCCGTGCGGATGGCGTCCGCGCTGGCCTCGCGGATGGTGGTGGTGATCCGGCGAACGCCGGCGTCGCGCATCCCCTCGTCGAGGCTGGCGATCTGCATCGTGCAGGCGTGGGTCGCGCCGAGATTCTGCGCGATCTCGAGTGCGGTGGCGGTGGACTGCATCGTGGTACCCCCTGGCCCTTCGTTACCCCCGCCGGCCGGGCCGGCTCCGGCGGGGGAACACACACCACCGCCGGTCAGGCGTCGTGGTCGAGGATCGTCAGCCCGGCGCGCGCCAGGGCCTCGCGGATGTCGCCCTGGGCCGGGTTCCACTCGATCCGGACGCGCTGCGCGTCCTCCTCGATGAAGGCGGCGATGCCGTGGGCCCGCAGGTGCGTCGCGTACTGGTGGATGTTCATCCCCTGGCAGCCGGTCGCGATGGTCTCGCGCTCGCTCACTGGACGGCTCCGACCGGCTCGGCGGTCACCAGGGCAGTGACCTCCGCCTCCTCGTTCGGGTCGACCAGGCGGCCGACGTCACCGATCCGGTCGGCGCAGTACTTCGCCATCTTGAGCCGGGCCTCGCCGGCCGGCACCGCGCGGAGGCAGTCGAGGACCTGCGCCAGCATCACGCCGAGCAGCAGGTCGCCGGAACCGCCCTTCTTCAGGAACTCGTGCTGGGACTTGTCGAGGGCGAGCATCAGCCGCTTCTGGACCGGCGGCATCTCGACCGCGCGCAGCTGCTGGATACGGGCGGCGAGGCGGCGGTCCATCTTCTTCGCGAGCGACATCGTGGGGTGGTCTCCGTTGGGGTTGGGCCGCGGTCACTCCGCGGCTTCGGTGAAGGCCGGACCCGTCGAGGCGACGTGCGTCTCGCCCGAGAATTCCCGACCCAGGGTCTCGGCCAGGGCAGTGTCCTTGACCGGGATGTCGATGCAGCCTTCGCGGCCGAGCCCATACTTCGTCCCGGCGGCGATCATCACGCGGCCGATCTGGGCCTTGAACAGGGTCTTGAGCTTCTTGCGGATGACCCCGGCCGGGTAGCCGTTCTGCTGGAGCCAGCGGTCGAAGTCGGTCACGGTCATCCGCAGAATCTGCGGCTCGATCGCGTACTGGATCGCGATGCCTTCGAGCTGGCGCTCGTCGGACGGCTCCAGGATCCGCGCCGCCTTGAACTTGCCGCGCCCGGCCGGGATCGTATCGGTGACGATGAACTTCCGGCGCTGATTGTCGCGGATGTAGTTCGAGAGGATGCTCTCGACGTTCTCGGATTCGTCGATGTCGATGCCGACCTCCTTGCGGTCCTCGCGCATCTTCTCGAGCTCGGCGAACAGGAACTCCTTCAGCGGCTCGATCGGGATGTCGCAGAGGCCGGCAAGGCTGGCGATGCGTGCCCCCGCCAGGATCGCCGCGATCGTCGCCGACCAGTAGCGCTCGTCGTCGGACTGGACGACCTTCGCGGCCACCTCGTCCTGCAGGCGGGACACCGCCTCCTCGATCCTGACGTGGTTGCGCCCGAGATACTCGGCGTAGATCTCCCCGGCGCGGCCGTAGTTGTAGGCGAGCTTCCCGACCTTACGGGCCATCGCCGTCTTCTGCTCCGGCGTCTTCGGCGCGCCGGGGGTGAACTCGTTCTCGAACACGCGCATCATGCTCGCCGGGGTCACTCGCGAGTGACTGATCGCGGCCTGGATCAGCGAGTTGTTCGAGGTCACGATCAGCAGCGTGTTCCAGGACGTCGTCTCCTTGAGGCGGGAGTTGACGTCGAGACGGCTCTTGTCCTTGCCGTTGCTGATCTGCTGGACGATGCCGACGAAGTTCTCGACCTGCTTCGATTCCTGGTCCTGCCCCTTGAGCTCGTCCCAGGTCAGCGGCAGCGACTGGAGCGCGGCCATCGTCTGGAACATCGCGTTGTGGGTGTCGGTCAGCTGCATCTTCGCCCGGATCGGGTGGGCGAAGATCGCGGTGGCGACCTCGTTGGTCAGCGACTTGCCGATGCCGGACGCCGTCGACCAGGACGAGTACAGCATGCCGCCGTAGCCCATGAAGATCATCAAGGGGGCCCCGAAGGCCGCGGCGATGATCGCGTTCACGCACTGGCGCTCCTCGGCGATGAGCGTGTTCACGACCTCCTTCCACGGCTCGATCGAGCCGGTCGGGGTGTACTTCATCTGGATCGCCGGCTCGGCCGCCGCAGTCCGGCGCGGCCCGTCCGGGGTCCACATGATCTTGTTGTAGCTGAAGCCGATGATCTTGCCGTTCTCGGTGCTCCAGCCGAGCGGTGCGCCGGTCACGATCTTCTTCAGGTTCTGGAGCTTCGTCACCCAGGCCACGAGAAATTCCCCCATCGGCTTAATCTGATTGCGCTGGATCACCATGTCCTGCTGCGACAGAACCGTGGCGAGGGCATCGGTGGCGAGCTTGTCGAACGGCACCAGGATGCGGACGGTCTCGCCGGCAATGCGGGTGTCGAACGCCAGCGACTTCGGCATCCCGACATAGATCTCCCCGCCCTCCATCGGGTAGTTGCAGATCGGGATGAACTTGAGCGAGCCGTCCTCTTCGGTCGCGAGCCGCCCGACGAACCCGCCGCGGCGGCCGTAGCCGCGCGGCATCTCCGGATCCTCGGCCTCGGCCTTCTCGGCGGCGGCCTGGGCCGACACCTTGCCGAAGTGCAAGGGCGATTGCTTCTTGCCGTGCTCCTGCTGGTCCGGGTCCGGGTTGAAGTGCGGGCAGGTCTGGCACTGCGCCCAACCGGCGGTGTGGATCGCGTGGCATGACGGCCAGCCGGCCCCGTTGGCGTTGGCCTGGCGCTTCTCGGCGAACTTCTTGTCGACGTCCTCGGCGACGTAGTACGGCGAGCCCCGGCTCATCAGGTGGGCCGCCTCGACGCCCTCCTCGGTGAACACCGAGAGCATCGTCGCGACCGACCATTCCGGCTCGCGCGAGAAGCACGCGCCGCCGGTCTCGGTGCCCTCGCGGACGAACGAGCAGTCGGCGACCATCGAGGCGAGCGCCCGCGGCATCGCCTCGCCGGCGGCGACCGGCTTCGGCGGTGCGCCTGGCCACGGCACCGGTTCCG
>JAAIGE0100429693.1_pt1 | contig 12718 bp, 11 predicted proteins | sample 6487951 | NCBI WGS metagenome assembly JAAIGE01 (sample SAMN13974128, study PRJNA590717) | phyllosphere metagenome | biome: tomato field; feature: multiple bacterial spot infested tomato fields; material: tomato leaves; isolation source: leaves from tomato fields | host: Solanum lycopersicum ... | reverse complement strand
CTCGGCAACGACGCCGGCCTGATCGGCGTCGCCGACCTCGCGGGAGGCCGGGTCTGAGATGGTCTACTGGGTCCTGAAGTACCTCATCATCGGACCGATCGTGAAGGCGATCTTCCGTCCGTGGATCGTGGGTCGGAGCAACATCCCGGCGACCGGGGCCGCCATCATCGCCAGCAACCACCTGTCGGTCAGCGACTCGATCTTCCTGCCGCTGATGATCGACAGGCCGATGTCCTTCCTCGCCAAGAGCGACTACTTCACGGGCAAGGGGCTGAAGGGCTGGGCCACGCGCGTCTTCATGCAGGGGACCGGCCAGATCCCGATCGACCGCACCGGGGGCAAGGCCTCCGAGGCATCCCTGAACACCGGACTCCAGGTGCTCGGTCGCGGCGACCTGCTCGGGATCTACCCCGAGGGCACCCGCAGCCCCGACGGCAAGCTCTACCGCGGTCGGACGGGCCTCGCGCGGATGGCGCTGACGGCGCGCGTCCCGGTGATCCCGGTCGTCATGATCGGCACCGACGACGTCATGCCGATCGGCCGGTCGATCCCGCGGGTCGGGCGGGTCGGCATGGTCATCGGCGAGCCCCTCGACTTCAGCCGCTTCCACGGCATGGAGTCCGACCGCTTCGTCCTGCGCTCGGTGACCGACGAGATCATGGTGGCCCTTCAGCGGATGGGGGAGCAGGAGTACGAGGACGTCTACGCCTCCACGGTGAAGCACCGGCGCCCGGCATCCGCGTCCTGAGCTCTCGCTGCGCCGTCGCGACCCCCCGTCACACGGCCGGGGGCGCCGTCCGCCGCCGCTAGAATTGGCGGATGCCCACTCCTCTCGACCACTGGCGCTCGCTCCCGATCAAGCAGCAGCCGTTGTGGCCCGACGCGGATGCGGTCGCCGCCGTCTCCGCCGAGATCGCGACCCTTCCGCCCCTCGTCTTCGCCGGCGAGGTCGACAACCTCCGCGCCCGCCTGGCAAACGCCGCCGCGGGCCAGGCCTTCCTGCTGCAGGGCGGCGACTGCGCTGAGACCTTCGCGGGGGCCACGGCGCAGCAGATCCGCAACCGCATCAAGACGGTCCTGCAGATGGCGGTCGTCCTCACCTACGGCGCATCGATGCCGGTCGTGAAGATGGGGCGCATGGCGGGTCAGTTCGCCAAGCCGCGCTCGAGCGACACCGAGACGCGCGGCGACGTCACCCTGCCCGCGTACCGCGGCGACATCGTCAACGGCTACGACTTCACCGAGGCCTCGCGCACCGCCGACCCGCAGCGGCTCCTGAAGGGGTACCACACGGCGGCGTCGACGCTGAACCTCATCCGCGCCTTCACGCAGGGCGGGTTCGCGGACCTCCGCGAGGTGCACAGCTGGAACCAGGGCTTCGCGAAGAACCCCGCGAACCAGCGTTACGAGCGTCTCGCGGGCGAGATCGACCGGGCCATCAAGTTCATGGAGGCCGCGGGGGCGAACTTCGACGAGCTGCGCGGCGTGGAGTTCTACACCGGTCACGAGGGTCTGCTCATGGACTACGAGCACCCGATGACGCGCATCGACTCGCGCACGGACACGCCGTACAACACGTCGGCGCACTTCCTGTGGATCGGGGAGCGCACCCGCGACCTCGACGGCGCCCACGTCGACTACTTCTCGAAGATCCGCAACCCCATCGGGGTCAAGCTCGGACCGAGCACGTCGCCCGAGACCGCCTTGGCCCTCATCGACAAGCTCGACCCCGAGCGCGAGCCGGGGCGGCTCACCTTCATCACGCGGATGGGCGCCGGCAAGATCCGCGACGCCCTCCCGCCGCTGCTCGAGGCGGTGAAGGATGCCGGTGCCACGCCGCTCTGGGTGACCGACCCGATGCACGGCAACGGGATCACGACGCCGACCGGCTACAAGACGCGTCGCTTCGACGACGTCGTCGACGAGGTCCGCGGCTTCTTCGAGGCGCATCGCGCGGTCGGTACGTTCCCGGGCGGCATCCACGTCGAGCTCACGGGCGACGACGTGACCGAGTGCCTGGGTGGTTCCGAGATGATCGACGAGGCGACCCTCGCGACGCGTTACGAGTCGCTGTGCGACCCGCGCCTGAACCACATGCAGTCGCTCGAGCTCGCCTTCCTCGTCGCCGAGGAGCTCGGCAACCGCTGACGAGGCGACACGAGGGCCCGGCGGTGATCGACCGCCGGGCCCTCGTCGTTGGTCAGCCGAGCAGACTGATCGTCAGGGACACCTCGGAGCCTCGTCTGCGCTGCTCGCCTGCAGCCGGATCTGTTCGCTGCACCTTCGTCAGTTCGTTCGGGACCGCGTTCCAGAACCCTTGATAGGTCGGCGTGAATCCTCGGTCGCGCAGGAGCTGCGCCGCCTCTGAGAGTGTCAGTCCACCCACGTCCGGGATGGGGAAAAGTTGAGGGCCCTTGGAGACGATCAGCGTCACTTCGTCTCCGGGTTTCCAGGAACCAGGCTCGGTGCGATCAGCGATGGCGATTACTCGCCCGGAGTCGACGGTCTCGCTGAACTCCTCTATCACCTTCGACTCGAGTCCGACACCGCTCAAGACATTCTGAGCTTGTCCCAACTCCATCCCAGTCACCTCGGGGACGGGACCCAGGGAGACCCGGAGCTCGGAGGTCGATCCCTCCAGCACTTCACAGCCCTCCGTGCACTCGACGGGCTCACTTCCGGGGCCTTGCGTGACGTATGCCCGAACGACCTGATCCGGCGGGAAACTCGTGAAGTACTTACCGACCGTTTCGACGGTGATGTTCGCCTTCTCCAGCACCGCCCGCACATCCTCCTCCGACCTACCTTGCAGGGCGGGCAGCTCGGCGGTGGCGGGACCGGCGGAGATCTGCACGGTCACCGGGGTGTCGCGGTCGACGAACTCGCCGGTGCCGGGGTCCGTCCCGATCGCCTCCCCGGCGGGGACCTCCAGGCTGTGGACGTCGTCGCGGCGCGCGACGAGGGTGTTCTCGGCCAGCAGGTCCTCGGCGTCGTCGAAACTCATCCCGGCCACCGTCGGGACGGCGACGAGCGATCCGGGACCGCTGCCGAACCACCATCCCGCCAGGCCGGCACCGGCGGCCAGCACGAGGACCACGGCGAGCAGCCAGCCGCCCTTGACCGCGTTGCGGTGCGTGCGTCGCCGCAGGCGGGTCGCGTTGTCGACCTCCGTCGTGACGCTCGGCGCCGTGAAGGTGCCGGGCATGACGCGGGTCACCTCGTCGGAGTCGAGCGAGTCGTCGACGACGACCTTCGTCCCGGTGGGGGTGGAGCGCACCACCTGCGGGAACACGCCCAGCTGCTTCTCGATCTCGCGCAGGCGCTCGAGCATCTCGCGCGCGTCGTTCGGACGGTCCTCGGGGGAGCGCTCGGTGGCCCACAGCACGAGCTCGTCGAGCTGCTCCGGAACCGAGGGGTTCTTCACGCTCGGGCGCGGAACCGAGTGGGTCGCGTGCTGGTAGGCGATCTGCATCGGCTGCTCGCCCTTGTAGGGCTGTTCGCCCGCGAGCATCTCGTAGAGCATGATGCCGAGCGCGTAGATGTCGCTGCGGGCGTCCGCCGTCCCCCGTGTCACCAGCTCGGGCGCCAGGTAGGCGATCGTCCCGAGCAGCATCTGTCCGGTGGCGGTGTTCGCGCTCGTCGCACGGGCGAGGCCGAAGTCGCCGATCTTGATGCGGCCGTCCTCGGCCAGCAGGACGTTCTCGGGTTTCACGTCGCGGTGCACGATCCCCGCGCGGTGCGCCGCCGAGAGACCGGACAAGATCGCATCCATGATCGTGATCGTCTGGGGGAGCGTGAGCCGCTTCTGCTCGCGCAGCAGCTCGCGCAGCGTGATCCCAGGGAGGTACTCCATGACGAGATACGCCATCTCGCCGTCCTGGCCCTGATCGAAGACGTTGACGACGTGGGGGTCGGCGAGACGCGCGGCCGACCGTGCTTCCTGGATGAAGCGGTTCTGGAAGACGGTGTCGTCGGAGAGGTGGCCGTGCATCACCTTGAGCGCGACGCGCCGCTCGAGCCGCAGGTCCGTCGCGACGTACACGGTGGCCATGCCGCCTCGGGCGATGCGCCCGCGGACCCGGTACCGGCTGTCGACCAGGCGGCCGATCAGCGGGTCGGTCTGCGGGGTGGCGTTCACGTCAGAAGTCTACGGAGCGGACCCTGCGAGCCCGGGTAACGCCTCACCCCCGGAGCCGGTCGGCCGAGGAAATCACCCGTACGTCTCGAGCCAGCGGTACGCCTGCGCCTCCCAGGGGCCGTACCGTTCGGGGTAGGCGGAGATCTGCACGGCCTGGGCCGCGTCGCCGAAGGCCATGTCCTCCCACCCCTCGATGTCGAGCAGGCCGCGGGTCCGGTCGCCGTTGGGGTCTGCGGAGCCGCCGTAGAACGCCGCCGCGGACCGTCGCGGGTCGCGGATCTCGGCCACCGAGCCCCAGCCCGCGCTCGGGCGCTGCTGGAAGAGGCCGACCGAGTCGCGGTCGCCGCCGTCGAGGTTGCGGATCCAGGACTCCACCATCGCCGTAGCCAGGGCGATCGCGATGCCGTCGCGCGAGACGCCGCGCTCGCGTCCGACCGCGATGATCGTCTTGACGTTGGCGATCTGCTCGGCGTCCAGGGCGACGGAAGCCGCGCCACTCGAGGCGGGGGAGGGCGCCGCGGCGGTCGGGATGCGGAGCTTCTGTCCCGGATAGATGATCGAGCCCTCGTCCAGGCCGTTGGCGGCGAGCAGGCGCCCGAGGCTGACACCGCTGCGCTGCGCAATCGCCCAGAGCGTCTCGCCCGCGGACACCTCGTGCACGGGGCCGGCCTTCTCGGGTCGGGGTGCGCTGGGGCGGGAGGCGGCGGCAGGAGTGGCGGCCACCGACCTGATCGTCAGCTTCTGCCCCGGGTGGATCATCGTCGACGATCCCAGTCCGTTGGCCCGAGCGAGGGCAGCGACGCCCATGCCGTGGCGGGTGGCGATGGACCAGAGGGTGTCGCCCCGCTTCACCGTGTAGGTGGATGCCGGAGCCGCCGCTGCCGGTGTGCGCCCGGCATCCCGCCCCGAGCTCTTCGGCCCGAGACGGAGGACGTCACCGGGTCGGATGATCGACCGCCAGCCGAGGCCGTTCCACGCCAGGACGTCGGCGGTGCGCACGCCGTTCGCCGCGGCGATGGCGCTGACCGTGTCGCCCCGGGCGACGACGTGGGTCTTCACGGCCTTCCGCGCCGCCGGGCTGCCGACCATGGTGGCCGCGGTGGCGGACTCGGTCGCGGATCTGACCGCGACGGGTTCCGGGGTGTTCCGCCGGGGCTCCTCGGCCTGTGCGGCGTCAATCGGCAGGAGCGACATCGAGAGCGCTATCGAGCCGATGACGGCAGGGGTGCGCTTGTCGCGCAGGGCGGTGGACAGGAGGTCGTTACGGCGCACAGGTGTTCCTTCGTTCGGTCCCAGCTCGTCGATCCCCCCGCAGAACCGTGTCACGGCCGTGTTGCTGGTGTCAATGGATGAGGCGCATGTGACTGGTGTGATGAACGCCGCGTCGGCGCGGATGCGATAGTGGAGGGGTGAGTTCTGACGCGACCGTGTCCACTGATTGGCTGAGTCTTCCCGAGCTGGTCGAGCTGACCGGCGAACCCCTCGGACGCGTGCGCCGGATGCTCGACGAGCACCAGCTGATCGCGTCGCGGCGATTCGGGGCGCCCCGGGTCCCCTCCGTCTTCCTCGTGGACGGAGCGCCGATCTCCGCCCTCCGGGGGACGATCATCGTCCTGCAGGACGCGGGGTTCTCTGACGACGAGGCGATCGACTGGCTGCTGGCGCCCGAGGACTCGATCGGCGTCGCACCGATCGATGCCCTCCGGCAGGGGCGCAAGAGCGAGGTCCGTCGCGTCGCGCAGTCCTTGGCCTGACCCCTCGCGGGGTCTGACGCCGGGGCGGTCGTCGCTCAGGCGGTGCGGACGGTCGCCGCGCGCGCCAGGTCGCGGAGTTCGCTGACGGCTGCGTGCCCCAGGCGTGCGCCGCGGAGGGCGCGGTCGGCCTCGGCTGCCCATCCCGCGATCCGATCCTCGACGCGCGCGAGCGCACCGGTGTCGACGATCGTCTGCTGCAGGTGCGACACCTGTTCGGGCGTCAGGTCCCTGTCGCCGATCAGCTCGTCGAAGACGGCGAGGGCCCCCGGTGCCAGGGCGGCCCGGGTGTAGGCGACGAGGAGCGTCCGTTTGCCTTCGCGCAGGTCGTCTCCCACGGGCTTACCCGTGACGGTCGTGTCGCCGAAGACGCCGAGCACGTCGTCCCGCAGCTGGAAGGCGAGGCCGACGGGGTGACCGAACGCGGCGAGGGCGGCGTACTGGTCGTCGTCCGCGCTTGCGAGCACCGCACCGAGCTGGAGCGGATGCTGCACGCTGTAGCGCGCGGATTTCAAAGACGCCACGCGCAGGGCGCGGTCGGGGTGCGTGTCGACGGGCACGACGACGTGGACCGACTCCTCGGCGATGTCGAGGAACTGACCCACGGTGACCTCCCGGCGCATGCGGGCGAATTCGGCGCGCGCGCGGGCGGCGGCGCTCGGTTCGGCGGCCAGCAGGCCCTCTTCGAGGAGGTCGTCGCTCCACGCCACCAGGAGGTCGCCCAGGAGGATGGCCGCCGACGTGCCGAAGCCCGCCGCGTCGCCCGCCCAGCGGCCTGCACGGTGCGCCGCCTCCCAGGCGCGGTGGGCGGCGGGGCGCCCTCGGCGGGTGTCGGAACGGTCGATGACGTCGTCGTGGACGAGGGCGGCGGCGTGGAAGACCTCCAATGCCGCGGATGCTGCGGTCACGACCTCCGGCACGTGGCCGGTCGCGGGCGCCTCGGCCGTGGCCACCGCGCGCCATCCGGCGAGGCAGAAGCGGGCGCGGAAGCCCTTCCCGCCGGCGGCGGCGGCGGCACCGGAATCCACGAACGACCGGGCTTCCTCGCCGAAATCCGTGACCGCATCGCGCTGCGCCTGCAGGAACCTCTCGACTCGCTGGGAAACGGCCACGATCGGGTCGGGGGAAGAGGACACGGGCCTAGCCTAGTGATCGCGCGCACGCGTACACTTGATGGACCGACCCGAGGGGGATGCATGCCACTGTCAGAGCAGGAGCAGCGTCTGCTGGACGAGATGGAACGCCATCTCATGCGCAACGACGCCGATGTTGTCAGCGCGGACCGGGGCGCGGCCCCCCTCAGCTATCGCAACATCGTCTACGGGTCCGTCATCGTCCTCCTCGGCATCGCCGGGCTCGTCGTCGGCGTGGCCACATCCCTCGTCGTCATCGGCGTCATCGCCTTCGTCGTGATGGTGGGCGGTGTCGTCCTGGCCTTCACTCCGGCCAAGGGTGCCGCTGCCGCCCGGGCGGCGTCGGGCTCGCGTAAGCCGCGCGCCGCGAAGGCGCCGGCATCCGCCTCCTTCATGGACCGCATGAACGACCGGTGGGATCGACGCAACGACGATCGATGATCTGAGTCCTCCACACCCCTCCACTTCTGAAGCACCGACCCCCGGGTCGGTGCTTTTTTTGTGCCCTCGCAAGGAGCCGGGCGGGGGCGCCCGGCGCGGCCGACCCCGGCGAGGGCAGACGAGGGCGCGCTGGGGCGGGAATCTGTCGCGGAGTGGAGGAAAGTGGAGTAAAGTGGCGTCATCCTGGAGCGGGCCGGACGAAGGGGGTGACCGAGCGATGTTGTTGGGCACCCACACCCCGAAGCTGGACGACAAAGGTCGGGTCATCCTGCCGGCGAAGTTCCGCGACGACCTCGGCCCCGGCGTCGTGATCACCCGCGGCCAGGAGCGCTGCCTCTACGTCTTCAGCTCGGCGGAGTTCGAGCGGGTGTACGAGCGCATCCGCGAAGCCCCCTTGACCAACAAGCAGGCGCGCGACTTCCAGCGCATGTTCCTCTCCGGCGCGAGTGCGGAGAAGCCCGATTCGCAGAACCGGATCACGATCCCGCCGCACCTGCGGACCTACGCGGCTCTGGAGCGCGAACTGGTCGTGACGGGTGTCGGCGCGCACGCCGAGATCTGGAACGCCGACGCCTGGAACGCCTACGCGGACAGCAACGAAGACACGTACTCGGACATGGAGCAGGAGGTGATCCCGGGACTCTTCTGATCCTCGACCGCGACTCCCAGCCGCTCGCCCTGACGCACTTCCCCGGCGCCAGGTCGGAGCGGATGGGGATCGGGGCCGAGGGCCTCTCCAGAACCGAACGCACCATGGCCTACGACGACATCCACACCCCCGTCCTCCTCGACCGCTGCGTCGAGCTGCTCGCACCCGCGCTCCAGCGCGACGGCGCCGTCGTCGTCGACGCCACCGAGGGCATGGGCGGCCACTCCGAGGCGCTCCTCGAGCGCTTCCCCCAGGTGCGGCTGATCGGCCTCGACCGCGACACCGACGCCCTCCGGATCGCGGGGGAGCGGCTCGCCCGGTTCGGCGACCGCGTGACCCTCGTCCACACCGTGTACGACGACATCGCCGACGCGGTGCGCAGCGCCGGCGCGACGACGGTCGACGGCATCCTGTTCGACCTGGGGGTGTCCTCCCTCCAGCTCGACGAAGCGGACCGCGGGTTCGCCTACGCGAAGGATGCGCCGCTGGACATGCGGATGGACCAGACCGCCGCGACCACGGCGGCCGACATCGTCGCCACCTACGGTGAGGGCGACCTCCGCCGGATCTTCGAGCGGTACGGCGAGGAGAAGCTCGCGGGCCGGTACGCCCGTGCCATCATCGCCGCGCGCCAGGAGGCGCCCATCGACCGGTCCGCCCGCCTCGTCGAGATCCTCATCGCCGCGACGCCGGTGGCCGTGCAGCGCGAGCGCAGCGGTCACCCCGCGAAGCGTGTGTTCCAGGCGCTGCGCATCGAGGTCAACGGCGAGCTCGCGGTGCTCGAACGCGCCCTGCCCGAGGCCCTCGGCATCCTGCCCGTCGGCGGTCGCATCGTCGTCATGTCGTACCAGTCCCTCGAGGACCGCCTCGTCAAGCGGGTGTTCGCCGAGGCGACGCGGTCCACGGCGCCGGCGGGCCTCCCGATCGAACCGCCCGAGCACGCCCCCCGCTTCCGCCTCCTCACCAAGGGCGCCGAAGTGGCATCAGACGAAGAGAAGTCCCGCAACCCGCGCGCCACACCGGTGCGTCTGCGTGCGGCAGAGCGAGTGAGGGAGGCGTCATGACCGTTCCGGCCCTGGCCACCACTGCCATCGACAGCGCACGCGATGAGGTCGTCCTCGGTTCGGCGGCACCGGTCCTCCGTCCGCTGGGTCGCCCCGGCGTCGGCATCGCGCCGCAGCCGCGACGTCGTCCGCGGCTCGTGTTCGGCCTCGTCGCGGTCGCCGGCGCCCTCGCCATCGCCGGTGTGCAGATGGGGCTGTCGATCGTCACGACGCAGGGCGCCTACGAGGTCAAGGACCTCACAGCGCAGCAGCGGGATGCGAACTACCAGAAGCAGATCCTCGAAGAGGAGATCGCGGGGCTCAGCTCGCCGCAGTTCCTCGCCGCCAACGCCGCCGCCCTCGGCCTCGTCGCCGGCGGCGAGCCCAACTACCTGCGCCTGAGCGACGGCGCGACCCTCGGTCCGCAGAAGGGCGCATCGGACGCCTCCTCGATCGAGGCGCTGTCGCGGGCGGCGGTCTCCAACGCCCTCGTTGCGGGTGTCCCGCTCGTGACGGACCCCGAGGCGAGCCTGGACTCGGGTGTGTCCATCGACGAGGACCTGCTGGCCAATACGCCGACACCCCCCTCGATCACCGACGGACTGCCGACCCCCAGCACACACTGAGAACATGACGACACGAGCAACCCGAGGCCCGCGCCGTCGCACCGTCGTCGCCCTCGCCGTCGTCCTGGTGGTCCTGGTCTCCTTCGTCGTCCGCCTGGTCGACATCCAGATCGTCAATGCGAGCCAGCACGTCGGCGACGCCTTCAGCAAGGGGATGCGGGTCACCTCGAAACTCGAGGGTGCGCGGGGAACGATCGTCGACACGAACGGCACCCCGCTCGCGACGAGCCTGCTGCGCTATCACGTCGTCGTGAACCCGAAGCTCGCCGAGAAGGGGATGTCCCTGCGGGACGAGAACGGCTCGCTCGTCAAGGACGAGAACGACAAGACGGTGCTGGTGACGTGGCCCGAGATCGCCGCGCAGATCGCCGAGGTGACGGGTCAGGATGCCGCCGAGGTCCAGGCCATCGCCGACGACGCGTTCGCGAAGGACCCGGCCGACCAGTTCGAGTACGTGAAGAAGTTCGTCTCGACGGCGGAGTTCCGCAAGCTCGCCGATCTGCAGATCCCGTTCATCTCGTTCGAACCGATCGCCTCGCGTTCGTACCCGAACGGTGCGGTCGCGGGCAACATCCTCGGTTTCGTCGGTTCCGACGGCAAGGCCCTCGAGGGTGTCGAGTCGCTGCAGAACTCCTGCCTCGCACCCACCGACGGCAGCATCCGCTATCAGAAGGGCGCCGACGGGGTGGTCATCCCCGGAACGGCGGTCGAGCAGCCGGCGAAGAACGGCGGCACCCTCGCCCTCACGATCGACGCCGACCTGCAGTGGTACATGCAGCAGCTCATCGCCGAGGAGACCTCGCGCTACCAGGCGGACTGGGGCGGGATCATCGTGATGGAGGTCGCAACGGGCAAGATCCGCGCGCTCGCGGAGACCCCCACGGTCGACCCGAACGATCCCGGCGCCAGCGAGCCTGAGGACCGCGGATCGCGGCTGCTCCGGTTCTCCTTCGAGCCGGGTTCCACCTTCAAGCCGGTCACCGCGGCGACGGCGATCGAGCAGGCCGGCGTGACGCCGGAGTCTACCGTCAGGGTGCCCGACCGGATGGTGTTCGACAACGGCGCGGTCGTCAACGACTCCGAGAACCACGCGACGGAGAATCTGACGCTCAACGGCGGTCTGGTCACCTCGTCGAACGTCGCGATGTCGCAGTTCGGCGGCATGGTCGACCCGCAGACGCGGTACGAGTACCTGACCAAGTTCGGCGCCGGCCAGCCGACCGGTCTGGACTGGTCGGGTGAGCCGAAGACGACGATCGCCCCCGCGGACACGTGGGACAACCAGACGAAGTACGCGACCACCTTCGGGCAGGCGTTCACCGTCACCGCCGTCCAGGTCGCCAGCGCGTACCAGACCTTCGCCAACCACGGTCTGCGGATGCCGGCATCCCTCGTCGAGTCCTGCACGAAGCCCGACGGCACCGTCGTCGAGCCGAAGCTCGCCGCCCCCGAGCAGGTCATCAAGAAGGAGACCGCCGACGAGGTGTCCCTCATGCTCGAGAACGTCTTCGCGCAGGGGACGCTCGCCGACGACATCGCCCTTCCCGGCTACCGGATGGGCGGCAAGACCGGCACGGCGCAGATCTCCGACGGCAAGGGCGGCTACAAGCCCAACCTGTACTTCACGTCCCTCGTCGGCTTCGCTCCCGCCGAGGATCCGAAGTATGTTGTCCTGACGGTCTTCGACGAGCCCAAGAAGCAGCGCATGTCGTCGGCCAACCGCTCGGTGTTCAAGAAGGCGATGGCGCAGGTGCTCACGCACTACCGCGTCATGCCGTCGGGTTCGGAGACCCCCCTCCTGCCCGTCACAGGCTGAACCCGAGCGCACGAGGAGACACCCCAGCATGATCCGGATGACGCTCGCCGAGGTGACGCACGCCGTCGGCGGCACCCTTCAGCTCCATGGCACCGACACCCCGGAGACGGTCGTCTCGGGCACGGTCGACACCGATTCCCGCGAGATGGGGCCCGGCTCCGTCTTCGTCGCCAAGCCCGGCGACGCGACCGACGGCCATCTGTTCGTTGACGCTGCCGTCACGGCGGGGGCGTCCCTCGCGATCGTGCAGCGCCCCGTCGACGCGCCGGTCTCGCAGATCGTGGTGCCAGACGCCGTCGCCGCCCTCGGCGCCCTCGCCCGTGAGGTGGTCGCCCGCGTCCGCGCGCACGGCGGCCTGCAGGTGGTCGGGATCACCGGCTCGAACGGCAAGACGACGACGAAGAACCTGCTCGCCCGCATCCTCCAGGACGAAGGCCCCACCGTCGCCCCCCGGGCGTCGTTCAACAACGAGGTCGGCGCTCCGGTGACGATGCTCCGCGTCACGGAGGACACCCACTTCCTGGTGAGCGAACTCGGGGCGTCCCGTCCTGGGCGCATCGCCGAACTGGCCGGGCTCATCACGCCCGACATCGGTGCCGTCCTGATGGTGGGCCTCGCCCATGCCGGTGGGTTCGGCGGCGTCGAGGCTACGCAGAAGGCGAAGACCGAACTCGTCCAGGCGCTCCGTCCCGGTGGCACGGCCGTCCTCAACGCCGACGACGCCCGCGTCGCGGCGATGGCCGCCGTCGCCGAGGAGCGCGGCGTCGCCGTCCGCTGGTTCGGGCGGGGCCCGTCGGCCGACGTGCGCGCCGAGGACGTCGACGTCACGGCATCCGGCACGACCGCGACGATCCTCGTCGACGGTCGGCGCCTGCCGCTGCACCTGCGGGTGCTGGGCGAGCACCACGTCATGAACGCACTGGCCGCCATCACCGTCGCCCAGCTGCTGGGCGTGGATCCCGCTGACGCGATCGGGCGGATCGGGACAGTAGAGATCGCCGAGCGCTGGCGGATGCAGCCGCTCGGGAGCGAGCGTGTGCGCGTCATCAACGACGCGTACAACGCGAGCCCCGATTCCATGGCCGCCGCCCTTCGCACCGTCGCGCAGATCACCGCGCCCG
>JAAIGE0100181627.1_pt1 | contig 12727 bp, 8 predicted proteins | sample 6487951 | NCBI WGS metagenome assembly JAAIGE01 (sample SAMN13974128, study PRJNA590717) | phyllosphere metagenome | biome: tomato field; feature: multiple bacterial spot infested tomato fields; material: tomato leaves; isolation source: leaves from tomato fields | host: Solanum lycopersicum ... | reverse complement strand
TGCGGCCCGCGCCTCGCCCAACGTCGCGAACGTGTCGAGCACGAAGTACTGATCCTCGCCTGGCCGCGCCTCGAAGCCCGCATCCGTGAGTTTGATCGTGCCGGCCGGCAGCGGCGGGTCGAACGGCCCGGGTCCCCACCTCATCAGAATCCACAACGGTTCTTCACCGACCGGGCCTGCTGCTCGGGTAGGTGACAGTGGGTTTCAGGCCGCGAGTGCGGTCTGAGTGGTCATGATCATCTCGTACTCGATAGGGGTCATGCGGCCTAGGCGTGCCTGCCGGCGGCGCCGGTGATAGGTCCGTTCGATCCAGGTGATGATCGCCAGGCGCAGCTCGGTGCGGGTGGCCCATCGGCGCCGGTTGAGGACGTTGTTCTGCAGCAGCGAGAAGAACGACTCCATCGCCGCGTTGTCGCCCGCGGAGGCGACCTGGCCCATCGATCCGACGAGGCCGTGCTCGCGCAGCGCGGCCAGGAATCGTCTCGAACGAAATTGGGATCCGCGGTCCGAGTGAACCGTGCAACCAGCGACGTCGCCGCCGCGTCGGGCGACCGCTGAGGTCAACGCGTCGACGGCGAGCTGCGAGGTCATGCGGTCGCTCATCGAGTACCCGACGATGCGGTTCGAGAACACGTCCTTGATCGCGCAGAGATACAACTTGCCGCCGCTGGCGATGGGGTGCTCGGTGATGTCGGTCAACCAGAGCCGGTCAGGCGCAGCCGCGGTGAAGTTGCGCAGCACGAGGTCGTCATGCGCGGGCGGGCCGGGCCGCTTGCCGCCCTTCGGACGGCGCTTGCCGAACACGCTCCACCAGCCCGCGCCCGCGCACAGCCGCCACATCGTCCGGTCGCAGGCCTCGTGACCTGCGGCGCGGGCCTCGTCGCCGAGGAGCCGATACCCGGACTCCGGGTCGTCACGATGCGCGAGGAACAGTGCGTGCATCAGATGCGCCTGCCCGAGCTCACGGTCGCTGATCGGCGCGGCAAGCCACCGGTAGTAGGGCTGTCTGGCGAGCTTCAAGACCCGGCACGTCACCGCGACGGGAACCCCGTCAGCGGCGAGCTCACGCACGAGCGGGTAGATCATTTTCCCGGCAGATGCGCCTGCGCGAAATACGCTGCCGCCCGACGCAGCACCTCAATCTCCTGCTCGAGCAGCCGGTTCCTGCGGCGCAGGTCTCGCAGTTCAGCGGACTCCGACGCTGTGGTCCCGGGCCTGGCGCCAGCCTCGACATCCGCGGCATGGAGCCAATTCCGCAAGCACGACTCGGAGATCCCGAAGTCCTTCGCGACCTGCGCCACGGGCGCGTCGCCGCGCTGCGCGACGGCGACGACGTCGTCGCGGAACTCCTTCGGATGAGGTCTGGGCATGTTCGACATCCTTCCAGCGGCACCGCTCGGCGCCACAGATCAGATGTCACCTACCCGTGCAGCAGGCCCGCCCGTCCGGCGAGGAGTTCAAGACCCAGAGCGTCGTCCTGAACAAGGACGGCACCGACGAGGCGCTCGCGACCCTCGAGGTCGATCGCTTCGACATGCGGCTTCTAGTGCAGCGTCGAGCTTAGAAGGAGGGGCAGGACACGCGAGACTGAGAGCTCGCGCTCGGCATCGCTGAACTCGTTGCAACAACCTCAACGACGCGGGCGAGGCCGGACTCAGGGCTCGATTTTCTGTACGCTGACCCGAAAGGGGCCAGTCGGGTGCCTTTGCAACCCGAGGAGCACACGATGACCTTGCCACGCATCGTGAGTCTTTTTTCGGGCGCTGGCGGCCTTGATCTCGGGTTTCACCAGGAGGGTTACGAGATCGCATTTGCAGTCGACCGCATGGAGGCCGCGGTGCAGACGCATAGGCGCAACTTTCCGACCACCACTTCGATTGCGGCAGATATAACGGCGCGGCAGGAGACCTCCGGGAGGCTCGCCGTATTGGGCGAGATAGCGAAGGTGCTGGACGATGGCGAGGCCATCGGAATCATCGGAGGGCCACCATGTCAAGGCTTCTCGCGCGCGAACCCGAACTCTCGCGCTGACGATCCGCGCAATCAGATGCCGACGTTCTACTTAGAAATAGTAGAAGCGCTGCAAGCTCGATACGACGTGAAGTTTGTGCTCTTCGAGAACGTCATGGGTATCCGTGACGCGAAGCATTCGGTAACATTCCGTGGAATCCTGACCCGCTTCAAAGAGTTGGAGCTGATTGCTGGCGTCGCTGAGCACTCTGCTCTGGACTACGGCGTACCCCAGACTCGGCACCGCGTAATAATCTCTGGGTTCAAGAGCGCGGCAGCCGCCAGGGCTTTCAAGCCGAAGACGACTCCTCGCGACGGAGTCGATCTGACTGTGCGAGGAGCGATTGGGCACTTGCCCCTGCCGGCCTTCTTCTCACGGACGCTCTCGGCGCGCGATATCCCGGTGCATCCGAACCATTGGACTATGAATCCTCGGTCCAGACGGTTCGGCCGCGATTCGGAGGAAACGGCGCCCACCAGGAGTTTCCGGCGTCTGTCGTGGGACAAGCCGAGCCCCACCGTGGCCTACGGGCATCGCGAAATTCATGTTCATCCTGACGGAGCCCGTCGCCTCAGCATCTATGAAGCGATGCTCCTTCAGGGCTTCCCCACCTCCTTCGTCCTTGAGGGCACTCTCTCGAAGCAGGTTGAGCAGGTTTCGAACGCTGTGCCGCCGCCTGTCGCTCGCTCACTTGCGGCGGCCACCTCGGCCGCATTGGCCACCAAGGCGGGCGCCACCGGGACGGTCGCGGCATAACGATTATTGGCTTTGTTGCCCTTCCAGCGTGGGACGGTGTTTCTACGCAGGAGGGTTACTAGGGGGAGAGAGAGATGTATAACGCGCAGGGTCCGTCAGGCCCGAAAGTGCTTCTGAGCCTCTCCGAAAATCCCGAATCCGCTCCTGTCCGCTCGTCTTGGATTGGTCCGATCCTTGCTCTCGGAACGAGGCTTTCGCGGACTGCCGACGATTTCAATGGCCGACAACTTGTCGTGGCGATCTCTGTGCCGAGACGGAGTTATGCGGCGGCGCTCGTGGGTACCGGATGGACGCTTGCTAGACCGCCGGCCCAGATAATTACCGACCCGCTAACCGTGCTCCGACAAGCGGTGCCTCGAGCTCACTATCGGGCCGCGAATGCAACGCACGTCATCTCGGGTCCTTTCAATTGTCTCGATGAATCCCGATCGCAGGCGCGGGCGAGTCTGGTTGGACAATGGGCCGTCGACCGCTTAGAGGGTGTCGCTCCAGTCGCCGAGGCAGACCTAGCAGAGAAGATGCCCAGACCGCCCATCGGCAGCATCGGCCGCATGACGGGAGTCGACCGCGACTGGGTTCGCCGCCTCATTGCGCCGGCAGCGGATCTCGCCATCGTCGGCACTAAGAGCTGGCTCAATGAAGACCTCGAGGCGGTTCTTTCACGGGGCGACGACCTTGATGGCGACCTACTATCCACACTCCTTCTCCCACGCGCGGATAAGTCGGCAACGTGGTTCTCGCGCATCTACTCGTCTTCGGGCTTCGCTGAAGAACTTCCCCTTCCTGAGGATCTATGCCTCACAATTCTTGACGGCCAGGGCGCCATCAAGTATCTCAATGAGGTACTCAGCCCAATCGTCGTGTGCGTCTTCGATCGATCGGTCGCCGATGAGAGCGCGGCGGAACAGGTCGTACAGCTCAGAAACTCACGCGGTGAGCCGATTGAATTGTCCACACAGCTTGGCTGGACTCCCCCGCTCGGTGTCGAGGCACTCGCGTTCACGGTGGCGCTATGACGTCCCGAATTATTGAACTTGACCAACGATATGCGGCCTCAGCTGCACTCGTTCAGCAGGGCGTTGAAATAGTTGCAGTTCGAGACGAACTCGGGGAACGATTCGATTCGGTGTCCCGGGCCATGTTCCGGCTGATCCAGCGGGACGGGCCCGGCGTTTGGGACGACGTCGCCGGTGCAGCTAGAACGCTGCGTTGGTGCCTCATGACCGATCCAATGCCAATAGAGCGCAATACTCGGCTCACGGCCGCTGTGGGCGAGGTGGTTGGTCAAGCTCGGCGGCTGATCGGCGCCGTTGACGAAGACGCGCTGCTACGGGAGGTCGTTGACGCGGCAACGGCACTTTGCACCCGCGACCCACTTGTGGGCGCGGTCTTGCTTGAGTCGCTTAACGAGGTTGGAGCAGACGCGGCGATCGTCGTGGTCTCGAGCAGTCGAACACGCGAAGCCCTTGGCGAATGGCTTGGCTCGCGTGGGACACGAGTCCTCACACCCGGCGATCTTGAACGCGCCGATGTTTCAGAGGACATCGCCTACTTCGTAGGCCCGCCGCGATTCTTTAACTCGGGTGCGGTCACTGCGCCCCGAACGCCGGAGATTTCGTTCATCGTCCCGGCGTGGTTCGGCGATCGAACTGTTCCGACATCGGCTATTGCGCAATACGCAGAAGGCGGTATCCGGGTCGCCACACGCGTCATCGAAGTGGGCGATAAATGGCCTGCTTCACCGGATCTTGCTGCGCCCCGAGCCGAGCCGGTCCCGGAAGATGACTTACTTCCGCGACCTATATGGGGAAGCCGGATGAGCGAAGACCGAGCGCCGAGTGCAGATGAAGTGATAGCGCGCAAAGTTCTCCTCTCAGGGCGTCGCGCGATCTGGCTTGACGACGATGGTGAGCGCATCCGAGCGCTAGATACCGCACAGCCACCTGGCGAGCGTGTTGGCTATTCCGCCGTATCCGCAGTCGGGCCGGGCACATACCTGCTGCTGCGTGAAGGTGGGGCCGAGCGTGATTCGCTCCAAGCACGAGCACTTGCGCGAATCGGTTCTCGCGCGACAGCGATCCGGGAGGCGCAAGCGTCCTGGAAGTCTGCGTTGTTTGACAAACTCGAGACTTGGGGCATCCGCAGGTCCGAAGATGCCTTACGTGCACTAGGTGTTCGCGCGGCTGGCCAGGCCCGCGCTTGGGTTTCGCCTCACTTGATCCGCCCGCAGAGTGATGGCGACTTCGAGAAACTTCTCGAGTGGTTGGGTCTATCGGTGCGGACGCATTTCGAGCAGGCATCGTTGCTGAGAAACGAGGTGCACCGAGCCAGTCGGGAGCTGCGCGACCAACTGGAATCAGCGGCGGATGACGCGGACCTTCACGAACTCGAACGCGCTGGTCACATGAGGCTCGACATCGCCGAGCCGGGCTTTCGGGGCGTGTTTGTCACTCGCGTTCTTGCGATTGCGCCATTCACGGAGCTTGTCGGCCGACACGAAGCTCGCGTGCCATTTGCGGACGAAGGAGCTCGATGGCTCGAATGATTCCGGCTTATTGCGTCGAATCCGCGCCTCCTGGAGAGAAAGCCGTCTTTGCGGCGTTGCGAGATGCAGCTGGCACTGAACAGTGGACTGTGCTGCACTCACTTGGAATCGCGCAGCACGAGCGACAAGTCGAAGGCGAGGCTGACTTTGTCATCGTCGCTCCCAACATCGGATTGCTGGTGATCGAGGTCAAATCCCATCTTTCGGTTGCGCGCAGCTCCGATGGAACCTGGCGCCTCGGCCAAGACCCGCCGACTGCACGAGGGCCTTTCCAGCAGGCACAGGAGTCGATGCACAGCATTCGGAACTACCTCGTGAACAAACGGGTCGAACTTCGGGACGTGCCAGTCTTGCGCGCAGTGTGGTTCACGGGAATACGTGCTCGCGCGACGCTGCCCAACTCACCGGAGTGGCACTCATGGCAAGTTCTTGATTCGAGTGACCTCTCGACAGCAGCCCAATCGGTCGCACGGGTCATGAGTGAGGGAGCGCAGCACCTCAGGTCCGTGATCAAGCACTTCGGCTTCGGAGGACTCGGCCCAGACAAGGCCGCCGTTGAACGGATCGTCGCAGCGCTTCGCCCGCGGTTTGAGATCGTGATGACTGCCGGTGACCGCCGACAAGCGCGAGAGGGTCAGCTCGCACAGTTCGTTGAGGAGCAGTACCGAGCACTGGACTCGGCCGCCGACAACAGGGGCATCTTGTTTACGGGTCCCGCCGGAACAGGCAAGACCTTCCTCGCCGCCGAGTCTGCACAGCGGGAGGTCGCTCAGGGGCGAGTAGGTCGGCTCTTATGCTTCAACCGCCTGTTAGGGCATAGTCTCCGCGAGAAACTTTCGGATGTCGTCGGCCTCCGCGTGGGCACTTTGCACCAAGAAATGTTGCGGCTCGCCGGTTTGAGCGGCCCGCCAATCGACGCCGATGACGACTTTTGGGAGCGGGTGCTGCCCGAGCTAGCCCTTGAAGGGCTTGCTGAGCGGGACGCGGATGAGGTCGGTGACTTTCTCATCCTTGATGAGATTCAGGACATCGCAACAGACGCGTACCTCGACCTGCTTGACCTGTTGGTTAGGGGCGGGCTGCGCGATGGTCGCGTTCTCATGTTCGGCGACTTCGAGCGCCAGGCGATATATGGCAATGAGGAGGCACGCGAGGCGCTTCGCGCCCGGTCCCCCAATCTTGCGACATTCCGGCTGTCACAGAACTGTCGGAACCTGCCCCGCATCGGATATCAGGTGAACCTTCTCGGCCAGCTAGTGCCGGGGTTTAGAGACTTCCGCCGGACCGACGACGGTGTCGACCCGTCGATTCTCAAGTACGCCCGTGGCGAGGACCAGGCCGCCATGCTGCGGGGAGCCGTGGGGGCTCTGCGTGACGAAGGCTTCGACCTGTCAGAGATCGTCGTTCTCAGTCCCCTTGGCGATAGGGCTCTCGCTGCGACTACATCTGAACCTTGGCTTCGCCAAGTGTTGATCCCCGCAGAAGGGCCGAGGCCAGTCAGGGGGCGGCTCCGCTACGCCACAATCCACTCGTACAAGGGGCTGGAAGCTCCCGCCGTGATAGTCACTGATCTTGATGATCTGGGCGGGCCGAACTTCGATGCGCTCGTCTACGTCGGGCTTACACGAGCGACGGATCGATTGACCGCCCTGGTAGAAACGAAGACGCTACGGCGATTGGTTAAGGGTGAGGCATGAGCGGAATCAAAGCCCGCGAGACTGTTGAAGCAGCTTTACGGCGCGAGCTCTTCGGGCCCCTCGACGGTGATCCGGCGCGGGGGCGGCCGCTGAAGGTTAACGCCGGAGTTGTGCATTTCGAGACAAAGGAGGATTCCCGGGGCCAGTTCCACGATGCGGACAACGGCCAAGAGATCCTTACGAGCGGCACCCCGCTCAAGCGCTATGGCGTCGGAGTCTTGTTCGCGGGCGCCACGGTCGGCGGTTCGCGGGCGGACAGCGCAGAAGATGGCGGCTCCGAAGCCCTCGATGGAGTCACTGGTATCGGCCTATCCGAGGACGAACCAGTTGGACCGCCTATCGAGATTCAGGGCCACGTCCGGCACGATGTCGCCGACTCAGACGACTTCGACCTTACGGATGCCAACACGTTCAAGCCGTCGGCAATGGCCGTCTCGTTCGAAGTTCGCATGACGGACTCGGCGTCTCTCACTGTTGACGTTGCCTGCGCAAGATACGAGAAGCTGACGGTCCACATTCCCGGTTATGCCAAGCCAGTCGAGTGGTGGGCCAGGCGTCCCGTGCAGGCGGTCGGAACAATCTCCGGACTCACCATTCTTCGGGATACAAATCGGCTCAAGATTGTTGATGTGTCATCCCCGAATGGTGAAGACAATGTTCCGTTCGCCGTTCGCGTATTCAGCCGACCGGTCCCCGGGTCTGGCGACTCGACTCTCAGAATCGTGACTGTCGCGGTCATCAACGACGCACCGGGCTCTGGCCCCGCCGCGGCGCTCTTTCAGGTTGGGTTCAATGTGTCGACTGTCGGCGACGCGGACATCGTTCCCTATCCGGCGGTCGAACTGCCCAACTTGGACGAGGAGGAACGATCGCTCGAGCTCCTCTACCGAAATCAAGGCACTTATGCGATCGGCCACGGCTGTGCAGCTGAGTGGGGGGCAGTAAACAACGGAGTCGTGCATTGCGTGCAGGCTGCGCCCCTGCCTGCCCATGAGGTTGTCAGCCTCTCTCCAAACGTGTACCTAACCGACGATGGCGGCCAGACTATCTTCGATGCCGAGGGCAAGCGACAGCCGGTGGCTGTCAGTATGGCTGCCTTGGCGAGCGGTAACGAGGACGGTGCCGCCCAGGTGGACCTTGTCCTCGATCAGTATGAGAAGTGGATCAATCGGCGGGAGGCCGAGATCCACGAGTTGCTTCCGCGCTATCAGGATGCAGCGACTGAGCACATGCGTCGAGCACGCGAAGCGCTGACTCGGATGCAAACAGGTTGGCATCTCGTGGCGGCGGACGACCGTGCTGCGCAGGCGTTTCGCTGGGCCAATGAGGCGATGTTAGCTCAACAGGTCCGGTCCGGATTCGAGCTTCGCGAAGCCAAGCAGAGCAAAGATGGTCGATGGAGGGTCGAAGGAGCGCACCCCGCATTGTCCGTGCCGGCTGGACGGGGAAACTGGCGTCCATTTCAAATCGCCTTCCTACTTGCCGTGCTACCTGAGCTAGTAGAGCCTGAGCGCCAAACTCGCAGCGACGTCGATCTGATCTTCTTCCCCACCGGTGGCGGGAAGACAGAGGCGTACCTTGGCGCGGCGGCCGTAAGTTTGCTCTCTCGGAGGCTTCGCGATCCCGCGGATGCCGGGACAGACACACTCATGCGATACACCCTGCGCCTCCTCACCGCGCAGCAGTTTCTCCGCGCCGCATCGCTGGTATGCGTGCTGGAAGACATCCGTGAGCAAAACTCCGGCTCCCTCGGCTCTGCGCCCTTTGGAATTGGCATCTGGCTGGGTAGCAGCTCAACACCGAATACATGGAAGCAGGCGCTGGCCAACCTGCGTGCTCTCCGTAGGAAGCCTCACGAGCAGAATCTATTCCTCCTGCTGAGATGCCCCTGGTGTGGTGCGCAGATGGGACCCCAGCCCAAGAAGGGTGGGGGCCAGGAGCCGATCGGTTACGAAGAGTCAGCAAGCAGAGTCACCCTTCGCTGTATCGATGATCAGTGCAAGTATTCACGCCGCGCCGGTCTGCCAGTCCACGTGGTGGATGAGGACATATATGAAGTTCGGCCCTCGATCGTAATCGGCACTGTTGACAAGTTCGCGATGTTGGCATGGCGTCCCAGGGCGAGGAATCTCTTCGGCCTCGATGCCAACGGCGCGCGAGAGTGGTCTCCGCCGAGCCTGATCATTCAGGACGAGTTGCATTTGATCTCCGGCCCGCTTGGCTCGATGGTCGGGATCTACGAGCCCGTGATCGACGAGCTGTGCACTGATCGCCGCGGCGAAAGTCCAGTAGTTCCCAAGATTATTGCGTCTACGGCGACGATCAGGCGGTACGAGGATCAGATCAAGGGCCTTTTCGGAAGGGAAACCGTCAAACTCTTCCCACCGCACGGCCTTGAGGAAGGGCAATCGTTTTTCGCCGAACCCGCGACTGCGGCCGACGGAACCCCGGAACCAGGGCGGCGCTACATCGGTGTCATGAGTGCATCGCTCGGGTCGACCCAGACAGTGCAGGTCCGTGTTGCCGCCGCAACGCTCCAGGCCGCGATGGACATTCCGGAGGAGGATCGGGACGGCTATTGGACAAACCTCAACTTCCTCAATTCACTTCGGGAGCTCGGAAACACTGTCTCGCTCGTGCAGTCCGACATCCCGGACTACCTCACGGGACTTCGGCGACGCGACGGAGTCATTCCTCGCTGGCCGCATAGGACAATGGAACTCACTTCGCGGCGCCGCTCAGACGAGATCCCGAAGGCGATCGAGCAACTCCAGGTAAAGTACTCCGCAAACACGGAGCGCCAGGAGGCGTTTGATATCTGCCTGGCTTCCAACATCATCGAAGTCGGCGTAGACATTGATCGACTCGCTCTGATGACGATCGTCGGCCAACCCAAGACTACGGCGCAGTACATCCAGGTGAGTGGTCGGGTAGGTCGAAAGCCGGAAGTCAGCCCCGGATTGGTCATCACTATTTACGGAGCCGCCAAGCCGCGCGATCGCAGCCACTACGAACGTTTCCGCACCTACCATCAGCAGCTCTACGCGCAGGTGGAGCCAACTTCCGTTACGCCATTCGCAATGCCGGTTCTTCGAAGAGCACTTCACGCGGTCGCTGTCGCCTATGTGCGGCAAACTTCTCCGGAGTCACTCGGGCCCGACCCGTTCCCGTCATCTGCGTACGACCAAGCCATTCGTCTGCTACGAGAACGAGCAGAGATCGCAGAGCCTGATGAGGTCCCCGTCCTCGATCGGTTCGCGCGTGATCGTGCTCGACAGTGGGGTGGCTGGGAACGTACCGATTGGGATGCAAATCCTGCTCCCTATGGTGACCCGCTCCAAGGTCTCATGCGGTTCGCGGGAACGCTTCCTGACCTCGACCGCCGCGCGACAATTTGGGACGTGCCGACAAGCATGCGGAACGTCGACGCCGAGTGCCGTCTTGAGATCAGTCCTGCATATCTTCTCGAGGACACCGCAATGGAGGAGCCGACATGAGTACTGGCGCGATGCGTCGAGCCCAACTGGTTACGCCGTTCGGGGTCGGTGCCATGAGCGTGCTTGTCAACGGGACATCGGTAATCACCGCAGGCCTCGACCACTGGTACGAAGTTGCGGACCAGAGCGCCCTCGCGATGGAGGAATATCAGGAACATGACTGGCGACTTGAGTCCCGCCTCAAAGTCTCCGAATTTCGCTTGCCTCCGGATCACCGACCATCGGCGCAAGGCGGAGACTCACGTAATGTCCGGCTCACCGTGCCCGTGCTGCGCTTTCCGCGCTGGTCGTTTTGCATGTATTGCAAGCGACTCGAACTCAGCAAACTCACGATGAAGACGCCCGTGGAGTGCCGCGACAAGGAGCACGCCAACAAGAAGTACAAGCCGAAAATGTCGCAGGTTCCGTTCGTGGCGATATGCACCCGTGGGCATCTGGATGACTTCCCGTTCAACGAATGGGTACACCGATCGGCAAGCCCGACATGTGCAGGCACACTGCGCCTCGTCTCGCGAGGAGGCGGTGGACTCGAAGGGCAGGTCGTGACGTGCGACGCCTGCGAGCGGGAGCGCTCACTTCGCGGCGTCACCGAAGCGCGATTCGATAAGAACGGGGATGAACGGACAAATCTCAGTGATCAGCTCGTCTCGGCGGAGCAGCCGTATCTCTGCGGCGGCGCTCGGCCCTGGCTGGCACAACTAGACGGCGTTTGCGATCAACCTATTCGAGGCGCATTGCGCGCGGCCGGGAACGTCTATTTCCCTAAGGTGGAGTCGTCGATCTATCTTCCTCAGCGAGAGGGAGCAGTCAGCGAGGAAGTCCATCAGCTTCTCCGGCATCCGGCTGTCAGCACGACCTTCAACAACGTGTTCCAGATGGAGCTTGATGAGGTGTCTGGCGGCCAGCTGAGGAGACTGCTGGAGCGCAATGTCCCACCTGAGCTCTTCGTTCCCATTTCTGACGACGAGCTACTGATGGCCTATCAGAACCATTTCGGCGTTGGCACGCGCAACGGAGGGGAGCCGGCCGAGATGTCGGCCGACGCGGAGAGCCTTACGAGCGACGACATCTGGCGCTACCCCGAGTATGTGAAGATTCGCGAGACGCCGAAGGACGACTTCCTCACCGGGTCCGACCCGGGGCTTCACACCGACCTGAGAAGCCATCTCTCTCGCGCTAGATCTGTTGACGTACTTCGGGAAACTCGCGCTCTGCGCGGGTTCACACGAGTACGCGATGGCGAACTGAAGCTGACAGAGGGAAAGGCGATGCTGAGGCGGGCGAGCCTGACGCCGGCACAGGATTGGCTGCCCGCATACGTTGTCAAAGGCGAGGGGATTTATTTCGAGCTCGACGCGGCGCGACTGGCGGCCTGGGAAGCTCGCGCTGAGGTACAGGCCCGCGCCCAGCGGATCACCGATCATTACGGTTCAGTCGCAACCCAGCGAGGGCTGGAAGGGCGGGCTATCAGTCCTCGATTCGTACTCCTGCACACCTTGTCGCACCTTCTCATCAACGAGCTTATTTTTGCCTGCGGCTACAGTTCCGCTTCACTTCGTGAGCGCCTCTACGTCTCCGACTCGATCGATCGAGATATGTCCGGGGCCCTGATCTACACAGCGGCGGGTGACTCGGAAGGGACGATGGGCGGCCTCGTTCGCATGGCCCGCCCGGATAACTTGCGTCAGGTCTTCGCGTCTGCACTTGCGGACGCTCACTGGTGTTCGACAGATCCGGTTTGCATGGACGCAGGCGAAAAGGGCCAAGGGCCGGACTCCTGCAATCTTGCCGCCTGCCACGCCTGTGGCTTGCTGCCCGAGACGAGCTGTGAGGAGTTCAATCGATTCCTTGACCGAGGGCTGGTGGTGGGCACCCTCGATGACCCGAGCCTCGGGTACTTCTCTGAAGCGTTTACCGGCTGATGCCGCGCCACAAGACCAAAGCTGGAAAGCACAACTGCAGACAAGCCCGAACGCGACCGGAGGGCGACCTCGAGGCAGAAGCACAGATCGATAGAGAATGGGCCGCGCCGAGCCAGGCAGCAGCTCGGCAAGCACAAGCGCCCGCCCCATAGACACTGGCGAAAGCTGCACCAAAAATGCACCAAAGCGTTCCTGCGAAAGCAGAAAACCCCTGGCTGACCAGGGGTTTTCTATGGCGGTGACGGTGGGATTTGAACCCACGGTAGGGGGTTACCCTACACAACTTTTCGAGAGTTGCA
>JAAIGE0100645046.1_pt1 | contig 12731 bp, 11 predicted proteins | sample 6487951 | NCBI WGS metagenome assembly JAAIGE01 (sample SAMN13974128, study PRJNA590717) | phyllosphere metagenome | biome: tomato field; feature: multiple bacterial spot infested tomato fields; material: tomato leaves; isolation source: leaves from tomato fields | host: Solanum lycopersicum ... | reverse complement strand
GCTTGGATTCCAGCAGTCGTCGCAACACGTTGATCACGACGCCTTCAGTAAAGCAGCCATTCGCTCGGATGGTGTGTCCCAGTCCAGCGATTTCCGAGGGCGTCCGTTGAGTTCCTGAGCGACGGCCAGGAGGTCGTCGACGCTGTGCGCCGCAAGGTCGGTGCCCTTCGGGAAGTATTGCCGGAGGAGGCCATTGGTGTTCTCATTGCTGCCGCGTTGCCAGGGCGAGCCTGCATCGGCGAAGTAGACCTCGAAATCGGTCGCGGTGCTGAACGCGCGATGCTCGGCCATCTCCGCGCCCTGGTCCCAGGTCAAACTGCCGCGCAGTGACGAAGGTAGATCGCGGACGGTCGCGATGAGAGAGTCACGAACGGCTTCTGCGGTCCGATCCCGCCCGAGGTGTCCCAGCATCACGAAACGTGTGGATCGTTCGACTAACGTCGCCATCGCGGAGCCGCCCAACGCTCCGATGATGAGGTCTCCCTCCCAATGCCCTGGGATGTCGCGGGAGTCGACGACGGGCGGTCGGTTGCTGATGGCGTTCATCGGATCAATGAATCGTGGACGTCGCGCGTCGGCCCGCCGGTGTGGTTTCCGTGCAACCCGTCCGCGGCGTAGGTGCTGTCCGAGTGATCGCTTGAGCTCGCCGCGGGCGTGGACGTAGATCGCCTGGTAGATCGTCTCGGTGCTCACGCGCATCTCCGGAGCGGCCGGAAAGTCCTTGACCAGTCGGTGACTGATCTGTTGCGGCGACCACTTCATCTTCAGTTTCGCCTGCACGTAAGAGCGAAGTGCATCGTGGGCGACCAGCTTCGGCTGACGCGGCCTGGCCCGCCGCCTGACCGAGAGGCGGTGCGCGGTATGGGGCATGTATCCGCGGGTGGAGACCGTGTTGCGACGCAGCTCCCGGCTGATCGTCGACGGCGACCGGCCCATCTCTGCCGCAATCCGTCGGATGGAGAGGCCCGCACGGCGCAGATCCTGCAACTGCTCTCGCTCGAGGAGGCTGACGTATCGGCCATCGATGACCTTCTCCACGATATTCAGATCGACGCTTCCGCCGATCGCGCGAGATCTTCGTTCAGGCACGTCCCCATTGTTCTGCTCGGGGTAACGCACGATGCGACCGTCGGGGTAGATCCTTCCGCGGCTGATGATTGTGATGCCCTTGTCCCAATCGGTTGCCGACCTGGCGTCTGCGCCGACTCGTGCCCGGGCTTCCGCGCGCGTGAGCCCCGCCGCCCTCAGACGTAGGAACTCCTCGCGCCGCGGGTTGACCCGGCGTGCCTCGCTCGTGGAGATCCCCGCTTTCCTCGCCCATGCGTAGGCGGTGGGGCGATGAATGCCCAGCTCACGTGCAACGGTCGAGATGATCTGCCGCTCGCGAACGAGTCGCAGGAACTCCTCCTTCAACTCCTGCGAGTAGACGCGCGGGGTCGCCCGCTGCATCGTGAGCCCGGTCCTGCGCAGCCAGTTGTAGCCGGCGTTCTCGTGGACCCCAGCTGCTCGTGCCGCCGCGCGAACCGTCCCGCCTCGGTCAAGAATTCGGAAGAACTCATCCTTCTGCTCGTCGGTATATCTCTTCTCCGCCACCACAACACCTCTCCGCTAGGTGTTGCGACGACTGCTGGAATCCAAGCGGTTCGGTGTTCGGTGATGTCGGTGAGCCACAACTCGTTGGGCCGGTCGGCGGTGAAGTCACGTCTGACATGGTCGTCGTGCACGGCAGGACCCGGCCGGCGATGCTTCCGAGAGCCCTTGCGGCGGTGCGCGGCCGAGAACATGCCCTCCTGCGAGCACACCCGCCACACGCGACGCTCAGACACCTGCCAGCCGTCGTCGACGAGTTCGTCGGAGATGAGCCGGTACCCCTGACAACGGTCCTCATCCCACACGTCCCGGGCAGCGTTGATCAGATGCGCCTCGTCCCAGTCGCGATCGCTGACCGGATTGGCCAGCCACTGGTAGTACGCCTGCTTGGAGAAGCCGAGGACCCTGCACGCCACCGCGAACGACACCCTCACCGGGGCGGCGGCCGCAGCCAGTTCACGGACGAGGCGGGAACACTATTTTGGGGACGCAGCACCGATCCGAAGGTTCGCTTGCGAAAGATACGCCGCGGCCTTCCGGAGGATCTCGTTCTCCATCTCCAACTCGCGGATCCGCTTGAGCATCTTCGCCTGCTCACGCTGCCCGTCCCGATCGCTCGACGCCGCCGGCGCGATCCCGCGGCCGGCCAACTCGACGTTACGCACCCACGCCTGCAACGCCGACTTCGAGATCCCCATATCCGCGCAGACCTGCTTCTGCGACATTCCCTGCGTGAGCACCAGAACGACCGCGTCGCGCTTGAACTCCTCCGAAAACTTCACCGGCATGACTTCATCCTTCCCGCCCCGATCCTTCCGATCAAAGCAGTCCCAGAGTCAACCAAAGCTTCAGCATTCCCGTTGGATAGCCCCCGGGTTGTCTGGCGGTCATGCCTGGTCATCCCTCGGCAGGGGTGCGGCGGCGCCGGGCGATGGCGCCGGTGAGGGCGAGACCGCCCAGCCCGCCCCACAGGGTGAGGGCGGAGACGCCTTGCCCGATGAGGACAGCGGGGGTGATGCCGGTGCGCAGGTCGGTGTCGGCGATCATCGCCGACGCCTCCCCGGCGGGCAGACCGGTGAGGGTGCTGCCGTCGGGACGGATGATCTGGCTGGTGCCGACGGTGGAGATGTTCACCACGGTGCGGCCGGTCTCTACCGCGCGGATCCGGGCGACCGCGAGCTGCTGCAGGTTCTCGTCCGTGCCGCGGAAGTCGGCGTTGTTGGTCTGGAACACCAGCAGCTCCGCACCGGCGGTGAGGCTCTCGGCGATGACTTCGTCGTAGATCACGTCGAAGCAGATCGCCAACCCCACCGGCACGTCGCCGACGGTGACCAGCGGCACGTCGGTGCCGTGCGCGTAGTCGCGTTGTAGCAGCCCGACCAGGTCGGGGGCGAGCAGGGTGTAGAACGCCCGGTCTGGCACGTACTCGCCGAACGGCACCGGGTGGCGTTTCGCGTGCGTCTGCGTCTGCTCCCGCCGCGGCGTGGCACCGGTGGTGGCCGGGTCCCACAGGAACGACGTGTTGTAGATGTTGCCGCCCGACGTGGTGGCCGCGTTTGCCAGCAGCGGGGCCCCTGCCCGGGTGCTGATGCCGGTGAGGTACTCGGCCAGCCACGGGGTCTGGAACGGGTCAGCATCCAGCCCTTCCGGCCACACCACCAGATCCACATCCGCGTCGAGCACCGGGCCGGTCGCGTCCCCCTGCGCCCGGGCGATCGCCCCCACGGTGCGCTGGTCGAAGTACCCGGACGGGCCGTTGCCTTGCACCGCCCCGACCCGCATCGTCCCGGCCGGTGTGGTGGGAAACGCCGGGACCAGGACCAGCATCAGGGTGGTGACGGCGGGTACGGCGGCGGGGAACGGGCGACGCCACCGGCCGGTCCGGATGGTTTCGATCGCGGCGGCGACGGTGAAGACCATCAGGAAGGTGAGCCCGCTCACCCCGACCCAGGACACCGTCTGAACGAGGGGGCTGTCGGCTTGGGTGATCCCGAGCCGCGCCCACGGCAGCCCCCCGTACGGCCAGGCGCCCAGCAGCACCTCCCGGCCCGTCCACAACGCGGCCAGCAGGCCCGGCAGCAGGAGCAGGCGTCCGACCGGGCCGGAGGCGGCGCGCGGCACCCACCGGTAGGCGAGTGCCAGCGGGATGATCCCGACCGCGGTCAGGGTCCCTTCCACCACGGTCAGTGCCGCCCACGGCACCGGCCCGAGATACCGGGTCGTCCAGGACACCAGCAGCCCGAAGAACAGCAACCCGAACACCGCCCCGACCGCCACCGCCCCCCACACGCTCCGGCCGATCAGGGCGAGAAGCAGCAGCCCGGTCGCGGCGAACGCGGCCGGCCAGAATCCCACCTCCGGGTAGGCGAGATCCATCAGCACCGCCGCGGCTGCCGCGACCGGCAACGCCATCGCCAACGGCATCACCGCCCGGGCGCGGCGGTTCGGCGGGGTGGGTTGGGGGCGTCCGTGCGGGTCCTGGAGGGTCGTCGGGGTGGCGGTCATGGCCGGTCCGCGATGGTGCGGGCGATCACGGCGGCGTCCCGGGACACCCCGGCGAGGGTATCCGCTCCGGGGCGGCTGTGGGCGGGGATCCCGGCGACGAACAAGCCCGGCAGCCCGGTCATCGCCGGGCGGGACCGGGCTGCGGTCGCCTCGGCGGGGAGCCAGTCCTCGCCGGGGTCGTACCCGGTGGCGAGGATTACCGAGTCCGGGGCGAGGGTGCTGCCATCGGCGAACGTGACCTGCCCGCCGTCCGCGCCGGTCACCGCCGGGGCGACCGCCACACCCGCGTGACGCAGCGCATGGTAGCTGTCGCCGAACACCGGCTGCACGGCGGGTGGGCGACCCAGCCAGGACGAGCCTGCCCGGGCGTGGACGGGGAAGGTACGGGCGGGTCGGTGCGGCCGTCGGGTGCGGACCGCGAGGGTGACCTCGTGGGAGGCGGACAGCTCTCGCGCCAGCTGCACCCCGCTGTTCCCTCCGCCGACGATCAGCACCCGCCCGGTGGGCACCTGCCGGGGGAACTGGTAGTGGGCACTGTGCAGCACCACCCCGGGCACCCGCAGCTGCTGCGCCCACGCAGGGATGCGGGGGTGGGTGGCGGCGCCGGTCGCGCACACCACGTTGCGGGTCTGCACGTCGCCCTCCGCGGTCTGCAGCTGCAGCACCGACCCGTGACCGCGGCGTTCCACCCCGACCACACGCAACCCCCAGAACGGGTCCACCCCCAGGGTGTGCTGCACCTGATCCAGGTAGTTCGCGATCTCATCGGCCCGGGGATGCTCGTGCGGGTCCAGCGGCAGCGGCCGGAGCGGAAGCGTGCTGTGGCGGGCGTCGGACAGCAGCCGCATCGAATGCCACCGGGACGCCCAACTGCGTTGCCGGTCCGTGGCGGCGTCGACGACCACGAACTCCTGCTGCGGCCGGAACCCCAACCCGATCAGCGCGGCGGCCACCGCGAGCCCGGCCTGCCCGGCCCCGACGATGATCGCCCGCCGATGCGTCAACCCCGACCGCATCACCACCCCCTCCCCGCACAAGAGGGCCGGGGCGGGAACGGACGGAGGATGATCGCGCCGGCGCCGCGGCGGGACGGGGCCGGACGGGGCCGAGCGGGGCCGGGTGGGCGGCGGTGACCGGCCGCAGCCGTCGGCACTGGACCGGCGACGGGGGCCGCCGTGATACGGGTCGTCAAGACATTCTCCAAACCTAGAAATCGGCATCACACAGCGCCCGCACACGGGCGGGCGGGAAGACGCCGCCCATGGGTGGGCGGCATGCCGGATCTCAGGTTCGGGAAATCGACAACAGCAGCAGTGAGGGCGCGGCCGGACGCCGCGACACGGGCACCGGCACCAGCAGCGGCGCGCGCACCGGACGGGATACCCGCAGTATCCGCAGCCGGCTCTGTAACCGCAACCCCGTCACGGCCGCCAGTACCAGCAGCGTGCACACCACCCCGATCAGGCACCCCCACGCCCCGGACGCATCGACGGACACCCCCGCAGAGGACGACGCCGTCCGGCCCTCCACCGGTGCCCCCGAGTGTGGGGTAGAGCCGGTCGCGACGGGGGAGCCCGCACTGGTGTCGGCGTGCGCGTCAGCCGTGGTGTGGGAGGTGGTCCAGCCGCCGATGATGAGCACAAGTGCCAGGCCCAGGATGGTCAGCAGCCGCCCCGACCACCACCCCGCCGCGATGACCCGGTCGGGCCGGGATCGGGGGTCGCGGGGCATAGTCCCTCACTGTACCAATCCGACCTTTGCGTCTCCCGGATCCCGCCCGGCCGCAGGCCCTCCACGCCTTCGCCGACAGAGCAGCCACATCGCGTCCACCGGCACGTCGTTCTCGATTATCGCCGAACGACGTCCGTCTCCTGAGCGGAAGGATCAGTGCCCTCGGGGTGCGGTGGTGTCGGTGAAGGCGGGCAGCAGGATCGCCGTGATGCCGTCGGGGTCGAGTCTGCCGGTGCGGACTTCTTCGGCGGCGCCGTTGAGGACGGCACGGGTCGCTGAACTCCGCCGCGATCGTCTCGGCTGCGTCAGGTTCGCCCCACCGGGCACGTGCACCCGTCGGCACCCGAGGCGGCGCCGATTGAAAGAATACCTATAGGGGGTATAAGGTGTGGGGGAGTCGTGTGCGAGGGAGAGGCGGGCGAGGTTGATTCAACCGATCGACTATTTCCTGGTCGCCTGGTTCGTGCTGGTCGCGATCAGCACGATCTGGGTCGGGGTGGACCAGTTCCGTCACAACCCGGAGCCGGCGGTGATGAAGTGGGGCTTCATCCTGGTCACCCTCTACCTGGGGCCGATCGGGGCGCTGCTGTATGTGCTCGCGGACAAGGAGCCACGGCCGGGAGAGCATGAGGAGTTCACCCGGCCGCTGTGGAAGCAGGGCATCGGCTCGACCATCCACTGCGTCGCGGGCGATGCCACCGGCATCATCGTCGCCGCCGTCATCGTCGCGTCGCTGGGCCTGCCGATGTGGCTGGATCTGATCATCGAGTACGCCGCCGGGTTCGCGTTCGGGTTGTTCGTGTTCCAGGCCCTGTTCATGAAGAACATGATGGGCGGCAGCTACTGGCAGAACGTGCGCCGCTCGTTCCTGCCCGAGTTCATCAGCATGAACCTGATGATGGCGGGCATGGCGCCGGTGATGTCGCTGCTGATGATGGGCCGCGACATGCGGGCCATGCTGCCCACCGAGTTGCTGTTCTGGGCGGTGATGAGTTTCGGGATCGCGGTCGGGTTCGTGCTCGCTTACCCCGTGAACGTGTGGATGGTGAAGAAGGGCCTCAAGCACGGTCTGATGACCGTCCGCCCCCAGCCCGCCACCCACCCCCAGGAGCATGACGCGCACGCGCAGCACAGCCCGCGGCCGCCGGAGGCGCACGCCGGCCACGACCAGGCGGCGGGCGGTGCGTCGTCGCCGGGGTCGGGGCATGAGGCGCACCAGCCTTCTGGCGCCGGAGCGGTGACCGTGCCGCAGCTGACCGTGGTCGGCGCGTTCTCCGCGATCGCGCTCGTGGTCGGGATGGTCGCCCCCGCGAACGCCGTCAACATGACTCTCAGCGCGCACGACGTCGGTGGGCTGATCATGCCGCCCGGGATGATCATGACCCGTGACACCCCCGCCGAGGCGATGCGGGACATGGCCGCCGTCGACCCGCGGGCCGCGACCGCCGCGTACGACGTGGACACCCGCGGTGATGAGGTGCTGGAACCTGCCCGCGTCGAGGACGGGGTGAGGGTGTTCGAGCTGACCGTGTCGCAGATCCGCTGGGAGATCCTCCCCGGCGTCACCGTCGACGCGTACGCGTACAACGGGCAGATCCCGGGGCCTCGGCTGCAGGTCACCCAGGGCGACCGGATCCGCATCGACGTGACCAACGAGCTCGACGAGTCCACGACCGTGCACTGGCACGGCCTGGACGTGCCCAACGAGATGGACGGGCCCGCCGGGATCACCCAGGATCCCATCCAACCCGGCGACACCTACCGGTACGAGTACACGGTGAAGCAGTGGGGCACGTTCTTCTATCACTCCCACGATCACGCCGACCGGCAGCAGGCCCTCGGCCTGTACGGGGCGCTGATCATCGACCCCGCCGACCCTGGCCTGCAGCCGCCCGCCGATCGCGAGTACACGATCCAGCTGCAGGAGTGGCTGTCCCGGGAGGGACTGACCTATCCGGCCATGCCGATGGAAGGGGGCATGCCGAACTACTTCACCATCAACGGGAAGGCGTACCCGGCCACCGAGACCATCGACATGAAGGTGGGCGAGACCCTCCGGGTGCGGTTCATCGGCTCGAACACCATCGACATCCATCCGATGCACATCCACGGCGGCCCGTTCACCGTCGTCGCCCGCGACGGCGCGGCCCTCACCACGGCGCAGCAGTTCCAGGCCGACACGATCAACGTCGGGCCGGGACAACGCTACGACGTGCTCTGGAACGCGCTCGAGCCCGGCCAGTGGCTCATCCACTGCCACATCAACCACCACACCACCAACAACAACGTCGAAACCGACGGCGCCGGCGGCCTGACCATGATCATCAACGTCACCGAATAACCCCTACGGACCGAAGAAGCCCGCCGTCATCGCCGTTGCCGCGTCGAGTCACGTCCGAGCCCTCCGGCAGCACAGCATGCCGATGCCAGGGGCGCCCAGCTCATCGTGCCCGACCGTTTCGGTTGCCGGGGGCCGAGGTCGCCCGCCCGCCCGCGACGGGGCGCGGTGACCTCGCCGTGGTCAGGTGGTCGCGGGAGGGAGGACGCGTCGGCGGCGGGCGAGGGTGACGGCCGCGGCGACCGTGAGCGCCGCCGAGACGGCGAGGAGCACGGCGCCGAGGAGGATCTGCCCCGGTGGCGGGGTGGCGGCGGTGACGGGCTGGTAGAGGTTGCGCTGCTGGCTTTGCGGGCCGGTGAGCTGCTGGCCGACGGGCACCCACACCTCGAGGGCGCGTTCGCCGGTGGCGAATTGGGCGTACACGAACCACAGCCCCGGTGACGGCAGTGTCAGTTCCCCGGTGAAGGTGCCGGGAGGCGGGGTGCCGGGTTGCGCGCGCAGCGGCGCGGTGAGGTCCTCTCCGGCGCGGCGGGCGACCAGCCGGGTCGGGGTGAGGCCGGTGTCGTCGGTGAGGCGGATGCCGGTGATGGTGACGGTCAGCTGCCCGGTGCCGTCGCCGGTGACGGTCATCTGTGCGGTGCCGTAGGCGGTGCCCTGGCCGGGGTCGTGCGCCTGCGCGGGTGGGGGCGGGGCGAGGGCGACCAGCAGAAGGGTGAGGGCCGCGGCCGCGGCCCCGGATCGGAGGCGAGTCCCCGGCCGCACGGTGAGCGCGATCATGCTGACGATGATCACCGTGGTGGTGCCGACGGCGGACCAGGCGACGGGGGTGGGTGGGACGCTGCTGATCCCGGTCCCGGAGGCCAGCAGTTGCAGGGTGGTCACGGCGAGGGCGGCCACCGGCCACCGCCACCGGGGGACGGGCAGGGCCAGCAGGAAGAGCCCGGCCACCGCGACCGGCAGGTCGGGGGCGAGCCACCCAGAGGTGGTGAGCAGCACCCACAGCACCACCCGGAACACCAGGTACCCGGCGACGACGAGGACGATGTGGGTGCGGCCGGGGACCAGGGTGGTGATCACCCATGCCGCGCCGAGCGTGGTCGCCAGCAGCAGCGGCAGGTACAGGGTCTCGGTGAACTGGGGCACGTCGGTGTCGTATTCCATCACGATGATCAGCGCCGCCCCGAGCACGCCTGCGGCCAGGGCGATCCGCGGCGGGGCAGGCACGAGCCGGTCGGTGCCGGTGAGCAGGCCGATCAGCACGCACAGGGTGCCGATCACCGACAGCAGGTGCGGGGGCGACCAGAGCACCGCGTCACGCCCGAACGCGGTGTGCCAGAACGCGTCGGCGGGGGCGGCCGCCGCGGTCGCGACCGCCGCAGCGACCGCGAGGGCGAACCCGGGGGTGCGGAACACGGCGGCCACGGAGCGTGTCGCGGCCAGCCGCCGCCACCCCCAGCCGGCGATCACGACCCCGACGGCGAGGATCGACGCATACAGCAGCAGGTGCGGGGGGATGAAGGTGCCGTCCCGGCCGAGGGTGGTGTGCCAGGAGTCGTCCCAATACGCCGACCCAACCCCGGCGGTCGCGGCCGCTGCGGCGACCCAGACGCCCCCGGCCCCCAGCGCCGGGGAACCGCGGGCCGGGTCCGGCTCGGACGGGAGGGGGGCGCGGTCACGGGTGCCGTGTGGTCGCATGGTCTGTCCTTTCAGTGATGCGGCAGGGAGCCGGTCCGCCCCTGCCAGGCGGCTAACGCCATGGCGCCGCTCCCGGCGGCAGCGGGGTGTTAGAGGGGGAGCACGGTGGCTCCGATGAGGTTCTGGATGCTGGAGATGAGGAGTGTCCAGGCTCCGCTGATCATCGCGATGCCGGTGGCGATCATGAGGATCCCGCCGGTGATGTTGATGGTGCGGATGTGGCGGCGCAGGAACGTGATGCTTCCGGTGGCCCAGTTCAGGCCGGCCGCGGCGGCGATGAAGGGCAACCCCAGGCCGAGGCAGTAGGTGACGGCGAGGAGGGCGCCGCGGGCGGGGTTGCCGGTGGTGAGGCTGAGCGCGGAGATCGCGGCGAGGGTGGGGCCCAGGCACGGGGTCCAGCCGAGCCCGAACGCGATGCCGAGCAGGGGAGCTCCGGCCAGCCCGCTGGGTGGGTGGATGGCGGGTTTCGCGGTGCGTTGGAGAAGCCGGAACACGCCGAGGAACACGAGCCCCATCAGCAGGACCACGATCCCGAGGATGCGGGTGAGGAGATCTTGCCAGCGGATGAGCCAGCCACCCAGGGCGCCGAACGCGGCCCCGTAGCCGATGAACAGGACGGAGAAGCCGAGGGTGAACAGCCCGGTCCCGGCCAGCGCCCGCCACCGGGAGACCCCCGCGGTGGTGGTGGTGCCGGTGAGGTAGCCGAGGTAGCCGGGCACGAGGGGGAGCACGCAGGGGGAGGCGAAGGACACCAGCCCGGCGAGGAGGGCGAGGGGGAGGGCGGCCCAGATGCTGCCGGCGGTGATGATCTCCCCCATCAGGGGCTCGTCTCGGCGAGGACGGTGTCGATGAGGGAGGCGAGGGTGGTGCGGGTAGGAAGCTGCCCGATGATGCGGGCGGCCATCCGGCCGGTGCGGTCCAGGACGATGGTGGTGGGCACGGCGCCGGGGGCGGCTTTCCCGGCGAACGCGGCTTGCACGGTGCCGCTGGTGGCGTCCAGGATCGACGGGTAGGTGATGCCGAACTGGTTCTCGAACGCGGCGGCGGTGTCGGCGCTGTCGCGCACGTTGACGCCGATGAACACGACACCGTCGGGCTGGTAGGTCTGGGCGAGGGCTTCCAGGTCCGGCGCTTCGGCACGGCAGGGCGGGCAGGCGGCGTACCAGAAGTTCACCACGACGACCGAGCCCGCCCACGCGGTGGAATCCGCCTGCTCCCCGGTGTCGGTGGTGCCGGTGAAGGCGACCGGGTCGTCGCGCCGGTCGGCGGGGATCTCCCGCACGGTCTCGTCCGCGGACAGATACCCCGGGGACGGGGAGGAAGACAACAGGCCGGGCGTCTGGGCGGTGCACCCGGCCAGGAGCAGGGCGAGCACGCCGAGCACGGCGACCGCGGCGGCGGTGACGGCGCGGCGGGGTGGGCGTGTCAGGGCGGTGGGGGTGCGCATGCGGGGATCACTCCGGTCGGTCAGGTGTTCGTGCTCTTGCTGCTGGGGCGGCGGCGGCCGGCGAGGATCGCGCCGGTGATCAGCAGCAGCGCCCCGGTCGGGTACCCGGCGACCAGGTCGAGCCAGCCGGGGGGCTGGCCGGGGCCGAACACTTCCAGGTGCGCGAGCCAGTGGATGATCGCGACGATCGCGCCGGCGGCCATCAGGGCCTGGCCGACCCGGACGAGCAGTCGGTGTCGCCGCCAGGCGCGTTGCGGGTCCTCAGCCGGGGCGGGTCGGGGGGTGGTGCGGGTCATGAGCGGGGTCCTTTCGCAGGGGGCGGGTCACAGTCCGGAGTAGGAGTGCAGGCCGGTGAAGAAGACATTGACGACGCCGAAGTTGAACAGCACGGCGGCGAAGCCGACGATGCACAGCCAGGCGGCGCGGGTGCCGGCCCAGCCGCGGGTGGCGGTGGCGTGCAGGTATCCGGCGTAGAGCACCCAGATGATGAACGTCCACACCTCTTTCACGTCCCACCCCCAGAACCTGCCCCAGGCGCGGCCGGCCCAGATCGCCCCGGCGATCAGGGTGAAGGTCCACAGGATGAACCCGACGATCGTCAGCCGGTATGCGAGCCGGTCCAGATCCTCCGGCCCGGGCAGACTGTCACGCAGCCGGGTGAGCCGGGAGGGGAGGCCGCGGCGGCGGGTGGTGAGCAGGTAGGTGAGGGAGACGAGGAACGCGAGCCCGAAGAACGCGGTCGCCAGCAGCGCGACCAGCACGTGGATGACCAGCCACCCGGATTGCAGGGCGGGCATCAGGGGGACGACGGGGACGTAGAAGCTGACCGTCGCGACGCCGAGCAGCAGCACGGTCAGCCCGAGTACGGCGCTGCCCAGGTACGCCAACCGCACCCGCAGCGACACGGCCAGGAAGGTGGCGATGATCAGGGCGGTGCCGGTGAGGGAGAACTCGAACATGTTCGCCCACGGCACCCGGTCCGCGGCGACCCCGCGCAGCACCACCCCGGCAAGATGGAACACCCAGCCCAGCACGGTCAACGCGAACCCGACCCGCGCCGCCTTCCCCGCACCCCGTCCGCCCCCCGGGGCAGCGGCGGCGGGTGTGGTGTCGGGGGCGGGGGTGGGGGGTGTGCCTGCCAGGTTCGGGTCGGTGGTGCGGGTGGCGCCGGCGGTGACCGGCACCCGGGCGGTGACCGGGACGGCAGGGGTGCTGGCGCGGCGGGCGAGGTGAAGGGTGTAGGCGACGAACGCGGCGGCGTAGATCGCGATCGCCGAGTACACCAGCAGCAGGGACAGGGCGTCAAGGAACGGGGTCATCGGAGCCTCCTCGAGGGGGTGTGGGGGTCGGGGTGAGGCGGGTGGCGAGGGTGTCGACGGTGGGTTGCAGGCGGGGGTCGTCGCCGCGGGCGAGCCCGGCGACCTC
>JAAIGE0100045711.1_pt1 | contig 12737 bp, 16 predicted proteins | sample 6487951 | NCBI WGS metagenome assembly JAAIGE01 (sample SAMN13974128, study PRJNA590717) | phyllosphere metagenome | biome: tomato field; feature: multiple bacterial spot infested tomato fields; material: tomato leaves; isolation source: leaves from tomato fields | host: Solanum lycopersicum ... | reverse complement strand
GTCCATGAGGTTGAGGGCGTAGTTGAGGCCGTCCTTGGCGGTGTAGTTCAGGCGCACCGTCTGCGCCTTGATGGTGATCCCGCGCTCCTTCTCGATCTCCATGTTGTCGAGCACCTGCTCCTTGCCGGCCATCTCGCGCGCGTCGAGGCCGCCCGTCATCTGGATCAGGCGGTCGGCAAGGGTGGACTTCCCGTGGTCGATATGGGCGACGATCGAGAAGTTGCGGATACGGGAAAGCGGCGTCTGGCTCATAACGCCCGCCTATATTGAATTTGAACGAAAACCGGAAATGATTTCGTGAGATCGCGGTTCTCAGGCGAATTCGGGTTCGGCGACGCGGTTTCGGCCCGTTTCCTTGGCCCGGTAGAGGGCGCGATCCGCCTGTTCCAGGCTGTCGGCCAGCGTTCGGGTGCCGGCGAGTTCCGCCATGCCGATGCTGACGGTGATGGGGATCGCGAAGCCGCCCATCGGGGTCGGCGTGTCGGCCACGAGGCGGCGAAGCGTCTCGGCCTTGCCGAGCGCGGTGGCCGATGCCGAAATGTGGCGCACCTTCAACTGCGGCATCGGCTTCGTGCTGATCGCCTCGCCCGAGCAGGCCGCCACGCTGGAGCAGGCGCTGGATGCGCAGTCGCTGGCGCACTGGCGCATCGGCCAGGTGGTGCCGGCGCATGGCGACGAGCGCGTGCGGATCGGCTGAGAGAAGACCTGCATGGACGCGTCCCCGATCGCCGCCCCTATTGCTGTCACTGCCAGCGCTGAAGATCTGCAGCAGCTCAAGCTGCTGTCGATCTTCCACTACGTGCTGGCCGGCATCACCGGGTTGTTTTCGTTGTTTCCGTTGATCCATCTGTTCATGGGCCTTGCCATCGTGACTGGCCATCTGCCCATGGAGAGCACCAGCCCGGACGCGCCGCCAATGGACCCGCGCTGGTTCGGCTGGTTTTTCGTGGTGTTCGCGGCAGCGTTCATCTGCTGCGGCCTGACGCTAGCAGGGTTCATCGCCTATACCGGCCGTTGCATCGCCCAGCGCAGGCGGCATCTGTTGTGCCTGATCGTGGCCGGCATCTCCTGCTCGTTCATGCCGTTCGGCACCGTCGTCGGTGTGTTTACGCTGGTGGTGCTGCTGCGTCCGCAGGTGAAGGCTCTGTTCGGTGCCGACAACGCTGCGGTTTGAAACGTTTGTGAGCCTACTCTCCAATGCCCGCACCTGAGGCCCCATTGCGCCTGGCCGTGCTGGCCTCCGGCCGCGGCAGCAACCTGCAGGCCATCCTGGATGCGATCGCCACCGGACGCCTGCATGCCGAGGTGGTCGGCGTATTTTCCGATCGCCCGCAGGCGCCGGCCTTGCAGAAAGTCGAGCCGGCGCGTCGCTGGAGCGCCAGCCCGCGCGATTTCGCCGACCGCGCCGCCTTCGATGCCGCGCTGGGCGATGCCATCGCCGCCACGCAGCCGGACTGGGTGATCTGCGCCGGCTATATGCGCATCCTGGGTGAGCCGTTGGTGCGCCGTTTCGCCGGGCGCATGCTCAACATCCACCCCTCGCTGCTACCCAAATACCGCGGCCTGCACACGCACGCGCGCGCGCTGGAAGCCGGCGATGCAGAGCATGGTGCCAGCGTGCATCTGGTGGTGCCGGAGCTGGATGCCGGCGCGGTGATCGCGCAGGCACGCGTGCCGGTCCTGCCCGGCGACAGTGCCGAACAACTGGCCACGCGGGTGCTGGCGCGCGAGCACCCGCTGCTCCTGGCCACGCTGGAGCTGCTTGCCAGTGGCCGCGTCGCGGTGCACGGCGACACCGTGCTTATCGACGGTCAGTGCCTGTTTACGCCACTGCGACTAGAGTCCGCAAACACCGCACTCGCCTGAATGCGGAAGACATCCCCCTCATCCCGTCTCGGACATCCTTGCGGCCTCCGTGCCCGCCACCAGCGCATGAACGTCATCCCGATCGCCGCCGCGCTGTTAACTGTCGCCTTGCTGACCGAGGCCGGCCCCGGCCGTGCGCAGCAGGCGCCCGCCGCGCCTGTGCCAGCGGCGCCCGTTCCGGTCACAACTCCAGGCGCCGCGCCGACACCGCCCGCAGCCCTGCCCGCCAGCACCTGGACACCGCCGCCACTGGAACCGTTCGTGGCGACCTACCAGGCGTTCTACCGTGGCAAGGAAGCAGGCGATGCCACCATGCAGGTCAGCCACGGCGAGGGTAGCCAGTGGCGCATCGACATGTCGGTGCGTGGCCGCAAGGGCTTCGCCAGCATCCTGGGCCTGAACCTGGAGCAGAGCACGGTGTTCCGCGTGGACGGCGACACATATGTGCCGCTAAGCCAGAGCACGGTGCGCAAGGCAGTGTTCTTCGGCAAGAAGGTCACCGGCGTCTACAACTGGCAGGCCGGCACAGCGCAGTGGAACGGTGATCTGAAGGAAGATCGCCAGCAGCCGATCCCCTTGCAGCACGGCGACCAAAGCGCGTTGTCGCTGAACCTGTCGCTGATGCGCGACGCGCAACCCGGGCGCAACCTCAGCTATCGCTATGTCGACGTAGGCAAGGTGCGCAAATACGACTACCGCGCAGCCGACGCCACCGAGGTGGTGCAGGTGGGCGATCTGAGCTACGACGCGTTGCGCGTGTACCGCGTCAACGGTGGCGACAACGAAACCATCCTCTGGATCGCCAACGGGGTCCCCACCCCGGTGCGCATCCTCCAACGTGACAAAGGTGAGGATCAGGTCGATCTACGCCTGGTCGAATACCAAGGAGCCTGATCGATGAAAACCCTCCCCCGTCCCAGCGCCATCGTTGCCGCCGCCGCATTGGCCTTGGCCAGTCTGCCTGCCTTGGCCATGCAGCCATTCCAGGCCGACTACTCGGCCAACTATATGGGCATGCAAGCCAATGGCACCATGACCCTGGCCGCTGCCGGCGCCAACCAGTGGCGCTATACGCTGACCATCCAGAACCAGCTGGCCAACCTGACCCAGAGCACGGTGTTCGAAGAAGCAAATGGCCAACTGCGCCCGGTCAGCAGCAACGACACCTCATCGATGATGGTCAAGCGCCGTAATGTCACCGCCAACTACGACTGGAAGACCAGTCAGGCGACCTGGGGCGGCGACATCAAGCCGGACCGCCGCGGGCCGGTGAAACTGCAGCCCGGCGACATGGACGCGCTGTTGATCAACCTGGCCATCACGCGCGATCTGGCCGCCGGCAAACCACTGAACTACCGCATGGTGGACGAAGGCCGCATCAAGCCGATGAGCTATAAGGTGGTCGGCAAGGAAACCATCACCGTCAACGGCAAGCAGGAGCAGGCCACCAAGGTCTCGCGCGTGGACGGCGACAAGGAATTGATTGCGTGGGTGGTCAAAGATCTGCCGGTACCGGCTCGCCTGCTGCAGAAGGAAAAAGGCCAGGACGCGCTGGATCTGACCATCAAGTCGCTGCGCTGAGCGTTTGTGCCTGATCGAGCGTGCCCAGGAATGCGCTGCGGTGCGCTGCTGGGAGGCACTATTGAGCGGGCAACCCGCCAATAGCCATTCTGAAGCGTGGTGAACCGAGTGCGCGATGCCCTCACCGCTCGCGGGACACGCCGTGAATCCGTCCGTGGAGGCTCGGTGGCGGCATCCATGCCGCCACACGTCCCGCAAGCGGCGAGGACACCGCACCAGGCAGTTCGCGGGCTGCTCTGTTGAAAGCGAGAGCAGCAACGGCCGGTTGAAGGCACGGTGAGGACACCTCCTCAAACCTCTTGCGTGCGCCTCGATTGAAGAACCAAGACGCCACGCCAGCGCGCTGAGTGTTGTTTGGTTGAGACTGCGCACCCCGACCATCGTGACTGGTCCTTGCCCGCCTACCGTCGCGGGACCTTATGCGGCATGGATGCCGCATAAGAGCCTACACGGACGTACTTGCGGCGTGTCCCGCGATGGTGGGCAGGCGAGGACCCTGCAGCCAAGCCTCAGCTCAGCCGCTCTTCATGCACCGATCGGAGCCAGGCCGAGCTGCGACCTCTCAGGGCTTGGCCGCGGCCTTGTCATCGCCGCTGGAGAACACCGTGCGGCAGTCCACGCGGATCTGCTCGCCGGTGCTACGCCAGTAGAACAGGTCGCAATGGCGCTTGCCTTCAACGGTCTTCTTCACCGCCACTGCATAGAACGATTGTGCGATCTCTTCGCGGCTGGCAGTGCCGTCGTTGTTCCAGTCCATGTCCTTGAACTCCATGCCCTGGGTGATGGCCATGCCCACGCTCCAGGCATAGGCCAGCCACGCCAGGATCAGCACGATCACGCCGAGCAGGATCTTGCGCCGGGTGGTGAAACGGCCGTGCAGGATCATGCGGTGCGCTGGATGGTCGCGCCCAGCGCCCCCAGCTTCTCCTCGATGTTTTCGTAGCCACGGTCCAGGTGGTAGATGCGATCGATGGTGGTGTCGCCATCGGCGACCAGGCCTGCCAGGATCAAGGATGCCGATGCGCGCAGGTCGGTCGCCATCACTGGCGCGCCGCTCAGGCGTTCGGCACCGCGCACGATGGCGGTGTGGCCTTCGACCTGGATATCCGCGCCCAGGCGCAGCAGCTCGTTGACGTGCATGAAGCGGTTTTCGAAGATGGTTTCGTTGATCACGCCCACCCCGTCGGCCACGCAGTTGAGCACCATGAATTGCGCCTGCATGTCGGTGGGAAACGCAGGGTACGGCGCGGTGGTCAGGCTGACTGCGCGCGGACGCTTGCCCTGCATGTCCAGCGTGATGCTGTCGGCGGTGGTGGTGATGGTGGCGCCGGCCTCGGTCAGCTTGTCCAGCACTGCATCCAGCGTTTCCGGGCGCGCGCGGCGGACGGTGACGCTGCCGCCGGTCATCGCCGCGGCGACCAGGAAGGTGCCGGTTTCGATGCGGTCCGGCAGCACCGCATGGTGCCCGCCGCCCAGCCGCTCGACGCCCTGCACCACGAGGCGCGGCGTGCCGGCGCCTTCAATCTGCGCACCGAGTGCGATCAGACAGTCGGCCAGGTCGGTGACTTCCGGCTCCATCGCCGCGTTTTCCAGCACCGTGGTGCCTTCGGCGAGCACCGCGGCCATCAGCACGTTCTCGGTGCCGGTGACGCTGACCATATCGAACACATAGCGCGCGCCCTTCAGGCGCCCGTGGCTGGTGGCCTTGATGTAGCCATTTTCCACGCTGATGTCGGCACCCAGTGCCTGCAGGCCCTTGATGTGCTGGTCCACCGGGCGCGAACCGATCGCGCAACCGCCGGGCAGCGACACTTCGGCAGTGCCGTAGCGCGCCAGCAGTGGGCCCAACACCAGGATCGAGGCACGCATGGTCTTGACCAGCTCATACGGCGCAACCTGATGGGTGACCGAGCGCGGGTCGACCAGGATCGAACGGCCCTTGGCCAGCGTGCCTTCGTCGATGGTGACCTCCGCGCCCAGCTCGCTGAGCAGCTTCACCGTGGTGATCACGTCGTGCAGGTGCGGCACATTGCTGATTTCCACCGGCGCGTCGGCCAGCAGGGTGGCGCACAGGATCGGCAGCACTGCGTTCTTGGCGCCGGAAATATTGACTTCGCCATGCAGCGCTTGGCCGCCGGTCACTACGATTTTTGCCATGGGAATCTGAGAAATCCGAAAGTAGAAGGGATGTCGGGAATGAAATAAGGCGCGTATCGATCGTGGTGCACGCGGCGCGCGGTGGAACCGGGGGATCGAGCCGCGCCGGATGGGGACCGGGACGCGCTGGACGCAATCATTGCGTGGGCGTGGACGACGCCAGCCGAGGCGATGCAGGTGCATCCTGCTTCCCGACCCCGTGCTGCGCACCGCTCCGGCCCAGCCCGCTCGGCAGCTGCGTTCAGCCTTCTTCGGGCGTCAGCGTCTTCAGCTGCAGCGCGTGGATCGCTCCGCCCATCAGCTCGCCCAGGGTCGCATAGACCATGCGGTGCCGCGCCAGTGGTGGCTTGCCGACAAATGCAGGGCTGACCACGGTGGCCTCGAAGTGCACGCCGTCGTCGCCGTGCACGTCGACGCGGGCTTCGGGCAAGCCGGATTCGATGAGTTTACGGATGGTTTCGGCGTCCAAGGGGCGTTTCCTCATAAAATGAGCGCACATTCTACTCTTCACCCGAGTCCTGCATGGCTGTCTCGCCCCTGCCCTCCGCCACCGTCAGCGACGCCAGCCTGGTCGCCAGCGGCCAGCGCGTGCTGCAGATCGAGCGCGAGGCGCTGGCCAGCGTGGGCGCACGCATCGGCAGCGAGTTCGCCGCGGCCTGCCGGCTGGTGCTGGCCTCGCGCGGACGGGTGGTCGCCACCGGCATGGGCAAGTCCGGCCATGTGGCGCGCAAGATCGCCGCCACCCTCGCCTCGACCGGCACGCCGGCATTCTTCGTGCACCCGGGCGAAGCCGGACACGGCGACCTGGGCATGATCACCGAGGCCGACATCGTGCTGGCGCTGTCGTACTCCGGGGAATCGGACGAGGTGCGCATGCTGCTGCCGGTGCTCAAGCGCCAGGGCAACCCGATCATCGCCATGACCGGCCGCACCGGTTCCACCCTGGCCCAGGCCGCCGACGTGCACCTGGACGTCAGCGTGTCGGCCGAAGCCTGCCCGCTGCATCTGGCCCCCACCTCCAGCACCACCGCCTCGTTGGCGATGGGCGATGCGCTGGCAGTCGCGCTGCTGGATGCGCGCGGCTTCACCGCCGACGACTTCGCGCGCTCGCATCCTGCCGGCAGCCTGGGACGGCGCCTGCTGCTGCACATTACCGATGTGATGCACGCCGGCGAGGACCTGCCGCGTGTGCGCGAAGACGCCAGCCTGAGCGAGGCGTTGATGGAAATGAGCCGCAAGCGGCTGGGCATGACTGCCGTGGTGGACGCCGACGACCGTCTGATCGGCCTGTTCACCGACGGCGACCTGCGCCGCGCGCTGGACAGCGACATCGACGTGCGCAGCGCCGGCATCGCGCAGGTGATGACGCGCAACCCGCGCACCATCGGCGCCGACCAGCTGGCCGCCGAGGCCGCGCGGCTGATGGAGGACTACAAGATCAACGGCCTGATCGTGGTCGATGCGCAGCACCGCGCGGTGGGCGCATTGAACATTCACGACCTGTTGCGCGCCAAGGTGGTTTAACAGGTTCAGTTTTCAACCGCCGGACCCCGTTCTCACCGATTCGTGCCGATGCCCTATTCCCCTTTGCAGCACCTTCCCGCCGAGCTGATCGAGCGCGCCGCGCGCGTCCGCCTGGCCTGTTTCGACGTCGACGGCACCCTGACCGACGGTCGCCTGTACTACGACCATGCCGGCAACGAGAGCAAGGCCTTCAACGTGCTCGACGGCCAGGGTCTCAAGCAGCTCGACCACGCCGGCATCCAGGTTGCACTGATCACCGCGCGCGCCAGCCTGTCGGCGGAAAAGCGCGGCCAGGATCTGGGCCTGCATGTGCAGATCGGGGTGAAGAACAAGCGCCTGGCAGTGCTGGCGCTGTGCCAGGAGCACGGCCTCTCGCTGGACCAGGTGCTGTTCATGGGCGATGACCTCCCCGACCTGCCCGCCCTGCTCGCGGTCGGCCTGCCGGTGGCGCCGGCCAACGCGCATCCATGGATTGCCGAGCGCGTGCAGTGGCAGACCCGCGCCCGTGGCGGCGAAGGCGCCGCGCGCGAAGTCTGCGATGTGGTGCTGGCCGCACAAGGCCAGGTCGAACGCATCATCGAAGGGTTCTCGGCATGAATTGGAACTGGCGCACCACCCTGGGCGTGGTGCTGTTCGTCGCCGCCGTGATTTCCGGCTGGTCGGCCTGGAAGCAGCGCGCGCGTCCAGCCGCCGCGGCCGTGCAGGAGTCCGGCGCCGACTACATCCTGCGCGACTTCGAGCTGATTGCCCTGGACAAGCAGAGCGGCAAGGAGTCGATGACGCTGCGCGCGCCGGAGATGCATCGCAACCGGGCCGACCAGACCGCTGACATCACCACGCCGGTGTTCCTGATGCCCGACAACGCCAATCTGCCGTGGACCCTGCGCGCCAAGACCGGCTGGGTCAATCCGGACGGCACCCAGCTGCGCCTGCGCGGCGATGTCGAGGGCGACAGCCCGACCGGCGGCGCCACGCCGCCCACCACGTTCCGCACCCAAAGCCTGGACGTGTTCCCGCAACAGAATATTGCCAAGACCGACGCGCCAGTGACCATGACCCGCCCGGGTATCATGCAGAGCGGCGTCGGCTTCGAAGCCGACCTCAAATCACGCCAGTACAAGCTCCTCTCTCAGGTCAAGACCCGCTATGAACCGAATGCTGCCCGCTAAACTGGCGTTTGCCGCACTGCTGCTGCCTGCGTTGGCAATGGCCAAGACCAGCGATCGCAACCAGCCGATGGCGATCGACTCCAATGCCAACGATTGCAACATGCTCGACGACAGCGGCAAGTGCCGTTTCAGCGGCAATGTGGTGATCACGCAGGGCACGCTGGAAATCCACGCCGACACCGCCGATATCTTCCAGAAGAACGGCCAGACCGATCGCGTGGTGCTCAACGGCAAGCAGGCCACGCTCAAGCAGGAGATGGACGACGGCGCCATGATGCACGGCCAGGCCGATAACATCGAATACAAGGTCGCCGATGAGATCATCATCCTGACCGGCAATTACAAGGTGGATTCGCCCAAGGGCACCAACGCCGGCCAGCGCATGGTCTACAACACCAAGACCGGCAACATGCAGAGCGGCGGCGATGGCAGCCGCGTGCGCACCATCATCCAGCCGAAGACCCCGGCGCCTGCCGCGGCAACGCCCGCTCAGACACCGGCCGCCAAGCCCGCTGCCAAGCCGCAGGGGAAGAAGTAATGCTGGTCGCCACCGGTCTGCGCAAGAAGTACAAGCAACGCGAAGTGGTCAAGGAGTTCGGCCTCACGCTGGAGGCCGGCGAGGTGGTGGGCCTGCTCGGCCCCAACGGCGCCGGCAAGACCACCTGCTTCTACATGATCGTGGGCCTGGTCGAAGCCGATGCCGGCCGTATCGAATTGGATGGCCGCGACCTCACTGCCGAACCGATGTACGCACGCGCCAAGCTGGGCGTCGGCTACCTGCCGCAGGAGCCCTCGATCTTCCGCAAGCTCACCGTGGCCGACAACATCCGCCTGGTGCTGGAGCTGCGCGAGGAACTGGACAACGCCGGCCGAGAGAAGGAACTGGTCTCGCTGCTGGAAGAACTGCAGATCACCCATGTGGCCGATCAGCTCGGCGCCAGCCTCTCCGGCGGCGAGCGGCGCCGTTGCGAGATCGCACGCGCGCTGGCGGCCAAGCCGCGCATGATGCTGCTGGACGAACCCTTCGCCGGCGTGGACCCGATTTCGGTCGGCGAGATCCAGCGCATCATCATCCACCTCAAGGAGCGCGGCATCGGTGTGCTGATCACTGATCACAACGTGCGCGAAACCTTGGGAATCTGCGACCGCGCGTATATCCTCGCCGAGGGAGGCGTGCTGGCGCAGGGGGCACCAGACACGTTGCTAGCCAATCCCGACGTCCGTCGCGTGTATCTGGGGGAAACTTTCCGCCTTTGAGCGCGTCGCCGCGCCAACGCTTTTTCCAGTCAGTGCCCGCATGAAAGCCCGGCTCCAGACATCGCTAGGACAGCAGTTGGTCATGACGCCGCAATTGCGTCAGGCGATCAAGCTATTGCAGATGTCCACCACCGAGCTGGAAGTGGAAATCGCCGAGGCAGTGGAAACCAATCCGCTGCTGGAATGGGCCGACGAAGCTGCGCATGCGGCCAGCGACATCGCGGTGGACTCCTCGCCGTCCGCGTCCACCGAACACCCCCAGCGCGAAGAAGTCGCGCCTGCCGAGCGCGACGAGGATTGGTCGCAGGACGAACTGCAGTGGACCGGCTCGGGCAGCGGCGGCAGCTTCGACGACGACGAGTCCGGCGATGCGGCAGAGCGCGTGGCCGAATCCGAAACACTGGCCGACCACCTCTTGTGGCAGCTGCATCTATCACCGCTGTCGCCGCGCGACCGCCAGATCGGCGCGATGCTGATCGACGCGCTCGACGAAGACGGCTACCTGCGCGAACCGCTGTCGGCCATTCTCGAGACCCTGTCGCTGGGCGCCGCGGTCGACGAGGCCGACGTGCTCACCGTCCTGCATCAGATCCAGCGCTTCGACCCGGTGGGCGTGGGCGCGCGCACGCTGGGCGAATGCCTGGCGCTGCAGCTGGGGGTGCTCGATGCGGACACCCCCGGCCGCGAGCTGGCGCTGCAGATCGTTGCCGGCCCGCTGGAACGGCTGCCGCGCAGCGGTGTGGCCGGGCTGGCGCACGAGCTCAAGCGTTCCACTGCCGACGTGGAACAGGCGGTGCAGCTGGTGCGTTCGCTGGACCCGCGCCCGGGCAAACAGATCGGCGACCTGTCGCAGGACACCTATGTCGTGCCGGACTGCGTGATCTGGCGCCAGCGCGGGGTCTGGCGGGCCGCACTGGCCGGCCGCGCGCAGCCCAAGGTCACCATCCACCGCGGCTACGAAAACCTGATCCGCAGCTGCGGCGAATCCGATGCCGGCTATCTGCGTGGCCAGTTGCAGGAGGCGCGCTGGCTGCTCAAGAGCCTGGAGGCGCGCGGCGAGACCCTGTTGCGGGTGGTGCGCTGCCTGCTGGAACACCAGGCCGGGTTCCTGGAGTTCGGTGCGCAGGCCTTGCGCCCGTTGACGCTGCGCGAGATCGCGGGCGAGCTCGGGCTGCACGAATCCACCATTTCCCGCGCGATCGCCCGCAAATACGTGCGCACCCCGCGCGGCACCATCGCGCTGCGTTCGTTCTTCGCCTCCGGCATCGACACCGACAGCGGCGGCGAGGCCTCCAGCACCGCCATCCAGGCCATGATCCGGCGCCTGATCGATGCGGAAAACCCGCGCAAACCGCTCTCCGACGCCAAGCTGGCCGATCTGCTGAAAACATCCGGCGTACCAGTGGCGCGGCGCACCGTTGCGAAGTATCGTGAGGCCATGAACATTTCCGCCTCCCACGAACGCGTGCGCATCGCCTGACGTTGCAACCACCGCAACGCCGGCATGCGCCGGGCTTGTCGGATCACCGGAACGGTTCATTGGCCCACCGACCAATGGAGGTATCCGATGCGTATCGAGACGTATGGCCACCAGCTTGAAGTGACCCCCGCCCTGAGGGAGTACGTGGCAAGCAAGCTGCAGCGACTGCAGCGCCATTTCGACCAGCACTGCGAAGTCCGAACGCAGCTGGCCGTCCGCAAGCCGGACCACCACGTGGTCGCCACCGTCAACCTTCCCGGTCGCACCCTGCACGCAGATGCCAGCGGCTCCACCATGTATGCGGCCATCGACCTGCTGGTCGACAAGCTCGACCGCCTGGTGCTCAAGCACAAAGAGAAGAAATGTAACCACCACGCCCGCGAGGTGCGCGACAATCCCGCATGACGCTTCCCGCTTGATGCCCTCATGCCCTTAACCGATCTGATGGCGGCCGTGCGCACCGTGGTGTCGCCGGCCGCCGATCGCGACACCGTCCTGCATGCCGCCGCCGACCTGCTCTCCTGTCGTCAGGCCGGCGCCGACGAGCTCTACGCCAACCTGTGCGAGCGCGAGGCCCTGGGCAGTACCGCCATCGGCCATGGCATCGCCATTCCGCATGGGCGCTGCCCCAACCTCACCGAGCCACGCGGGGCCTTGCTGCGGCTGGACACGCCGGTGTCCTTCGGTGGGGACGAGCCGGTGGACCTGGTCTTCGCCATGGCCGTGCCGGCGCACTACACCCACCAGCACCTGATGCTGCTGTCCGAGCTGGCCGAACGGTTTTCCGATGCCGACTTCCGTCGGAACTTGCGCGCCGCACCCAACGCCGATGCCCTGATGGCGCTGCTCGCCGACGTGCCGCCCGCGCAGGCGAGCGCGGCATGAATACCAGCATCACCGCACGCGAACTGTTCGACCAGCAGCGCGACAAGCTGGCCCTGCGCTGGGTCGCCGGCCCCAAGGGCGAGCACCGCGAGATCCAGGCCGGCAGCAACAACGCACGGCGCCCGTCGCTGGCTGGCTACCTCAATGTGATCTATCCCAACAAGGTGCAGATCCTGTGCACCGAGGAACTGGCCTGGCTGGACTCGCTGGATGCGCGGCAGCGCTGGGAAACCATCGAAAAGATCATCCAGGTGCAACCGCTGGCGCTGGCGATCAGCAAGAACCAGTCATGCCCGGAAGATCTGCGTGCGGCGGCGGACGAATCCAATACGCCGCTGTGGATCTCGTCCAAGCGCGGCCACGAGCTGCTCAACCATCTCTCCTACCATCTGGCACGCACGTTGGCGCCGCGGGTCACGCTGCATGGCGTGTTCATGGAGATCTACTCGATCGGCGTGCTGATCACCGGCGAAGCCGGCTCGGGCAAGAGCGAACTGGCGCTGGAACTGCTCAGCCGCGGCCACCGATTGGTGGCCGACGATGCGCCCGAGTTCACCCAGATCGCGCCCGATGTGCTCGACGGCACCTGCCCCGAACTGCTCCAGGATTTGCTGGAAGTACGCGGCCTGGGCGTCTTGAACGTGCGCGACATGTTCGGCGACACCGCGGTGAAGAAGAACAAGTACCTGCGCCTGATCGTGCACCTGACCCGGCCGATGACCGAGCCCACGCCGTCCGGCTACGAGCGTCTGACCGGCGATTCGGGCAGCCGCCATGTGCTGGACCTGGACGTGCCGCTGATCACCCTGCCGGTGATG
>JAAIGE0100429712.1_pt1 | contig 12738 bp, 13 predicted proteins | sample 6487951 | NCBI WGS metagenome assembly JAAIGE01 (sample SAMN13974128, study PRJNA590717) | phyllosphere metagenome | biome: tomato field; feature: multiple bacterial spot infested tomato fields; material: tomato leaves; isolation source: leaves from tomato fields | host: Solanum lycopersicum ... | reverse complement strand
CTGGACTCAGGTGCCGGGCCTCGCTCACGGTGCGTCGGCGTTCTACTACGCCTCGGTCCTTCTCGGTCAGCGTGGCGAAGACCTTGGCGTCCAGCTCGCGGCGGAGATTCGGTCGCAGGCTGTCACCCGCGGCTACGAGCCCGGCCATGAGTGGCGGGAAGCGGCCGACGGCCTGCTGCCTCTGTACGGCGATGGCGTCACCTCCTCGCAGCGCAAGAACCTCGTGCAGGCTCCGCGTAACAAGGTCTCGGCGCTCCTGGCGGCTGAACAGTGGTGGAGCCGCTCGCGCAAGGTCACCTGGGACATGGTGCTCCAGAATCACGGCTCGGTCATCGTCAACACCGGTTCCACCCGCAGCGGGCACCTCGTGGATGACGAACTCTCCAAGCAGGTGTCGGCGATGCTGATGTACTCCCTCTACATGGCGATTCGTCGTCGGTGTGCAGGATGGCAGGCCGCAGGCCGCTCGGTCTCCATCTTCTCGGATGAACTCTCGATGCTGGCGGGCAACAGCCCTGAGGTCATCACCTTCCTCCGTGAGCAGGGGCGCTCGTTCGGTGTCCGCCAGACCTACGCGACCCAGTACCCGGAGCAGCTTGCTGACCAGGTCCGCGACTCGGTCATGAACTTCGCGACTCTCATCGCCTTCCAGCAGAACAACCCGAAGGTCATCCGTGGCCTCATTGACAACCTATCGATGGACGGGAGCCAGTGGGAGACGGCTGACCTGGCAACGCTGCCGCGCTACCACGCAGTGGTCCGTACCGCAGAGAACGGCGTCTCACTGTCGGCGTTCACGGTGGCTGTCGCCAACTGGTGGGAGCAGCGGGAGAGCTTCGGAGAGGCGCAGGGCTTCTTCGGCCCAGGCGGAGTCTCTCCGTTCATCGGCCGGACCCCGGAGACACCTCAGGCTCCGGTCCAGCCCGCTACTCCTATTGAGTACAACACGGAGGTCCGCCCCGGCTTCTCGCTGCCTCCTGCGGGGCAGTGATGGGCCGCAGCCTCCGGGAAAGGATACGTGCGCTTCGCTGGCGTATTGCGATGGCAGTGGCGCCGTGGGATGACCCGTGCGAAGACCCGCATCTTTCCACTATGGTCAACGGCGTCCAGCTTGATGACGGGATTGTCTCACTCATCGAGTGGTGCTGGGCTCAGGGTATTGAGACGTTCAACTCGTGCGAAGGCTCTCCCGCTCTTCACGCCATCGTTTCTTGTCGCGCAATGCCCACGACAGGATTCGAGGCGTATGTGACAGTAGGCTCACGTGAAGATGCGGAAGCTGTTTCAGCGGCTCTTGCTCCTTTCGAGGCCGAAACTCCGCCCCGAGTGACCCATTCGCATGGCTCGTCGTACTGGTTCGTGACATTCTCTCCTGCGGCCCTTGGAGCCTGGGAGAATCGTGATAGGGTGATGGTATGACTGCGCACATCCTCCAAGCTGTCGCTTTCCTTCTTCTCTCCGCGGCGTACGTCGTCCGTGACTACCCATGGAAGAAGTGGGGCGGCAAGTCGCGCTATGTCGCCGGACAGGTTCTTCTCCTGCTGTCACTGGCGGCTCTGGGAAGCTTGGTCGCGGTGCTTGTCTCTGGCCGGGGAGGCGAGGGCAACTCTGTGTCCGGGCTCTTCGCGGTTGTCGCTATCTTCACGTTCCTCGTTATCTCGATTCTCTCCCTCACGGCGTGGCCGCGTGCGGCGAAGCGTGACAAAGAGTCAGACGACCAGAGGGCGGTATGAACTTCGATGACCTCACGTCGGCGATTCCCGACCACCCGCTGCGGACGAGCCAGCGAGTCGTAGACCCGTACTACGACGACATCTGGGCGCCGGGGTCTGCTGCTGCCTGGACGACGGCGAAGCAGGCTGCGGCTCAGGCGGCTCGCGGGTTCGCGAAGATTCCCGGACGCTTGAAGATGGACCCGGAGGAGGCGTGGGACTCTGTTCTCTCGCCCACCGCTTACAAGCGCGACGCTCGGCTGAACGCCTTGGGTGCGCTTGACCAGTGGCGTACACTGACGGCTGAGCAGCTTGCTCTCTTCTCGGGGGACAGCAAGATTGCCAGCGGCCGGAGCACGGTCATGAGACAGCTCTTCGCCAGCGGCCTGGCGGATGTCGGCATCTTCGCTAACGCGCTCATCAGCTCGCGCAGCGCCCAGGTGGCTACGGTCTACCGTCCCGGTGCGCACAACGAGTTCGAGCGCCGCCTCAGCCCGAAGCTCTCCTACCAGGAGTGGCTGAGCATCACGGGCGGCACAGCGTTCGACACGAAGTCCCAGTTCGACCGGCACAACCTCCTCGCTGCGGAGCTGGCGCTGCGTATCGCAGAGTTCTGCACCCCGGCTACCGTCCTCGGCGAGAAGCTGAGCACCATCGCGGCCCTCGCCTACGAAGGATGGGGCGAACACGCACCCATCCAGGCGCAGGGGCGCGCCGCGGACCTCACTGCCATTCGCGGCGATGGCTTGCGGGTCGCTCTCGAAATCACGGCGAACGCGACGGCGACCGGTTTCGAACGCAAGGTGGAGAAGTGGGCGAGCACCATCTCCAACCGTCGTCTGGCTGACTCTGGGCTCGTGGTCATCTTCGTCGTGGCCTCCAAGCCCGGCACCCGCAACCTGCTGACCGATGTCCGCAAGCGCGTGGCCCGCGCGGTCCGGATGTACCCCGGACTGAACCACGACCTGAGCGCGAACCGTATCGGCGTGGTTGACTGGCGCGACTGGTTCCCGGCGGTGGGACAGGCTCATCCCGGCTTCCCGTCCATGGACGCCTGGTTCTACGACCCGACCTCTGTAGATGAGGACGGCAAGGGCGAGTGGGTCCGCCGCAGCGTGTTCGACTTCTTCGACTACGGCTACGACCCGGCCCCGGGCCGTGACCCGATGGAGGTGTTGACGGGTGCGTCTGCGCTTCGAGCCACCCCGGAGTGGCTGCGCGCTGAGCCTGCTGAGACCACTGAACATGTCCTCGCTGCCGCTGGCCTGGTAGATGCCATGCCGAGCCATCAGCACGGCATCTTCGGGTTCGCCCCTCCTGCCCGGATGCGCGCGAAGCTGGGTTAGTGACGGCGTGGTAGGGTGGCCGCATGTCTCGCATAGGCTCCTTCATGGACGGGCAACTGGTGAAGATGGCGTGGGCGGAGGACCGGGTCATCTGGATAGAGGGCAGCGCTGGTAGCGGCAAGACGACCGCGCTCGCGCGAGTGGTAGAAGCATTCCAGGCCGAGAAGGGGAAGGCGCTGGTCTACACGACGCAACCGGAAGAGGTGGCCTGCTACACCGGAGCGCAGGTGTCCTACACGACTGCCGACGCGCTCGATGACCTCATGTCTGTCAAGGTGGCCCGCCCGGAGGCCCCCTTTCTCATAGCCGTGGACGAACTCACTGAGCTTGACTGGAACTACCCGATTGAAGGCTCGGGTACGTTCTGTGAGCGGGTAGGCCAGGTGATGCGGAGCGCGGAAGAGCTGAACGCGTGGGTCGTTTTCACCTCGCGAGGTGGCCTGAGCCGTCTCCCGGTGTTCGTCCAGAGCGTGCTCGGGGAGCAGCCGGTGCCCGTGCGGAAGCTACACTGCACCCGCGCCAAGGATGTCCTTGGCCGTTCTCACCACTGGATGGTTGAGGCCGCTTCATGACCATTGACTGGCGACAGCACCGTGTCATCTGGTTGATGGGCGGAGCGGAGGCAGGGAAGAGCTACGCTCTGCGGGAGACCATTCGTGAGTTCGAGCACGATGGCGGTGAAGCACTTGTGCATCGCGCGGTGTTCGTCGGGAACCGCGACTTCAGCACGAAGCTGTTCACGTTCGCGCACCCTCGCGACACTGTTCCGACGCTGGACGAGATTGCCGCCGAACGGCTTGCTGGCAAGCAGGACACCCCTTTCCTGCTCGCTGTGGATGATGTAGACGAGCTGGATGCCTACCATCATGCAGGGGAACTGGATGACCTTCTCATTGAGCGCATTGCTCAGGTCATCCGAAATGCGGAGGCGTTGAACGCCTGGGTTGTATTCACGTCCCTCGCCGATGGCCTCCCCAAGTTCATTGCCGATGTCTTGGGCGAGTTGAGTGATGAAGGCGAGCCGGTCAAGCGGTACTTCTGCCATCGCTCCCTCGACAGTCAGGGCGACCGAACGCACGTCGTCTTGGAATGCGGGCTGCGGAGGCGTCAGCAGCGGGCGAGATGGGGTGTAGAATCCCATCTATGAGCAACAAGACCATCATCGGAAACAACTGGGATGACTGCTACGTCCTGTTCGTAGAGGGCGACGACTCGGCTGTCAGCTCTGCCCTATCTCGGGTTGCTGAGGACTTCTCGCAGCGCGTGGGAGTGACTCACCCCGTAGAGACCCTGGAGGAACTGCGGGGTCGAATCGAAGAGGCTGGGCGGCTGTCAGGCCCGACGCTGTTCGTACTAGAGGCTGCACCCGAGGAGTCGGATGAGTCCGATGAGATGGTTGAGCATGTCCTTCGTCTCGGCCGTTCCACTGGTCTTCGGCTTGCTCTGCCCGCTGGACACCAGGATGGTTCGGCGGAGCGGGGTTGGGGCTCGTTCGCCGAAAAGGTCAACCGAATCGATGCGGGAACGGTGTAGACTGTAGACCATGAGCAGCAACAGCAACGGTGACCGGTCGAACCTTGTTCGCCGCCAGTTCGACGACGCGCAGCGCACCCGGATGGATGTGGAAGGCTTCTGGAAGTCCACGCCCGGTTCGATGACCGCCATCATCACGGTGGGTGTCATCGTTGTCGCGGCTGTCGTCAGCGTCGTCTTCAGCTTCATCCCCGCCTGATGGGTTACGCTCTCGGCCGTCCCGGAGGTTCCCTCGGGAACAGCACCGCATGGCTCGGCGCCGACAAGCAGGACCAGGCGAAGGTCGGCGCGCAGGCTGAACGGAAGACCGCGGCGGTAACTGACGAGCGTGCTCGCGCGACGGAAGCTGTTGTCCTCCACGACCTCCGCATCCCGCTGGAAGGCTACAAGGCGAACGTGGACCACGTCTGGGTGTCGGGCGACTCGGTCATCATCATGGACACGAAGCAGTGGGCTGGTGGTTTCTACTGGACGCTGTTCGGCAAGACCCGCCTCGGCTTCAAGCCTGTCCCCCACGCAGACAAGCGGACGATTCCCGCAGCCGTCAACGGCATCAGCAAGCACCTCGCGAGCTTGGGCATCAAGGCGAAGGTCTCCACCCCGCTGCTCGTTGTGTGGAGCAAGAATCCGGTCTCCGCCCTCTTCTACCGCCCCGCGGGCGCACGGTTCATCAGCGGTGACGTGTTCAAGCGCGATGCGGTCCGGCTGCTGCCGGGCAAGAAGGCGAACCCGAACATCGTACGGGCGCTTGAAACGCTCCTGAACTGAGAGGGGCTAGCGCTCCTCCGGCGACTGAGGTACGATAGCTTCGTGTATCCTCTCCTCCTCGGCAGCGCAAGCCGTTCCGGCGAACGCTACTACCACGATTGGGAGAGCGCAGGTGGGCACCTCGATGTGTCCTACTCGTACCACCTTCGTGGTATCCGCGAGCCGTGGGTGCGGCTGTTCCTGTCGGCGCCGGACGTAGACATCGTTGCGGGCGGGCCGCTCATTAGTACCCTGCGTCGAGAGAAGAGCCCACTTCTCGATTCTGCGCTCCGCTCGACGCGCGACCCGGTCGTGGCCATCCGATACGTCGAGCGTATCGCCGTCCGTCGCATCCGTGAACAGGAGAAGAAAGGCCGGTGGAACGGTTCTCGGGTCGCACTCATCATCGATGGCGCCGAGTCGCTGCCGTCCTCCGCTGCCGTTGAGAGTCTGGCTCGGCTCATACGCGTCGGCAGTGACCTTGGGATATCGGTGCTTGTGTTCCGCTCAACGGCCACATCTCGCATCACCGACTTGCTCTACCAGGGAACACACATCAGCTATCTGCGGCTTGGCATGATGCTGGAAGGACGGTACCGGGAGGTCATCGCGCCCAACCGTCGGGCGGCTGTTCTTCAGCCGGTCTCCGGTCGGAAGTTGTCCTTCGTCATCGTCTGAGAAGCGGGCGGCATAGCTGCTGCGGTAGGGTAGACTGACTGAATCATGGCAACGGCAAGAACCCGTAACTCTGCGCCACCGAAGTCGAACGCAGGCATCATCGCGACCATCGTCGTCTTGGCTTCCATCGCGGCGGCAGTCTTCGGGCTGCCTGGGTTCGCCATCCTGTGGCTCGGCCTCGCAGGCGCAGGCTTCGCTACTGTTGCCCCACAGCTCACCGGCAAGAACCTGAAAGGTCAGCCGGAGCCGAGCGGCGAGCAGGAGGAGATGGACCTCCAGAAGTACCGCTTCTGGTCGGACTATCGCTGGCGCTCGTTCGTGCCCGGCACCGACTGGCTACCGTTCGCTGAGGGGAAGACCTGGAAGGAGAAGCTGCGTTTCTCCGCCATCTTCTTCGTCGCCCTCGGTCTCGCCGTCGTCGCTTTCACCCTCCCGGTCAAGGCCCAGCTTCTCGGAACGTTTCCGTCGTTCGCGACTTTCGCTACGGAGCTTGCCCCGTACGCTGACCTCTTCCTGTGGCTGAACGTCATCGGCGCGTACATCGTCCCGATGCAGCTCACCGGCTCGCGCCGCCGGACGACGGACCCGCAGGACGCCCAGATGGCCGTCCCCTTCTACACGAACCCGATTCTGGCTGTCATCGCTCCTGTCATCGGCGTGGTCGTCGGCTTCATCGGGCTCGCGGCCCCGGCCATCGTCGAACGCATCGTAGACAAGCCCGGCTTCACCTTCCCGCTCCAGCCGCCCATCCTTCTCGCCCTCGGTCTCTTCCTGGTGGCGACTGGCGGCATCGCCTACCTCGTGAACAAGCCTGCGACGCTCGTGGACTGGCAGGAGCGTCGCGAGGCGCGCGCAACGTGGAAGGCCGCTCTGACCCATCTGAAGGTGGACCCGCGCCTGACGGACCACAAGCTGGTTGGCGAGAACGGTGTCATCCTCGACACGTTCGAGGCCCCTGGTGTCCCTAACGCAGACGGCATGCTCGCTCTCGCCCCGAAGCTCATCCCGCTCCTCGGCGCTGGACGCCAGGCTGTGATGCTTCACACCCCCAACCTCTCAGGCGACGGCCAGCCGGTCCCCGGAACGCGCCACCCGCAGATTTTCCAGGTCATCCAGTGGCCAGACGGCTCCATGCCGGACTTCACCCAGCTCGTGGACCCAGAGGTGGCGGAGCTTGCCCTCCGTTCGGCCGCGGCGTGGGTGCACGACGACCAGAAGCTCCCACGCGCGGACCTCGTGAACGTTCAGCGCATCTCCACTGACGAGTCGCAGACGCACGCATACCTGGCGACCTTCCTTGGCGAGGGTGCCGTCTACCTTGACACGACAGGCCCAGCCATCGGGCGCCAGCTCACCGGCATGGACGCATTCGCCGAGCAGGGGCAGGGCGGCATCCTGCTGTACCTCGGTGACCTGGACGATGCGGAACTCGAAGACGACTCGGTCCGCGAGCGCATGCAGAAGACGGCGGCGACGGCTCGCTGGAACCAGCGGTGGAAGGACGCGCTGAAGCAGGGCGTCCAGGTGCCGGTCATCCAGCTTGAAGTTCACCGTACCGGTCGCCTAGCTGACGGCACGCTCATCGAGTACCAGCCGTTCGTGTTCAACCAGGGTGTCGGTGGCCCGAAGTTCTACTTCGGCCATGAGGCGAACCTGAGCACGACGCTTGCCGCTGCACCGTTCGTTGCCATCCTCGGCTTCCCGGCCAACGGTGGTCGTCCGGGCGAGCGCCACCCGCAGGCTCTCGCTGTCGCATGGTCGCAGAAGAACGTCCCGTCGTCGCCGTCGAAGCTCGACCCGGCTGGCGACCGTGACGCAGTGAAGTGGGTCATCAGCGGTATGGTCGGCCGGTCGTTCGAGGCTGCGCGTCTGGCGCGGCCGGAGGTTGCGGCTGTCACCGCGCTCACGACGCCGGGGACGCCGCAGCAACGCTCGAAGCCGCACATCTGGAAGATTGACCTCCGCCTGTACGACGGTGTGACTATCACCGACGTGAAGAAGAACGCTGCGAAGCTCGCCCTGTCGCTGAACGTCGAGTGGCTGCGCATCACCGAGTTCACGGACGGCTGCACCATCGTCGCAGGCGTGAACCCGACGACGCGCGGTGTGGAGTTCGCGCGCCCGAGCGCCCGGTCGGAGATTCGCTCGTACCTCGACTACTGTCTGTCCCTGGACTGGGAGCAGGCGTTCATCGACGCGAAGGTCATCGGCTCGAACGGTGCTTCCACCCCGAAGCTGGTCAAGAGCGGCACGCTGCCCAAGAACGAGGACGTGAAGGTGCTCACCTTCTCCCTCCCGCCGGGCATCAGCCGCCCGCAGGTGGCGGAGGCCCGCGAGAAGCTGAGCGCCGCGACGAACAACTCGTTCTTCATCGTCCGCCCGGCCAAGTCGGCGAGCGAGGTCGAGCTTCTGGTGGCGCGTGAGAACCCGCTGAAGACCTCCATCCCTGTGAACTGGGATGAGGTGGAGGCGTCCAAGTCCATCCCCTTCGGCAACACGGTTGAGGGCGACGTGGCTGCGTACGACTGGAAGACGGACCCGCACCTCCTCATCCTCGGTGGTTCCGGTTCCGGTAAGTCGGCCACGCTCCAGGTGCTCCTCACGAGTGCGCTGTTCCGGGGTGCTGAGGTCTACGTCGCTGACCCGTCGAAGGGTGCTGCTGACTTCCGGTTCGCGGAGGACTACCTGAAGGCGGTCATCGTGGACACCGTCGAGTCGAGCGCGATGATGAACGCTATCTACGCAGAGGTTGTCCGGCGCAAGAACCTGAACTCGGCGCACGGGGTCGGCTCGTACCGTGACCTCCCGGCCGAGATTCAGCCGCCGCACATCGTGGTCGTCATCGACGAGTTCACGAGCCTCATGATGGCTGACCGTCTGAAGAAGCCGAACACGAGCGACCCGGAAATCCTCGCTGAGTACGAGGAGCAGGTGCAAATCAACGACGCGAAGGCGAACATCGGCTCGAAGGCTGGCCGTATCGCCCGTGAGGCGCGTTCTGCGGGCGTCACGCTCATTCTGGCGACCCAGAAGCTCACCTCGGACACCCTGTCCTCCATCCCGGGCGCAGGCGACTTGAAGACGAACATGAGCCGTCTCCTCCTCGGCAAGACGACGTTCGGTGACCTTCAGGCGGGCCTCCGTTCCCCCACTGAGGCCCCGGACCTGGGTTCGCAGGTGAATGCCGGTCGAGGCATCTACGAGACGACGCTGGAGGCTTCGACCATCATCCAGGGCTGGTACGAGCCGGGCACCCCCGGGTCGCTCCTGGCCAAGCTGGAAGATGCGAATGTCCCGAAGCAGCCGAACAAGCTGGACGTGACGCCGTTCATGCCGAAGACCGACACGGCCGGGTCGCCGTTCGCTGTCATCGGTGACGGCGCTCCCATGCAGCCGATGATGCCGGTGGTCACTGACCATGTCGAAGAGCTGGAGATGGACCTCTCCGGCGCCATCATCGAGGACATGGGTGAGATTGACCTGTCAGACTTCGACATGTCCGAGTTCGACACCGACGAGGCCGATGACGGCGCCGAGGTGCTGCCGGTCGAGGTCTCGGACACCTATGACGCCTCCCCGACCACAGACGAAGAGGATGAGGCAGACTGGGAGGCTATCATCGCGCAGATGGCAGCTCGCGAAGAGGCCGACGAAGTAGAAGCCGCAGAGCCTGAGCCGGTCATGGACTGGTCGGGTGTCGAGGCCGCTCTCGAAGTGACTGACCCGCGCATGGAAGCTGCGCGAGCGCGCCTTGACGTGTCGGCCGAGCGCACCATCGGCGAAGACCTGTTCTTCGAGGGCGAGCCGCGCGCTCGCGAGTACGAATGGGACGAGATGGACCGCCTGCGCGAGTGGCTGGCCGTCTACGAGGCTCCCAAGCGTATGGTGTGGCTGGACCCGATGCTCACCCAGCGTGACTTCTTCGGCATCTCCTACGCCGAGCACGCTCGCGCCCTGATGGAAGCTGCTGGTATCGAGGACATTGTGCTTCCAGAGGTCTCCTCGGCCCGTGATGAGGAAGCGGCTGACGAGGACGCGTTCGTTGCCCCTGTGGTTGAGCACTCGGGCGAGGCTCTGGTCTACCAGCCGGGCGCGGTGACGCTCCCTGACGGCGACACGGACCCGTTCGACCTGGCGGTCCAGAAGCCGGAGCCTGCCCCCGCAGCCATGCAGAAGCCGTCGTCCCCTGCTCCGCTGCGGGAGCTGACTCCCTCGGAGCTGGCTGCTGAGCGCGCGGCGAAGCGGAAGGAGAAGCGGGCTGCGGAGAAGGCTGCGCCCGTGGATGACTCGCTGTTCGCTCCGAAGACTCGGGCTGAGGTGCCCGGCGCGTTCGACGACTTGTTCTGATGCTAGGATAGCGCCATGACCTTCTACGTGATTGCTACCGTGCTCCTCTGCGTTACGCTGCCGACTGGCGCCGGTCTGTCCTGGGCTTCTGCCTTCGAGAAGGACCGCGCCCGGTCGCGTCGGCTCTGGAAGGTGACGGTGGCTCTCTATGCGTTCGCGTTCGCCGTCGCCGTCGCACGGAACATCCAAGCGGCGGCTTTCTGGCCCGAGGGCGGCTACCCGGATGGGTTGCAGGTCATCGACCTGATGATAGTCCCGGTAGTGATTCTCTTCTCTGTAGTTTCTTCGCTCATCGTGCTCGTCTATTCGTTCGCGAGGGGCTTCGTGGAGGGCGCGCGCAACGCGGCTAAGAACTCGCGTCGCGACTGACGACAGAAACACTCGCCGAGAGCGCAACATCTGGCGCTGGATGATGCTAGGATGAGACCATCATGATGGGTTACTCTCGCGCCGTTTCCGGCGCCTCAGCCGGAAACGCTCTCCCGAATGGGGTTACAGCACGATGATGGGTTACTCCCACGCCGTTTCCGGCGCCGCTGGATGGTTCGCTGTCACCTCGACTGCTGCGGGGTTCGGGTGGTACACGCTCGAACCGACCCAGATTCTCGCGGGGGCTCTCTTGTGCGCTGGTGCGGCGCTGGCCCCAGACGCTGACCACCCGAGCGCGACGATTGCGTACTCGATTCCGGGTGTCGGCAAGGCAGTGACCGGTGCTATCGGCTCCGCTGCCGGTGGGCACCGGAAGGGTACGCACACCATCTGGGCTGTGTTCATCATGCTCGCGGTGTGCTTCGGTCTGTCCATCATCCCGCCACTGGAGACGCAGTGGGGGCCGGTGAACGTGTTCGCGTTCGTGGCAACGCTCGCTCTGACGACGTTCGCGACGAAGGTGCTCCGCATCGCGAAGAACTGGCCGTTGGCGTGGCTGATGGGCATTGGCTTCGCGGTCATCCTGCACCTGCTGATGCCGGACTCGTACGAGTGGATTCCGCTGTGCATCGCCATCGGCTACCTCATCCACCTGCTGGGCGACTTCCTCACGGTGGGTGGCCTGGCGTGGTTCTACCCGTGGGTACCGAAGCCTCCGGCATCGTTTACCGCCATCCCGGTCGTGAACCGGCTGTGGATGAAGAACGGCTACATGTCTCTCCCGATTCTCGGCTTGACGGGCTCGTGGCGTGAGAACCTGCTTGCGCTGGTGCTCATGGTCTACACGCTGTACGCCTTCGCGGTGACGACGGGCGCGGTCTGGAACGTGGACCTCACCATCGGTTCGCTTCTGAAGTACATCTGAGCGTTCCCGCGCGTCGCGTTCGGTTCTGGCTTGCCGGTCAGGTAGCGTCTCTAGCATGTCGTTCACGTACAAGTCGGCCGCTTACCGCAGGCTCTTCGAGCGCCTTGCGGATGAGGCACTCGACGTTGCGTGGGGAGCGAACCGCATCGTGCTCATGTTCCCGCGGCACGTGTACAAGCTGCCGCTGACGAAACTCGGCGCTGCCGCGAACGAGAAGGAAGCGCGATGGAGCGCGGCCCACGGGAAGACAGGTGTGCCGCCGCACATTGCTGACTGTCACCTGGAGCGCTTGGACGGCCTGGAAGTGCTGTGGATGGAGTACGTCGAGCCCCTCAGCGAGCCGATGGTGCTGCCGGAGTGGGCGCTCGCCGTGGATGACATCCAGGTCGGGCATGATGTAGACGACCGGCTGGTTGCGTACGACCTCTGACAGTGGTACCCTTCTGCTATGTCCCAGAGCCCTCTGCCCCGTAACGACCAGTTCTGGCGCGTCTGGGCTGAAGGCAACGCCGCCCATCGAGACATCGAGCTGTTCTTCGGACCGGCGTCGTCATCGCCTCGGAACATCGAGTGCCGGGTGCTCCAGCGCGAGCGCTCAACGCATCCGGTGGCACCTGTGACCCCGCTCGTCGGGCGGAGCCCCTTCAGCAACTCGTCCTCGTACTCCTCGCTCGTCTGGTACTTCGAAGCGCGTCGGCTTGACCGCGAGTTCACGCCGGAGGAGATTGCTGAAGCTCTCCAGGCGTACCACACCTCGCTGGAGTACACCGCTCCCATCCTCTCATCCCGAGGCATCCTGTGGCCGTTCCCCTTGACCGCCTGATACCGTTCGGGTACTTCGAGGACGGCTCGCCCGCCTTCCACGACTTCGATGTCGCTGGCCCGCTGTCCGTGCGCGGTGTCAACCCGCGGGCGCGGTCATCAGTGATGTTCGTACTCACGCACGGCGCCACCCTGCGCGGATACGAGACCTACTACTTCGGCCAGTGGACACGCGTGAACGAAGCGAAGCGCTTGGCAGCGAACGGCGCGCACGCGTCGGTCTCCCCTTCGGAGGCGGCAGACCTTGTCCGGCAGGCCT
>JAAIGE0100080333.1_pt1 | contig 12739 bp, 9 predicted proteins | sample 6487951 | NCBI WGS metagenome assembly JAAIGE01 (sample SAMN13974128, study PRJNA590717) | phyllosphere metagenome | biome: tomato field; feature: multiple bacterial spot infested tomato fields; material: tomato leaves; isolation source: leaves from tomato fields | host: Solanum lycopersicum ... | reverse complement strand
GCGGGTCACTTTTGGAAGGACCCAAAAGTAACCAAAAGGTCCTCGCCCCACCACTCGGCACCTCGCCTAGGCTCGGTGTGCCCGTAATCCGCCAGTGATTTGGGGGGCCGCCGCCACGCGCCATCCATGGCGCGGGGCGGCTAAACCGGCATCCCTGCCGGTTTACCCCCCAAATCCCTGTCGAATTACGGCCAGCGTGGTTTGACGGGGCGCTTAAGATCAAAAGCAGATCAAGATCAAGAGCGGCTCGCTTCGCATCGTGGTTACCGTCGGCTGCTAAAGCCCACAAAGTTATGTAGATACCTATGCTGCGATAGCATCACCTCGGTGTAACTGATAAACCGAGGTGTTTGCATCGCAGGCAAGCCAGCTCCCACCTTATTTATTCTTCGTCGCTGCCCTCAGCACGCCAGTAACCCACGGCCTTGAGGTACTCCTCATTGACCTTGTGCGTGTCCAGCAGCACCCGCCGTACCTGGCGCGACAGCTTGGTTTCGGTGGCGACGAAGCTGTACAGCGTGCCGCTGGGCACGGTCAGGTTGCGCACCACGTCGAGCAGGTCGTCCTGGCCGCGTAGCACCCAGATCACTTCCACCTTGGCTGCGCTGCTGAGCACCTGCTGTTCCGCCGCATCCGCGATTTCAATCACCGCCAATACCTTGCGCCCCGCGGGCAGCTCTTCCAGGCGTCGAGCGATGGCCGGGATCGCCGTTTCATCACCAATCAGCAGGTAGCTGTCGAAGATATCCGGCACGATCATCGAGCCACGTGGCCCGCCTATGTACAGATGCTGGCCGACCTGTACCTGCTCGGCCCAGGTGGAGGCAGGGCCATCGCCGTGCAGCACGAAGTCGATGTCCAACTCGCCAATGCTCAGGTCGTAACGCCGTGGCGTGTAGTCGCGCATCGCCGGTTGCGGGCCGTCGCCCTTGATGCTGAAGCTCGGGCTTTCCAGCGCCGCTTGCTCTTGGGCGTTCTGCGGGAACAACAGCTTGATGTGGTCGTCGCTGCCCAGGCTGACAAAGCCCGCGAGCTCAGGGCCGCCCAGGGTGACGCGGCGCATGCGTGGGGTGATATCGACCACCCGCAGTACTTGCAGGCGGCGGCGTTTGATTTCGTGGGTCACGCGATGAATGGTTTGAGTGTTCATTGGTTTGTCCCGTCGGCAATGGCTTGAGCGGTGCGATTGAGCAGCGCCGCGACACGAATGATTTCTTCCGGGCTCCAGTGCCCGTTATGCGAATGCAAGGCGTGACGCAGGTTGTGCACCGCCTCATGAATCTCGGGTGGGCGGTCGTGGCCACGCAGCGAGCGCTTGCTGACATCCAGGCGCATGCGCACACCGTCCAGGGCAACGGCTTGCTCGCTCAAGAAGAGACGACCGGGGTCGGTGATTGTGTAGCGTTTTTTTCCACCATCGGTGTCGCCGCTGATCAGCTCGCTCTCTTCAAGGAAGGTCAGGGTGGGGTAGATCACGCCGGGGCTGGGGCTGTAGGCGCCGTCGAACAGGCCCTCGATGCGGCGGATCAGGTCGTAGCCATGGCAAGGTTGCTCAGCGATCAGTGACAACAGCAGCAGCTTCAGGTCGCCAGGGGCGAACACCCGTGGGCCGCGGCCGCCGCGTTTTTCAAACTCGCCGCGATGTTCGTGTTTCATGGGCAGGTCCTCTGTGCAGGTTTAGATATAACGTAAGATATATCTTAGAGCTAAGGATAGTGCCTGGCGACCAACGGTCGTTGGCGGCTGCACAGGCTTGGTCCACGAAGCAACTAACAACTATTGGACCTGATTGGATTTTAGAGCTATAACTTTAATTAGAGTTGTGGCTCGAATTTATATCTGGACTTGTTGTTTGCCAGGCGCTGCTTAGTCTTGTGGTACGCTTCTTACAGCAACTTCTTTAGCGTATTTTTAGCGTGTAGCTTATTTCCTAAGGATACTTTTAAAGTTTTGGCGAAATGCCATCTTTTTCGCTCAAGCCCTGTTTAAAAGGGCTACGTGCGTTTTCGAATGTGCCTGCATACCTGCTTTTAGTTTCGGTTGATCATTGTCTGGCAGTGCGTAGTTCAACTAACCACGCCTGCTAATTCTTTGTTAGGGACCTCCTTGGCAATGAACCATTCAATGTTGTCAACTACAGGTATTGACCATGTTCAAGAAGTTTGCTGTTGCTGTTCCCCTGGCTGTACTCGCGCTGTCTTCCTCGGTAACGGCTATCGCTGCCGGTGAAGCCAGCCACACCGTCAACCTCAAGGCAAACATCCCCACCACCGTGTTCCACGCCCAGCCACGTGACCCGAACTGGGGCCGTGACGAAACCATGACCTACAACCTGGTCAGCGGTGAGTTGGCGCCCCTGAGCGCTATCTACGACGTCAAGAACACCAACGGTTCGGTTGCTGCCTACATCGAAGGTGGCCCGGCTGTACTGTTCAACGGTGATGCCGCGCAAAACATTGCGCTGACCACCACCTTCAATGGCGTGACCCTGACCGGCTCGCCGCAGGAAGTGGTCAACGAAGCCGACTCCACCCCAGGTATTGGCGCTGAAATGCGCATCGTCGCGGCCAAGCCTTCGGCGAATCAACGCGGTTCCTACACCGCGGTGATGCCGGTGGTATTCGACGCGGTATTGCCAACGCCTTGATGCCAATGAATGCCCGTTGAACACGGGCATTTACTTGCAGGTCGGCTGACTTTCCCTCCTCGGTCCGCCGGCCTGATTTTCTCTCCAGTCTTTTGGCATACAGAGTGTTCCGTTCATGTTTCCGATGACGCCTATCGCGGCTGCGCTTGCGCTGTTGATGTGTACGAGTGCCCTGGCCGCACCTGCTGCCTCGGGCGCTTTGACGACGGGCAGCCTGCTGAGCCAGGCCCAAGGCCTGCCGGCTGGTTTTACCGATCACTTTTTCGACGTGCCGCTGGCCGTGCGCATAGACCTTGACCAGCAGTTGCTGGGCGAGGCGCTGATTGTGTTGACCCGGGATGATCGCGTCACCTTGCTCGAATTCACCGACACCGCTGACAGCAAAGTGCCCGCCGCTACCCGCGACACCTGGCAAGCGCTGTTGGAAAAAGGCGTGGCGCTGGGCACCTGTACCCAGTCCTGCCCGGAAAAAATGCTCTCGGCGTTCTACAACCTGGAAAACTCCCAGTTGGCGATCATCACCCAGAATGTCGAGCTCAACGACGATGCACCGCGCTTCTACGCGCAACCGGAAGGCGGCAGCCTCGGGCTGATCGTCAACAACCAGCTCAACCTCAACGGTGGCCAGGACAACAAACTGGGCGGGCGCTACGGGTTGCAAGCCAGTTCCAGCGTCGGCAACTGGAGCCAGGTATTCAACCTGCAACTGGCGCGACAGAGTGGCGATAACGAACAGATGCGCCACGCGATCCATGAGCTGTACACCCAAAGAGAAATGCAAGGGCAGTTTTTCCGCCTGGGCCATTTCACCCCCAATTCCGATGGCCTGACCCGTCAACTGCGCAGCTTCGGCGCCAGCCCCGATACGGCGCTGGGCCTGATGTATGGCAGTTCCGACAGCCTGGCCATCAACAATGCCAAGCCCAGCGTGTACCCGATCTACGTCACCGCCAACCGCCAGGCGGCGGTGGAGATCTACCGCAACGGCCTGTTGATCAACACTCAAGCCGTGGCGGCTGGCCTGCAAACCCTGGACACCCGGCCATTGCCCGGCGGCATCTATGAAGTGGAAGTGCGCCTGGTAGAAGACGGCCTGACCACCAGCACCACCCAGGAGCTGGTGTACAAGCCCAGCAACTGGCGCAACGCCGAAGACCCATGGCGCTACAACCTGTTCGCCGGGCGCGAGACCAAGCTGTTCAGTAACTGGGACGAACAAGCCTCTGGCGCAATGACCGCCGGTGCCTCCATCAACTACCTGCTGCACCCACGGGTGATCCTCGGCCTGTCGGCGCGCCAAGTGCGTGAACAATTGCAATACGGCGGTTCGGTGGACTGGACGGTGGCCAACAACACCAGCCTCTACACCAACCTGTATCAAACCCAGGACCACGGCACCGGCATGGACCTGCAAGCGCTCTACACCTTGGGCGCCACCAACCTGGTGTTCAGCCACAACCGCAGTTGGCTCGACACCCGCGACACCTACGAAACCCTGCCGGACGGCACCCGCCTGCGCCGCAATACCTTCGTGGGCGAGGCCAGCAACACGGCGCTGTCGGTCAACCACCGGCTCGATGCGAAAAACACCCTGAACATGCGCCTGTCCCACAGCGAAGGCAATGTCGAGGGCGCCGGTATCGACCTGGGCTGGAGCCGCCACGACAACCTGTTCGGCAGCGATGCCAACTGGCGTTTCTCGGTGTTCGACCGGCCCGGCAGCGCGGGCACCAACGACCGGCGCAACCGAGGCGTGGATGTGAGCGTCAGCGTCAATCTGGGCCGTGACGGTCGGCAGATCTCCGGCAGCATCGGCACCCGCACCGCCCGTGATGGCGGGCGCGACAACAACGCTTCGGTGACCCTGCGCCAAGACCTTACCGACCACTTCCTGCAAAGCGTCTCGGCCACGGCGATCACCGACACCTATGGCGTTGGCCTGTCCGGCATGGCCAGCTTCAGTACGGACGCGGTCAGCGGCGACGGTTTTGTGCAGCGCAGTTCCTTCAACGGCGACCTCAGCGGCGGCTTGAACCTCAACAGCACCCTGGTTGCCGGGGCCGGCAAGGTATTGCTCAGCAGCCAGTACCAGGGCAACGGCGCCGGCATGATCATCGATGTAGAAACCGACCTCGACGAGATCGCCCTGCGCGCCGACGACATGGGCGGCGGCAGCACCCTGCTGAGGCCTGGGCGCAACTACGTGCCGGTCTCGGCCTACAAGAGCAGCAGTGTGGCGTTCGACTTTGAAGGCAACCACCCACCGGCGGCCAATATCCAGCCGGCACGTTCCAGTTACCACCTGAACAAGGGCGGCGTGGACTATCGCAAGGTCAGCGTGATGAAAACCGTCACCGTGCTGGGCCGATTGCTGGATGAACGCGGCGCACCCTTGCGCGGCCATCACGTGATCAACCATGCCAGCCGCGGGGTCAGCGAAGTGGACGGGTTCTTCTCCATGGAAATGAGCTCCAGCTCGCCCACCCTGCAAGTGCGCTACCAGAACCAGTTGCTGTGCCAGTTCCGTCTGGACCCGAGCAACGTGCCGAGTGAAAGCGACGTGTTGATGATCGGTGATCTGCGCTGTACGCCGGATACCTTGGCCGAAGTCGCCCATGCGTCAGAGGCGGCCGGATGAATTTTTCACCCACAACAACCTGTGTTCGCAGCAACGAGTTGATCAGCATGAACAAGCCTGGCAACACAACGTGGCGCGCTGTCGTATTGGCCGCTTTGTTGTGTTCGTTCACCCCTTTGAGCCTTGCGGCCACGCAAGACATCACCGCTGAGTTCCGACCGGATCCCAGCAATCCCATGGTGAACAGGTTCACCAATACCACCCCACAGAGCGGGGTGTGCCCCGGGCATATGCCGGCACGCTGTGAGGCGTTGGGGATTTTCAGTATCCGCACCTGGGACATCAATTTTGTCGCCAGCGGGCCGATAGCCGCCAACCATGCGGATCCGCGTCAAGGCCTGATGTTCAAGGTTCCCTCCGAGTGGCGCAGTTTCGAGGTGGTCTCACCCAAGGGCGACCGCAAAACCGTGGAGATGCGCATCTCTGGTATTGGCAGCCGTTTCAATACAACCAACCCTCCGGGCGTGCATGCCTGGAGTTCGTTACCCGCCAACTGGACGCATGCACCTTCCCCATGCCAATACACCGGCATGTGGGCGGCGGCCCCCACATTCAGGCTGTGGTTCTGGCTGGTACCGGAAGGTGCCGGTGCGTGCAATTTAGTGACGCCGTTCGATGTTCCCTCCTCCAGTTTCAGCATGCTTGAGTACACGTATGAGCTGAGGACGCCTAATCCTCTGGACATGGACGCTGGGCAATACAGAGGGTCGATTACTTACGGAGTCGGGCCGCATCAGGATTTCGATTTTGGTGACATTTACCAGCCAAACGATGATGTGTTGACCTTCAACTTCGACCTTCGGGTAGAGCACAACCTCAAGGTGGACCTACCACCGGGGGGCAGTCGTGTCGAGTTGTTGCCCGAGGGGGGCTGGCAGGCGTGGCTCAATCGCGGGCGGCAACCGGCGCGGCTGTTTCGCGACCAGACCGTCGTCATCTCCGCCAGTACCCGCTTCAAGATGCAACTGGAATGCAGCCTGGCCATCGGCAATACCTGTGGCCTGCGTAATGACGCAGGGGATGAGGTGCCGTTGCAGGTCGGCGTGACCCTGCCTTTCGGCCTGCGTGATCAGTACGGCCAGGCGGTGGACAAGCTGCCCCTGCGCCTGGACGGCAGCGGCTCCGAGCTGTTCCAGCCCGGCCACTACGTTAATAACCGCCCGGCCAGCCTGCACTTTGCCGTGGAGCGCGACGACGTCAAGGAGATGCTCAAACACCCGGGCAGCACCTACAACGGCGTGGTCACCGTGATCTGGGATTCGGAAGTCTAGGCGGGCATTTACCGCATATCAGCCCCTGGGCTGGGTTCAATCATTGAGGCGTAATCAAACATGAAACATGCAGTGTTATCGGTCGGGCTGTTGCTGCTGTCGTTGACCGCTCAGGCGGGGCCGGCAATCAATGTCGGTGTGGTGTATGACTACCTGGAAGGTGATCGCAGTTCCTACCTCAAGCGTGTCTACAACGGTGGCACCAGCACCGCGTTTATCAAGGTCAATGTGCTGGAGATCGTCTACAACGCCGATGGCACGTCCAAAGAAGTGTCCGTTGCCTCGATGACCGACGCCAAGGGCGCCGCCACCAACCGCGACGGCCTGATGGCCAGCCCGGCGCGGCTGATCGTGCCGGCCGGCGGGCGCCAGGGCACGCGGTTGCTGTACATGGGCCAGCGTGACAAGGAACGTTATTTCCGCGTGCGCTTCATCCCGGTGGTACCGGAAAAAGAAGACGACTTTGCCGTGACCGACGAAGAACGGGCCGATTACAAGGACGCGCTGGCGGCCGGGGTCAACGTCATGGCCGGTTACGGCACGGTGTTCTTCGTACGCCCACAGAACACCCGTTTCGACACGCAGATCAGCCAGACCGCCAACCAGTACACCTTGCGTAACGCTGGCAACAGTGTGGTGGTGCTCGATGAATTCAGGGATTGCTCGGTGGTGAAGAAAACCGACTGTGAAGCCACCACCAAGCACCACATCCTGCCCGGCCGCCAGCTGGTGTTCGAGAAAAAGCCCGAGCGCCAGTTCAGTTTCCAACTGATCGAAGGCCGCGACAAAAAACCGATGACGGTCAACAGCAACGGGTGATGACAATGTTCAAGCAACTGACGGCACTGGCGGTACTGATGACCCCTGTGTTCCTGGGCGAGCCGGCGCAGGCGTTCCAGGAGCGGCACAGCTTCGATGTGTCGGTGACCATCCCGATCGAAGAGGCCTATGTGCTGCCCTCCGAACCTGACTGGATGGGCCATGACCAGGTTTTGGCGTGGGACTTGGCGACGGCGCGTCTGGGCCGCCTGCGCAAGAATTTCGACGTCAAGAACATCAATGGCGGCGTGACCGCGCGCCTGGGCGACATGCCGTATTTGCTGAGTGGGCGCAACCGTATCGACTTGCAGGTGCTGTTCAATCGGGTGCCGTTGACGTTGGACTCGACCCAGGTACTCAACGCCGACGAGGCGCGCACGGGCCGGCGCGCCGAACTGGAGATCTCAGCCATCGAGCCGCAGGACGGTTACAAGGGCGGGGATTATTACGGCACGGTGCATTTGATGTTCGATTTCCCCGCGCCGTGAGCTCGGTGTGTGAAACCCACAGCGCCGCAGATTCGGAGTGTTTATGCAGTTGATCACCGCAACCAAAAAATGGCTGGGTCCTTGGGCTTTGGCGCTAGGCGTCGGGTGGGCTAGCCTGCCCGTGCAGGCGCTGGAACAAAATATCTCGGCGGTGTTTCGTCCGGACCCGACCAACCCCATGGTCAATAAATTCCAGAACACCACACCCCATAGTGGCATCTGCGCCTGGCACGTGCCGGCGCTTTGCGAGTCACTCAACACCTTCAGTATTCGTACCAACGAATTGGTGTTCAACTCGATCGCGCAAATCGAGGCGGACCATGAAGACCCGCGCAAGGGCGCGTATTTCAAGGTACCGTCCTCCTGGCGCGATGTGCAGGTGACCCATATCGCCACGGGTCAGGTTGAAACGGTACAGATGCGCATCGCCGGCTTCGGTGGCCGATGGAGCCTGGGTGGTGGCGCCAGAGTGGGCGTTTGGGCTAGAAATGGCTCCTGGGACTATTACTGGCGTTATGGTGCCGCACCGTGTCAGGGGGTCAGGTATATCGCGGCGTCCAGCACCTATTTACTCTATTTCTGGACCATTCCTGAAAATGCAGGGGCTTGCAACGTGGTCCCCACCTCGCCGATTCCGCAGATGGTCTATAGCCCCGTCGAGTATGGCTATGAACTCAAGACGCCAAATCCATTGGGCATGGCCAGCGGTGAATACCGCGGTTCGGTCTCCTACAGCATCGGCCCGGGTGGGGAGTTTGACCTTGGCGATGTGATGATACCCAACGACAACGTGTTGACCTTCAACTTCAATCTGTCCGTAGAGCACGCCCTCAAAGTGGACCTGCCCCCCGGAGGCAACCGCATCGAGCTGCTGCCCGAAGGCGGCTGGCAAGCCTGGCTCAATCGCGGGCGACAACCGGCGAAACTGTTCCGTGACCAGACCTTCGTCATCTCCGCCAGCGGACGTTTCAAGATGCAGCTCGAATGCAGCCTGGCCATCGGCAACACCTGCGGCCTGCGCAACGGCGCGGGCGACGAGGTGCCGCTGCAGGTCGGGGTGACCTTGCCTTATGGCTTGCAAGACCAGTACGGCCAAGCCGTGAACAAGCTGCCCTTGCGCCTGGACGGTAGCGGCACCGAGCTGTTCCAACCCGGCTATTACGTCAACAACCGCCCCGCGAGCCTGCATTTTGCCGTGGAGCGAGATGACGTGAAGGAAATGCTCAAACAACCCGGCAGCACCTACACGGGGGTGGTCACGGTGATCTGGGATTCGGAGGTCTAGGTTTGAAATAGTGCGGTGGCTGATCCATCGCTTTCGCGGGCAAGCCCGCTCCCACATTGGTTTTGTGTCGTGCCTAAGATTGGCGGCGCACACGGTCCCTGTGGGAGCGGGCTTGCCCGCGAAAGCGGTCGCCCGGCCAATCACTGACTTGACTGACACATCATCCCACCCGACCCTTGCAGATAAGGCATCAACATCGGCGCCATGCCTTTGAGCACTTGCACCGGCAACGCCGAGGTGAACTTGAAACCTTGCGCCGAACTGCCAGGCACAAATGCGGTGAGCGTGCCGAAGTGATGGTCGCCAATAAAAAACACAAACGTGGCGGTGCGGTTGATCGACTTGGAACTGATCAAACGCCCGCCCGCGCCCATTGCCTGGATGCGGTTATCGCCCGTGCCGGTCTTGCCGCCCATGGCCATTGGCGTGCCGTCGGCCTGGGTGAAACTGCCCGACACGCGCTTGGCCGTGCCAGCGTCCACCACCCGTGACAACGCCCCGCGCAAGGCACTGGCGACTTCGGACGGCATCACCCGTTTGCCGGGGTCGGGTGTGTTGACCACGCGGGTCTCGTAAGGGGTGCCGGCGGCAAAATGCAGGCTGTCGATGCGCAGCACTTTGCCGCGCACCCCGTCGTTGAGGATGATGCCCATCAGTTCGGCAAGCGCGGCGGGGCGGTCTCCCGAGCTGCCAATGGCGGTGGCCAGTGACGGCACCAGATGATCGAAAGGGTACCCCACCGCTTGCCAGCGCTGATGAATGTCCAGGAATGCTTCGACTTCCAGCATGGTGCGGATCCGGCTGTCACGCGCGCCTTGATGACGGCTCTTGAACAGCCAGCTGTACACCTCCTGGCGCTCGAACTGACTGGCCTTGACCACCTCGGTGAAGGTGGCTTGCGGATGGTTGAGCAGGTAGCCGAGCAACCACAGGTCCAGGGGGTGGACCTTGGCGATATAGCCCTGGTCGGGCAGGTCGTAGGTACCGGGGCCGTAATCCTTGTACAGGCGTTGCAGGCGCTCGTCGCTGAGGGCAGCGGTGGTTTTGACGCCGGTCAGGTGGGAGCGCACGAAGCGGTTGAAGGTGTCCGGGTTTGCCTCAGGAAACAGGTAGCGATGCACGGCCGCCAAGCGGATCGCGGTGGGGTGCAGGCTGTCGAGGAAGGTTTCCAGGCGCGCCTGGGTGTCTTTTTTCTGGTACTTCTTCCAGAACTTGAGCAGGAAGGTGGTGCCTTCGCGGTCGGCGAATCGGGCCAGGTATTCCTGGCGGCGTGGGTCGCCGTCATCCTTGAGCAATTGTGCGCTGTTGTTGGCGCCCGCGTAGGTGACGTAGCGCGTCAGGTCGCGCATGAGGCGAATGAACGGCAGGTTGATCGACTCGCGCAGCGCGTCACGCAATGTGGGGCTGCGGCCGTTGTCTTCGTTGCGAAAGTTGTGAAAGTAATGCATCCCGCCACCCGTGAAAAAACCTTCGTTGGGGCTGGCTGAATAGGTGCGGTCCAGGGCCGCCTCTAGCATGGCTGCCAGGGATTTATCCGGGGCCTGCAGCAAGTAATCGATGGCCCAGCGACTGAGCCGGTCCTGCTCGGCGATGTCGGCTTTTTTCAACGCCGCCGGGGTTTGGGTGGCGTAGCGATCATGCAGTTCGCTGATGATTTGCAGGTAGGTGGTGAGCACCCGCAACTTGGCGGTGGAGCCCAGTTCCAGCTTGCTGCCTTCGTTGATATCGAAGGGCTGGTCGGTGTTGTCGGTTTGCACCCGCACCCGTGAGCCGTCGGCGGTGCGTTCGAACAGCGTAAAGCTGTAGCGCACTTGCGGCGTGCTGGCAGGCGTCAGCAGGCGTTCGCCGAGCAGGCCGATGTTGCCCGCGAATACCGGGTCGGCCAGTTGCTTGAGGTAGGCGGTGACCTGGGTTTGCAGCTCGGCCTGCAAGGTGCTGGTGGCTGCGAGGTCAAGGCGGTCGAGGTCGTACAGGGGCCGGTTGAGCAGGGCCGCCAGGCGGCTGCGGGCCACGCTCACGCCCTTGTTGCTGTCGATCGGTTGCAGTGTGGGCTGTTGCAGCCAGTCGCGATAAGTGACGCGCGCGGCCAGGGCGGCCTTGAGCAGCGGCGGGTCGATCACCGCGTTCTGCGCCAGCAGCCGCAGGTGGCTGTCGGTAAGTTGCTTGAGTTCGTCGCGACCGTTGGCCAGGTAATGGGAAGGTCGGCGCTGGGCGATCATCAACGACAACACCTCTCGCAGCGCCAAGCCCCGCGCCGCCAGGCTGGCCGGTGTGGTGGCGGTGTCCTGAAGAGCGCGGTTGACCTGGGCGAAATCGGCGCCGTACCACACCCGCAACCCTTCGGCCATGCCATGCACTTCGCCATGGCCCGGCACGGCCGACAGAGGCACGCTGTTGAGGTAATCGCGCACTATGTTGCGCCGCGCCGCAAGCGTATCGGGGCCATGCTGGTAAGCGCGCACGCTGGCGGAGAGCATCTGGCGGATTTTTTCGCTGCCCGACAGGGTCAGGCCGTCGGGCGAGTGGCGGTACTTTTCCAGCTGGGTGGCCAGGGTGCTACCGCCCGCCGCCTGCCCCGGCAGGTGCAACTGGCGCGCCACCTGCGACCACGCCGCCTTGGCAAAGCGCGGCCAGTCCACGGCCGGGTTGGCTTGCGCGGGCTCGGGATCGAGCAGCGTACGGTTTTCGATAAACAGCAGGCTGTGGATCATCAGCGGCGGAATGTCATCGAAACGGGCGTAAAGCTGGGTCGGGTAATTGAATTGATACAGCGGTGCTGCGCGGCAATCGGTGAGGGACAAGCCGGCCTGGATTTTCTCGGCGTAGGGGATAAACAGGCCATGACGGCTGTAGTCCATCAACGCCTCGGAAAAGCGCGCCTGGGATTCGATCATGTAGTTGCGCTTGAGCAAGCGCGGCAGGAACTCGCCCAGGGCGCTGTAGCCCAACCGCTGATCGAAGGGGCCTGCGCCTGGGTACACCATTGCATCGCTGGCGCCGGGGGCCACCTGGTAGGTCAGCTTCGCCGCCCATTCGCTGAATACGCGGGCCTGCCAGCGTGAGGTCTGCACCTCCCGATGCACGGCGAAAGCGAGGGCGATCAAGGCCATCAACACAATCAGCCAGCCCACGCGACGCCAGGGTCTGGTTTTTTTTGGCAAAGGCGCTGGTGACGGGCTGTCGGGGTCGAGGTCAGCCTGGGTGGCATTGGTGTGCTGCAGAGCGCCCATAGTCGATTGATCCATTCCTACAGATTGATCGGACTTGTCTGAAGCGTAGACGCAGTTTGCCTGCGTCACGAGGTTTGTCGGGCAGAGGATTTTTCTGTGGGAGCGGGCTTGCCTGCGAAGGCGGCCTGCCAGCCGACACTTATCTACCTGCCGCCCGGCGATCAAATTGTGGGAGCTGGCTTGCCTGCGATAGCGGCCTGACAGCCAATACAGGTGGACAGTGTACATATCCATTGCTGCGGTAACGGCCACTTAGGGTTCCGCCCTGACGGCGGCTCACTTTTGAACAGCGCAAAAGTAAGCAAAACGCTCTTGCCCCACCACTCGGCACCTCGCCTAGGCTCGGTGTGCCCGTAATCCG
>JAAIGE0100482191.1_pt1 | contig 12755 bp, 6 predicted proteins | sample 6487951 | NCBI WGS metagenome assembly JAAIGE01 (sample SAMN13974128, study PRJNA590717) | phyllosphere metagenome | biome: tomato field; feature: multiple bacterial spot infested tomato fields; material: tomato leaves; isolation source: leaves from tomato fields | host: Solanum lycopersicum ... | reverse complement strand
TGGTCAGGCTGTCGATTCCTGACGATCCTGCCTTTGCCGACCTGATACAGCGCAATGGTGTGCTGCCCGAACCGAACTACGGCGGGCAGCTGCAAGACATGGCAAACCCGGGCGTCACGCCGGAAGGCAAGGTTCGCGTGGAATACGATGCACTCACGGTCAAGTTTCGGGACGGCACCGCGGTCAAGTTGCGCCAGCCAACCTTGCGTATCACCCAATTGGGCTATGGCCCCATGCACCCCGACACCCATGTTTCGGCAAGAATTGCGCCGCCCATGATCGGCCTCGGTTTGCTGGAGGCGATTCCTGATGAGGCCGTTCTCGCCAACGCCGACCCTGACGACAAGAATGGCGACGGCATCTCGGGGCGGGCCAACTGGGTCTGGGACGACGCGCAGCAAACAGTCGTCATGGGGCGTTTTGGCTGGAAAGCCGGACAACCCAACCTCAATCAGCAGAATGTGCACGCGTTCTCTGGTGACATGGGGCTGACCACCAGTCTGCGCCGTTTCGACGATTGCACGCCTGCCCAGACCGATTGTCTGGCGGCACCGAACGGTAATGGTCCGGACGGCGAGCCAGAAGTCAGCGATAACATTTTGCGTCTGGTGGAGTTCTACACGCGTAATCTTGGTGTTCCGGCGCGACGTAACGTCGACGACCCGCAAGTGCTGGCGGGCAAGAGTCTGTTTTTCCAGGCAGGCTGCCAACAGTGCCATGTTCCGTCTTTCAAGACTCGGGCAGACGCCGCCGAGCCTGAACTCGCCAACCAGGAGATTCGGCCCTATACCGACCTGCTGCTGCATGACATGGGCGACGGACTTGCCGATAATCGCACCGAGTTTCAGGCGACTGGCCGCGAGTGGCGCACCCCGCCACTCTGGGGGCTCGGCCTGACCGCTGCGGTCAACGGCCATACGCAAATGCTGCACGACGGTCGCGCCCGCAACGCCATGGAGGCGATACTCTGGCACGGCGGCGAAGCCCAGGCGGCACAGCGACAGGTATTGGCGTTCAACGCCGAACAGCGCAAAGCGTTGTTGGCCTTTCTGAATTCATTGTGACTTTTCTCTTTTCACGCATAAGGAGCCGGACATGTTCCGACCCAAGTTGTTGCTGACCAGCCTTGCGGCGCTCGCCTTGGGTGCCTGTTCGCCATCCGACCCTCAGGCCGTCACGTCTGCCGCCATTGCCAAACAGGTGATTCTGCCGACCTACAGCCGCTGGGTGGATGCCGACCGTCAATTGGCAAGCAGTGCACTGGCGTTCTGTCAGGGCAAGACTGATCTGGCAACGGCACGTGCCGATTTCCTTAAGGCGCAGAAAACCTGGGCTGAATTGCAACCGTTGCTGATTGGCCCGCTGGCCGAGGGCAATCGCGCATGGCAGGTGCAGTTCTGGCCGGACAAGAAGAATCTGGTCGGACGTCAGGTCGAGCAACTGGTCACCGCCCAGCCGCAGATCAATGCCGAAGAGCTGTCCAAGGCCAGTGTTGTGGTCCAGGGCTTGTCCGCTTACGAATACATTCTGTTCGACGCTGAAATCGACATGGCCAACGCCGAACAGAAGGCCCGTTACTGCCCACTGCTGATGGCCATTGGTGATCGTCAGAAAACCCTGGCTGAAGAAATTCTCAGCCGCTGGAACAGCAACGACGGCATGCTTGCGCAGCTCAGCAAGTTTCCGAATCAGCGTTACGCCGACTCTCATGAAGCCATTGCCGAACTGCTGCGGGTCCAGGTGACGGCGCTGGACAGCCTGAAGAAAAAGCTCGGTACGCCACTGGGTCGTCAAAGCAAGGGCCAGCCGCAGCCATTCCAGGCCGATGCATGGCGCAGTAAAGCCTCGCTCAGCAGCCTTGAAGCCAGTCTGGCGAGCGCCGAAGCCGTGTGGGCCGGGGTCGACAACAAAGGCCTGCGCAGCCTGTTGCCCGCCGAGCAGAAACCGCTGGCTGACAAAATCGATGCGGCTTACGCTGCCAGCCGCAAATTGCTGACAGAACTCAAGCCGCCACTGGCTGACTTGCTGGCGACCGAAGCCGGACGCCAGCAACTTAATACGTTCTACGACAGCCTGAACGTGGTCCATCGTCTGCACGAAGGCGAACTGGCCAAGGCGCTGGGCATTCAGTTGGGTTTCAACGCCAACGACGGCGATTGATCGAGAGGATAAAGTGATGTTCCGACGTCAGGTCCTGGCCGTTGGCAGTCTGTTGCTCAGCGCTTTTACGCTGGGTGGTTGGACCCTGTTCAAGCAGAAGGATCAGGGGCCGCTGCTGTTGTCTGCCCGTGACGATGCAGAAGGCCGACATTTCGCCGTCGGTTATCGACTGGACGGTACGCAGGTGTTCGCCACTCAGGTCGGCCAGCGCTGCCACGACATCATCAATCACCCTTCCCTGCCGTTGGCGGTGTTCATTGCCCGTCGACCGGGTACCGAAAGCTACCTGCTCGACCTGCGCGACGGGAGCCTGCTGCAGACCATCACCTCTCGACCTGATCGGCATTTCTATGGACATGCTGTCATCCACCGCGACGGTGAATGGTTATACGCCACCGAAAACGATACCCGCGATCCGGGTCGCGGGCTGTTGGGGGTGTATCGATTCGTCGATGAACGACTGGTGCATTCAGCCGAGATCCCCACTCACGGGATCGGTCCGCATCAGGTGTCATGGATGCCGGACGGCGAAACCCTCGTGGTCGCCAATGGTGGCATTCGTACCGAAGCGGAAAGCCGCGTCGAGATGAACCTCAATGCAATGCAGCCCAGTCTTGTGATCATGCAGCGCGACGGCACACTGCTGAGCAAGGAAACCCTCGCTCAGCAGATGAACAGCGTGCGACACATGGGTATCGCCAGCGACGGCACCATTGTTTCCGGACAGCAATTCATGGGGGACTCACACGAGTTGTCCGAACTGCTGGCTATCAAGCGCCCAGGACAGCCGTTCCAGCCATTTCCGGTCGCAGAAGAGCAACTGCGCGCCATGAATCACTACACCGCCAGCGTCGCGTTACACAGCGACCTGCGTCTGGTCGCACTCACCGCGCCTAGAGGCAATCGGTTCTTTATCTGGGACCTGGACAGCGGCGCCGTGAAGCTCGACGCGCCGTTGCCCGACTGTGCCGGCGTTGGTGCTGTGGCTGACGGCTTTGTCGTGACCTCAGGCCAGGGCCGCTGCCGCTTCTACGATTGCCGCACACCGGAACTGCTGGCCAGGCCACTGGACCTGCCAACCGGTTTCTGGGACAACCATTTGCACCTGGTCTAAGCGCAGCGCCCCTGATCGGCAATGGCCCGGATGCCTTCAACGGCATCGCTGAGCTGGGCGACGATTCGGTTGCCGACATCCTTGTCATCACCTCCCATGCGCTGCTTGCGAACGAACGCCTGCTTGATCGCTTCCCAGCGAGTGAATTGCTCTTCGGTCAGCCGTCCGCACAGCTCGTTCAGCTTGAGAAGGTTTTCCTCGGCACCCTGGGTGAGCAGTTGTGACTCGCCACGGTAATGATCTGAAACCAACTGGTTGATCTCGGCATCGTTCATGACCGCCGATACTTTCTCCGCCAGCCTGTTCATGTTGCGATAACTGCCCTGAAGGCGAAACGGTGGTTCTGTTCGGTACTCATCCGCTTGAGAGGCACTGTCGATGTAAGCCGCGTTGACGCGCAGCAACACCTCCCGGATCGTCATCAGGCGGCGGATTGTTTCAGTCAGTTCGGTGATTTCTGCACCACTGTACTCATGGCTCAGATCGCCGGTGCTGAATGCCTTTCCCTGGGCATTCCCGGCCAACAGGTAAAAGTCCTGCATATCTCGATTGGCCAGAGGGGCCAGGACCGGATTGGAAGTCATACAGTTTTCGAGATAACTCAAGGCAAAAGTGTTTTCGTTGACGCCCGATACCTCACCGAGGTTGTAGACATCGGCGCGGTTGACCAGCATATCGGGGATCCTGAACAGCTCGCCCGATTCCGTGTAAGGGTTACCCGCCATTACGATGCAAAACTTCTTGCCACGCAGGTCACAGGTTCGGGTCTGACCTTTCCAGACGCTTTCGATGCGCCGGGAACCATCACACAACGAAATGAATTTCTGAAGAAACTCGGGTGAAAGGTGCTGGATATCATCGATCAGCAGGCAGACGTTGTTACCCATTTCAAGCGCCAGATTGAGTTTTTCAAGCTCCATGCGCGCAGGCCCGTCCACCGCCTGCGCAGGATCCAGAGACCTCGTGCGATGGCCCAACGCAGGCCCGTTGATCTTGACCAGCGCCATGCCCAATTGAAATGCAACGTATTCAATCAATGAGGTCTTGCCGTAACCGGGTGGAGAAATGAGCATCAGCAGCCCCATCAAATCACTGCGCTTGCCCTCTCCGGCGGTCCCTATCTGCTTGGCCAGATTGTCGGCGATCAGCGGCAGGTAGACATCGTTGATCAGCTGATTGCGAACGAAGGAGGTCAGCGGGCGCGCCTGCAGGTCGTTGATGCGCAATACCTCGCGCTCATGATGCAGGACCGATTGGCGCCATGACTGATAACGGTGTATCCGAGGTATGAACACCTCACGGTGCGTGCGCAGGCGCGTGAAGAAATCATCCAGCGAGAATGCAAGGGAACCCGCGTCGAGTGTCGGATGCTCTCCCAGAAGACCGTCAACCTGTACGTTCAAACCAAACGTGTTGACCCGTAGCGTCGGTTTGCCAGCGAAGCGCAGTAACAGCAAGGCTGTCGCTTCCGGCGCAAAGTGGGCAAGCGCTTCCTGTCTGGAGCCGTGACAGACGCCCATCACCCAGTGCCCGATGAGCGACCATTGCGCTCGAAGGTCGTTTGCCATTGCCTGCACCGTATCGGCCAGTTCCGCTCCACACTTGCCGGCCTCCAGACGCTGTTCCAGAGAACCGAGAATGTCCCAGCCATGTCCGCTGATTTCAAAAACAGGGCGGTCCTGGGTCAGAACCTGCGCAAGGTACTCGGCGCTTTCCGACACGACCTGGGGCGAAACCGTCAGGCCTGTGGCCATCGCGAACGACTCGAGCGTCAGCGCCATCTCCCTGCGAACTTCGATCATGCCATCCGGGTGATTGAACAACCTGAGAACCTTTGAACAGGACCGGGCACGGCGCTGCAAGTCCATCATTCTGGCTTCGAATGTTCCCGGCAGGTGCCAGGCAATCAACGCGAACGCTCTTGCCGATGGGCTGAAATGCAACAGACCGGCCGCAGCCATGCACGGCATCACCTGCTGGAGTATCAATGCTGCGTCGTGATCATGAACGCCTTTCACATAGCCTTGTTTGTAGAGCGGTGTGCAGAAATGACGGATGTGATGCTGCAGCTGCTCAAACGTCATCTGCGACAGGTCGATACCCGACTGCGCCGCAGCCTCAAGCACCTCTCCGGCGAGGTATTCGCTTCGATAGACGCTGTCGGACTCGGACTCCAGGCTGGCTTGAAAGCAGGAGCGAAACGACTCAATGACTTCGTCGTCGAGCCGCTCATAAAAATCAGTGCCGGTGATATGCAACCAGAGATGCCCGTCTCGGGGCAAAAGGGTCAAATCCAGTGCCTGGGTGTTGATACTGAACAGATGTCTGGCTCCCAACTTCAAGAGCTTACCGCTGGCATCGAACAGATCGGCCTTGTCCCGCTGCCCCCTTACGGCCTGATCGCGCGCAGCCTTGAGGCGTGCTTCGATGTCGTCAGACTTGACACTGTCCTCAAGGGTTCGCAGACGATCGGAAAGCTCGCGCAGCTTGAGCACCTGCGGGTCAGTGCTGAAAAAACTGTTCAGTCTGTCGATGTCCAGACACCCCGAAAGACGGCGCGGCAGGCTGTCCAGAATACGACTGGCCGCCTCATACAGCCCTTGCGTCTGACGCTGCCGGGCATTGATCAGCGTCTGTCGGTGCTGTTCGAACGCCTCCAGTACCTCATCACGCTTGCCCATGACATCGTTCAGAAAAGACTCATGCTCACCAAAGCGGCTTTCCAGTTCGTCCAGTTGAATCAGCAATTTCGCCAGTTGCTCATCACATGCCTGGGGACTGTCAGCCAGCGACAGGGCGTGGGTGAGGCTTTGGCCAATCAGCTGAAACTGCGCAGCGAATTGCGCAGTGGACTCGGACGAGACCAGCGCCCTGCGACGGGCCCCCGCATGTGCCATGGACTGATTCATGCGCGCATACACGTTCGAGATGGACTCGATAATGCCGGTACGCTGCGTTGCATCCTCAATGCCCAGCGAGCTCGCAAGCCCTGACAACAGGTCCAGCGCGGTCGCCATTCTTGCAAGGCTTTCCAGTGGCGGCTCCAGTTCGAATACCGATGACGCAGCCTGAACCTGACGATCAAGTTCGTCCAGTTGCAGGCTATAGGGCAAGAGAGCTTCGGCCTGACACATGAAATCGGCAGCATCGCCAGCGGTCCGTCCAAACTCGGCCAGCAGACTCTGCTCCATCTCTTCGATGGCGGGCAGATCGATGTAGCGTTGTTCCTTGAGGGTCACGAGATGGCCGCGCAAGCCGGTGATCGAATCCAGTCGGTCGACAAAACCCTGGATATCCTCGCAACGACTCAGGCGCAATTGGCTGGCGAGCGAAACGTGACGCTGTCGCGCCTCCTGCATCAAGCGGGTGGAGTGAGCCCGCAGGTGCTCGACTTTCTCGAACTCATCAGCAATCGAGCTGCCGGTATCCGCAATACTGCGCAGTGTCGCTGCCAGCGAAGCCGTGCTTTCGTGGATCAACCAGTGATACTTGTCGAACATAAGCGCGACCTGCCGTGCCAGTGCGCTGAAACGGGTGGCAGTGGCGCTGGCAGCAAGAGATTCTCTGGCAAGGTCATACAGATCGGAAATGCCGCGGACCAGTTCGGCATTGCCGATCCGACCGAGAAACGAATGGCTCGACGGCTGACCGGTTGCATGATCCTCGGTGAAGAAAGGGGTTTGCCATACCTGCACAGGATGGTTGCGGGCAGGTTCGACCTCAGCCGAAAAAATCACCATGCGCCCATCTTCGAGGTGCGCGTGACCATGACCGAATACGGGCGTCAGCAACTGACGTCGGATGGTGTTGTAAGTGAACAGGGCCGAACGCCCCTCAACCGCATCATGAAAGATGTACAGAAAATCCTCACCGTTGGGCGAGCGCAGCAGACGCTTGAAAAGCATGCCCTGCATCGCAGATTCGAACAGCCTGTGCTCACCACTCTGAAGATAGAGCCCTCCGGGAAATACAATGCCGTGATCGTCGGGAAGCCGCTGACACGCCAGACCAATCGCATCGATCCGGGTCAGCGCAAGCGTCTTCAGATTACAGACCAGATAGCGGCACTGCTCTTCCTTGTAAGGCCGGACACTCAAAAGGATCAGGTTGCCCAGTCTGGCGAAGGCTACCTGTAAATCAGGCAGCGACTGGTTTTTTTCCGCCAGCCCCTCACGGTACAGCTCAAGCCCTGCTTCTGACGGGCTTGCGCCCCTGACAATCAGTTCGCCGTTGTCCAGATGGATATGGATGCTGTCCAGGATAACAATTCGGGGCATCTGATCATTGACGATCATTTCACGCCCTGCCTGAGTCCATTCAAAATCGTAAGGTGGCACGTTGACGATATCGCGCTCCCCACGATTATCGAGGTAGCGTACCTCGTTGCCCGACGCGCTCATCGCCCAGCGGAAAACCCGGATATCCGTGAGACGTTCGCCGAATTGAAAAATGGCCAGCAACCGGTTTTCAGAGACTGAGAGTTCCAACAGCCGGGCATCTCGGTAATAGGTATAAAGCTCTTCGAAATCCTTGCGAAACACCGGGTCGGCCAACCAGGTGCCGTCCGGATCGACAGAGTGGGTCTCATAACCCTGCTCGCCCTCGCTCAGACGGAACAGCGCAAACACATCCTCGGTTCGGGCTGCCACATTGAGCCCGAGCGACACGTTGTAGCCGAACAAGAGGTCGGGACCGACACGCACGATGCCCCTTGGAATGCAGTTGTTTTCCGTGCGCAACCGAGCTCGTCCCAATACTTCCATCGAGCTGCACCCGAACTCTTCAAGCCTTTGGGCGTTGAGCGTGTCTACCTGTCGAGACAGGCTGTTACCCTGCTCTTGCAAGCGTTTGAGCAATACCTCATAGGCCCCGCTTTCAGTGACCGCCGTGTTCGACGCTTCCTGAGTCGGGTTTTCAAGCTGATCTTGGGACATGGGTCAATCCGGATGGGCAGGTCATGAAGACGCGCCCGGCAATTGAACCGGGCGGTGGGATGGGCATTACTGAGCGTCGGGGCGGCGGTCGGAAGATCTTTCAGCGGCCACTCTGGAAAGCATCCCGAGCCCGGTCTGAATAACCTGAGCGGCAAGCGGACTGCTCTGATTCAAACCTTCGATGGCTTTGCCAACCGAGAGGGATTTCACGAAGGCATCGAATACGCCGTTATCTCCTCCGCCCACGAACTGGATGCTGGCCTTGCTCATGGCAGCGGACAGCACCTCGGCCTGTTGCTCGGCAATCTTCTCGTTGGCCGCGATGCCTGCCATGGTGATGTCGAGCTGGTTCTGCAGAGCCAGACGGAACTCTTCGTGCTCGCGGGCACCGCCCGTCAATTTCTGCATTGCTTCGAACTTCTCGGTCAGACCCGCCGCTTCGGCCTCGAAACGCTTCTGAAGAACCTCGGCTTCGGCAGACCCGACGTCCTGTATGGTCGCTGCCCTGGACTCGCCGATGGCCTTGTCGCCCTCGGCCTGGGACAATAGACGCTGCTTCAATACGGCTGCTTCCGCCAAGCCCTCACGCTCGATGGCTTCAGCGATCTGTATCCGGACCTCGGCATCGGACTCACCAACGGCACGATCACCTTCTGCCTGAGACAACAGACGCTGCTTCAGCACCAGCGCTTCGGCCTGCCCTTCGCGCTCGGCGGCTTCTGCGATCTGCATGCGGACCTCGGCCTCTGCCAGTCCGGACGCAGCCTTCTCGGCACGCACACCTTCGGCTCGCTTGATCGCAGCCTGCGATTCGCGTTCGGCCTTGCGCAAATCGGCATCGGCCAGTGTCACCAGTTCCTTGGCGCGGTATTCCGACACCACCGTATCCGCTTCGGCCTGTTTGACCAGACACACCAGATCGCGCTCGGCCTGCGCCTGGGCTTCAGTGACGACCACGGTTTTCTTGCGGTCCGCATCGGCGACCATACGTAACGTTGTGATGGCCTCTTCTTCCTGGGCGACGGTCTTCTCGACGATGACGCGTTCGCGAGTGACGCTGGCGATCTCCCCCCGCTTTTCTTCAAGCTGACGATCCCGCTCGATTCGGCTCAGCGACACTTCGCGCTCGCGATCGACCTGCGCCAGAGCCTGGGCGCGAATGACGGTTTCCTTCTCGAGCATGACGACGCGCTCGCTGTTCTGGTTCGCGACATCCACTTCACGCTGATGATTGACCGCAGCGACATCAATCCGCTGCGCGGCGGCGATGCGTGCTTCCTCGGCACGCAAATGCTCTTCGGACTGGATCTTGAGCGTCTCGGCTTCCTCACGGGCGATCACCGATGCGATTTCGCGTTTCTGCCGCGCCTGGGCATCGGCTTCCTGACGCTCCAGCGCCAGACTTGCTTCGATGGTTTCGACGTTCTTCTTCTGAATCTTCAGCGCCTGATCACGTTCCAGCTCGTTGGTGATAACGTTGTGGACGGAAGTCAGTTCGGTAATCTTCCGAATGCCCTCGGCATCTAGAATGTTGTCACGGTCGAGGTCCACCTTGGGCGTTTGCTCAAGGAAGTCGATGGCCACGTCCTCGAGCACGTATCCGGACAGATCCTGACCTATCACATTGACGATCTCATCGCGAAAACGGACGCGATCCTCGAACAGTTCAACAAAATCGAATTGTTTGCCGACGGTCTTCAGTGCTTCGGAAAACTTGGCGTTGAACAGCTCATTGACGGCCGACTTGTCCGAGGCGCGCTGAACGCCGATAGCCTTGGCCACCTTGAGCACATCTTCACGGGTTTCGTTGACCCGCAGGAAAAAAGCGACGGTGATATCGGCGCGCATGTTGTCCCGGCAGATAAGCCCGCCCTTGCCCTTTCGATCGATCTCCAGCGTGATGACACTGATCTGCATTTTCTCCATGAAATAGAGATAGGGCAGCACCATGGCGCCGGTGAAATAGACCTTGGGGCGACTCGACAGGTCATTGACAATCAACGCCGTGCCCTGGGGAACCTTGACGTAAAAGGTCTTGATCAATAGTGCCAAAGCGACCAAAACAAGAATTGCGACGCAGAGGATGACGAGAAATGGCATGGCCATGTCCAGCATGCGGTATTACTCCATAACGGGCTCAGCCCTTGAATTCCGACTCGCTGACGACGAGATAGGCATGCTCGTCTGCGAGGTATTGAAGAAGCACCACCCGGTCATTGCGTTTGATTTCGGGGGTGCCGAAGGTACGAACCTGAAGCAGCAGTCCTGCACCGCCATCGCTCATCAGCGCGCGTCCACTTTTGCCGGTCACGGTCTGGCTGGTAACGACCGCCACCTGTCCACAAATCGGCGTCGGCTCCGGCCCTCTGATCTTTCTGACGAGAGGCTTGAAAAGGCGAAGGGTGACCAACGTAAAGATCGAAGCGGCCACGAGGGCCAACAGCCCACTGACAAATCCGAGGGGGTAGTAGAAAAAGCCCAGTGACAACTGGTCGATCAAAAGCAGGTGGCCGAGGTAGCTGATCAGCCAGCCGGAAAGACTGATCAGTGTCAGGATGATGGAAGCAGGCACCCCGGAGAGCCCGAGGCGGGCAACCAGACCTTTACCCGACTCCGCACTGGCGCTGTCGAGGGCCGATACAGCCTGCATGTCGATATCGGCCGAACCGCCATCAAGAACGCCCAGGCATACCATCAGCCAATAGAACACGGTTATTGCCAGCAACAGGCTGAATATCACCACAGGGAACGACAACGCTGTTTCGATGAAATGGTACATCTCGACATCCTTTCGAATCAGGCGCACTGCTGCCGGCGACTGGTCTTGATTCGCTGCAATACGGTTTGCGCGCTGAAGTTGTCCACGGTGATCCCGGCGTCCAGCAATCGCTGTTCAAGATCGGCATCGGCAAGGCTCGACTCCTCCTGAACCTGCCGACGGGCCTCCGTCTCCAGTTGACGTTGCTGGAGATCGTTCAATGCATCGGTGGCACTTCGCAGCCTGCTGGCCGACTCCTCGTGGGATACCGTCCAGCCGCCTTGGGCCTGCTGCACGAACTCGGTGGTCCGCACCATCTCGACCTGCTGCCGGAGAGCCCAAAGCTTCTGTTCACTGACGCGCAGACTCGCGCTCAGGCTGCTGGCGGCAGTGGCATAGCCTTGAGCAATACAGGCATCCTCTTCCATCCGCTTTTCCAGCAGGCCAATCTGTGATGCAACTGCCAGGGCGGCAGCTTCATCATCAGCCTCCAGGGCTGCCTCGGCATCGAGAATCAGAGAGGCGACCTGTGCGCGCGCCTGAGCCGCCTTTCGCGTTGCATGAAGATTCCTGGCCATCAGACCTGCGAGGCTGGAACGGCTGGCGTCGAGGTGTTGTTCGGCGTTGCGGATTTCCTTGTCGAGGATGTGCAACGTTTGCCGGGCCACCACGCTACTCGACGCTTCGTTTGCTCCGCCCTGCAAGGCAGTCACTATTTTCGTCCAGATACCGGCCATGCCATTTTCCCTTGGGCGTATTGATCGAGTTCTGATGACTCGATAAACATCCCGCGAAAGATGACATAGGAGAAACCGGCGTTATGCCGGAACAGTCGTTTAAAAAAGTAAGAAACTTCCCCAAGGTCTGAAATTCACGACTTTCAACACTTATATTTTTCCAGACGCTGCATTAGCAACTAGATTTGAAAGGCTGCCATTCGGGTCGAGTTCACGATCCTGTGCGCTCCAAATATTCCAGGGAAGTGAAGCATGTTGCGTCGTCGCATGTTGATAATGCTGGGCGTTGTGCTGTTCGTCGTGCTTGCGCTCGCGGGTTACAAAGCGTTTTCCATTTACCGGCAGATTCAGCAGTTCAGCACGCCGAAGCCACCTGTCAGCGTGGCGGTGGTCAACGCTGTCGAGTTGCCCTGGCAAAGTCGGCTCCCTGCCATCGGTACCTTGAAAGCCGTACAGGGTGTGGACCTGAGCCTGGAGATCGCCGGCACGGTCAAGGCGCTGCTGTTCGAGTCCGGGCAGAAGGTTCGCGTCGGGCAGCCGCTGCTGCAACTGGACAGCGATGTGGAACGGGCGCTGCTTGGCACCGCCGAAGCGGACCAGGGGCTGGCACAGGTCGAGTACGGGCGCGGCAGCAGGCTGGTCGGCGATCAGGCGATTTCCCGAGGCGACTTCGACAGGCTGGCAGCGCAATTGAAGAAGGCCAGCGCCACAGTGGCTCAGCTCAAGGCGTCGCTGGCAAAGAAACAGATTCTGGCGCCGTTCAGCGGCACCATCGGAATTCGTCAGGTGGATGTCGGCGACTATCTGGCCAGCGGTACCGTCATCGCGACCCTGCAGGACTTGAGCAGCCTCTATGTCGATTTCCACGTGCCTGAACAGGCCCTGCCAAAGCTGTCCGTCGGGCAGCGGGTGCAAGTCAGTGTGCCTGCTTATCCCGGCCAGTCGTTCGACGCCACGATCAGTGCGATCAACCCCAAGGTCGACGAAAGCACGCGCAACGTTCTGATTCGCGCCACTCAGCCAAACCCGGACGGTAGGCTGCTGCCCGGCAT
>JAAIGE0100018099.1_pt1 | contig 12757 bp, 11 predicted proteins | sample 6487951 | NCBI WGS metagenome assembly JAAIGE01 (sample SAMN13974128, study PRJNA590717) | phyllosphere metagenome | biome: tomato field; feature: multiple bacterial spot infested tomato fields; material: tomato leaves; isolation source: leaves from tomato fields | host: Solanum lycopersicum ... | reverse complement strand
GGCAAGGCTCTCGAGGTCGTCGTCGACGGCACGTCGTACGCGCGGATCCCGATCCGCACGCGTGTCGTGATGCCGGGCGACGACCTCGACGCGGTCCTGGCAGAGTATGCGAAGCCGGTCGTCGAGCCCGGGGACCTGCTGTTCGTCACCGAGAAGATCGTGGCGATCACCCAGGGGCGCTCCTACCGCCTCGACGAGATCACGCCGCGTCCGCTCGCACGGTTCCTGTCCCGCTACGTCGTGCGCACGTCCTACGGCATCGGTCTCGGCATGCCCGAGACGATGGAGATGGCGCTCCGGGAATGCGGGACTCTGCGCATCCTCTTCGCCGCCGGCGTCTCGGTGATCACCAAGGCGATCGGCCGTCGCGGTGACTTCTATCGCATCGCCGGCGACAAGGCTCGAGCGATCGACGGACCCACCAAGAACACCATCCCGCCGTACAACGAAGCAGTCGTGCTCGGTCCGAAGAACCCCGCCGAGGTGGCGCGGCGCATCCAGGGGATCGTCGGAGACGCCGTGGACGTCGCGGTCGTCGACATCAACGACATCGGCGGCAACATCCTGGGCTCCACGCTCGACAGAGCCGGTGAGCGTCGCCTCGTCGAGATCCTCGGCGACAACCCGCTCGGTCAGGCGCGGCAGTCGACTCCGATGGGCATCGTCCGCCCGTCCTGAGGCGCTCGGACACAGATGCGAAGGGCCCGGATGCCGAGCATCCGGGCCCTTCGCATCTCGGCCTCAGAAGCCGATCGCCGCCTGATAGCGGGGCTTGTGTCCGGTGCGGATGCCGGTGACGCTGGGCTTGTTCTCATAGACCCCGGCGCCCCAGTTGCCCTCGACGAGAACCGGGCCGTCGGGAGTCACGACGATGTCCCAGCCGACGTACTGCACCTGCGGCACCACGCGCGCGGCCTGGTCGACGAAGGCCTTCACCTCGTCGATCATCGGAAGCTGGAAATCGGCGATGGTGAAGCCGGAGTCCGGGTGCGTCACGTGGACATGACCGTGGGAGTCGTAGCCGGGTCCCACTGCGTGGCCCTGGTCGTCGAGCATCGTGTAGAAGCCGCCGAAGCTCATCTGGTCGCTCACGGCGCCGCGCCCGAACTTCTGCGCCATGGCGAGGATGTGCGTCCTCTCCCCGTCGAAGAACGCCGTGACGCGCGTGGTGTTGACCGTTCCGGGGCAGACGGTGGCGAGGTCGGCGTGCTGGCGGATCACCTCTTCGACGAGGACCTGCTTCTTCGACAGCAGCTCCGCGTGGAAGGCGGTCCAGTCGGTGACGTCGGCGGCGTGATAGCGGTGCACTCCGGTTCCGGCCTGGCCGTGCGTCTCCTTGACGACGATCGTCCCCTGGCGCTCGGTGAACGCCCGCAGCTCGTCGGCGTTGTCGGGGGTGATCAGCATCCACTCCCGCTTGAGCAGCGCGTCGAAGCGCTGGTTGAACTCGGCCTTGTCGTGGAAGAGGTGGCGGAAGTCGGGGTGGTCGTACTGCTGCGAGATCTGGTTCGACACCGGGTGGGTCATGTACGTGTCGCGCTCGGCCTTCGTCAGGATCGCGAAGTCGTAGTCGATGTAGTCCTGGAAGCCGACGTTGTGGCGCCCGGCCGACCACAGCATGTCGACGACGACCACGGGCACGGGCTTGCCGTGCTGCTGCGACGCCTCCTTGGCGCGCTCGATCACCGAGGCGACGTCGATGCGACGAGCACGGTCCAGCAGGTAGCGGACGCGGGGCGCGAGGGAAAAGCGTGACATGGATCTCCAGGGTCGGGGTATACCAGTCTAAGGGGGAGGCCGTCGGCAGTCTGGGAGCGCGGAGCTAGGGTGGACGGGTGCCCGCCACGTTCTCCAGCTCCCTCCCGCAAGCCCTGATCTCCCGTTCCGCGCTGTCCGCGGCCGCGATCGAGGCCACATCGCGCGGGGGTCGGATCGCCGATCTGCGGCGCGATGCCTGGGGCCACGGCCTGATGGAGGTCGCTCGCGCGGTCACCTCCGCGGGTGCCGCCGGAGTCCTCGTCGACGGCGCCGACCAGGTCGCGGCACTGGAGCGCGAGGGCATCGAGGCGGTCACCGCGGGTGGTGCCGACATCGACGCGCACCTGCTGTACGGCCTCCCCGACAGCGTGGGTGCGCTCCGCACGCGTCCGGTGATGCGGCTCGTCGGGCGTGTGCTCTCGACCAAGCCGCTGAAGGCCGGCGACGCGGTGTCGTACGGGTACACGCACCGTGCGCAGATCGACACGATCGCCGCGCTCGTCACCGGCGGCTACGCCCAGGGGATCGTCCGTGCGCTCGGCAACGACGCCGAGGTGGAGCTCCGCGGGGTCCTTCGTCCGGTGATCGGCCGGGTGGCGATGGACGTGTGCGTCGTCGACGCGCAGGGCGACGCGCAGGTCATGACCGACGATGAGGTGACGTACTTCGGCGGAGGTGGACCGGCGGCGCCGGGCCTGGCCCGCTGGGCCGCCGTGACCGGCCTCCGTGTGAGCGAGCTGATCGCCGTGGCCGGTGCGCACGCGGAACGGAGGTGGGAGGCATGAGCCGCCCTGAGCTGCGTCTGTCGACGAGTCGACTCGCATGGAACCTCGCCGCCGTCCGCGATCGGATCGCGCCGTCGGAACTCATGATCGTGCTCAAGGACGACGCCTACGGCCACGGCCTGACCTGGGCGGTCGAGACCGCTCTCGCCGCGGGTGTCGACTGGTACGGCTCGTACGACATCCGCAGCGGGCTTCGCGTGCGCGAGATCCTCGGTGCGCACGGTCGCATCTTCGCCTGGGCGACGTCGACCGGCGACGAGGTCGACGACGCCCTCGCCCACGAGATCGACCTGGGCGTCGGTTCGGCCGAGTATCTGTCGATGGTCCTGGACAGGGCTCGGCAGGTCGGCGTGCGTGCGCGCATCCATCTCAAGATCGACACCGGTCTCCACCGCAACGGATTCCGTCCCGAGGAGTGGGCGCAGGCGGTGGCACGGGTCCGCGCGGCGGAGAGCGAGGGGATCGCCCTGCTCGCAGGCATCTGGAGCCATCTCGCCGAGGCGAGCGATGCGGAGGACGACGCGGCGCGTGCCGCTTTCCTCCACGCGGTCGAGGGGGCGGAGGAGAGCGGAACCGCACCCGATTCCCTCCATCTCACGGCCTCCGCGGCGTCGTGGTGGCGCCCTGAGCTGCGTGGAACCCTCTCGCGCATCGGCGCCTTCTGCTACGGCATCCGCTCGGCCGACGGGCCCGACCTCGAAGCCGTCTCACCCGTGGCGGAACTCGCCGCGTCCGTGATCGATGTGCAGGGGGAGCAGGCGGTGATCGCCATCGGATCGTTCGACGGGATCCCGTCGACCATCGCGGGGGCGGTCGTGGGCACGCCGGCCGGTGCTCGAGAGCTGATCAGCGTCGACGACGTCACCTCTGTGGTGGCCGGATGGCCGGGCGCCGCCGTCGGCGATGAGGTGCTCGTGTTCGGCCGCGGGGCGCAGGGGGAGTCGAGCGCGACGACTCTGGCCGAGCGCATCGACACGGTGGGCGAGGAGATCCTCACCCGGCTCACCGATCACGTCCGTCGGGTGATCCGGGACTGACCTCGGCCGGGTGAAGAAAAGGAGCCCGTCGTGTGACGGGCTCCGTGTCGACTCAGACGGCGTCGATGAGACGAGAGGTCTCGTCGTGCCAGCTGGTGGCGACGCTGCGGAGCTTCTCTTCGTACTTGCGGCCGTGGTGCGCGCAGAACAGGAGCTCGGAGCCGTTGACCTCGGCCGCGATGTAGGCCTGAGCGCCACACGAATCACAGCGATCCATGGCGGTCAGGCGGAACTCGACGGCGGAGGTCTCACGTTCGGTCGTTGCGTTCATCTCGGTGCCTCCTTGAGTGTCGGGTTCGCTGGTTGGGCGTGTTCAATACAACCACGCCGTTCCTGTGTGCATGCCCGCATCTCGGCGTGTTTCGCTCAGCGCGTACGCGTCGCGCCCGTCTCCGTGCGCGCGGGGAGTGTCTGCGGGGCTCTTCCGGCCGACGAGAATAGAATCGGAGATTGTGACAGCCGAGTATTCCGCCCATCATCTCCAGGTGCTCGAAGGGCTCGAGGCCGTTCGGAAGCGCCCCGGCATGTACATCGGCTCCAACGGTTCTCCGGGTCTGATGCACTGCCTCTGGGAGATCATCGACAATGCGGTCGATGAGGCCGTCGGCGGCAACGGATCGAAGATCGATGTCATCCTCCACGCGGACGGCAGCGTCGAGGTGCACGACCGCGGACGCGGCATCCCCGTCGACGTGGAGCCGCGCACCGGACTCACCGGCGTCGAGGTCGTCTTCACCAAGCTGCACGCCGGCGGGAAGTTCGGCGGCGGCTCGTACGCCGCCTCGGGCGGACTCCACGGCGTCGGCGCCTCCGTGGTGAACGCCCTGTCGGAGCGGCTCGACGTCGAGGTCGACCGTGGCGGCAAGACCTATGCGATGTCGTTCCATCGCGGCGAGCCGGGGCTCTTCGCCGACGACGGCGACAAGCGGCCGGATGCGCCCTTCACACCCTTCGAGGAGAAGAGCGAGCTGCGCGTCGTCGGGAAGGCGCCGCGCGGCGCGAGCGGGACGCGAGTGCGCTACTGGGCGGATCGACAGATCTTCACCAAGGATGCGGCCTTCCAGCTGGGCGACCTCGAGACGCGCGCGCGCCAGACCGCCTTCCTCGTTCCCGGCCTCGAGATCGTCGTCCGCGACGAGCGCGGCGAGGACGCGGTCGAGACGTCCTATCACTACGAGGGCGGCATCTCGGAGTTCGTCGAGTTCCTGGCCACCGACGCGCCGATCACCGACACCTGGCGCATCCAGGGGGAGGGGACCTTCACGGAGACGGTGCCCGTGCTGCAGGCCGACGGCCACATGATCGCCACCGAGGTGCAGCGCGTGTGCGCCGTCGACATCGCGATGCGCTGGGGCACGGGGTACGACACGGTCTCCCGTTCGTTCGTGAACATCATCGCCACCCCGAAGGGCGGGACGCATCAGCAGGGCTTCGAGCAGGAGCTGCTCAAGACCCTGCGTGCGCAGGTCGATCAGAACGCGCGGCGCCTCAAGGTCGGCAGCAACGACAAGCTCGAGAAGGACGACGTCCTCGCCGGTCTCACGGCCGTGCTCACGGTGAACGTGCCGGAGCCGCAGTTCGAGGGGCAGACGAAGGAGGTCCTCGGCACGCCGGCGGTCCGCCAGATCGTCGCGCAGGTGATCCGCAAGGACCTCGCCGCGCGCTTCTCGTCGACCAAGCGCGACGACAAGAGCCAGGCCGCCCAGCTCCTCGACAAGGTCGTGGCGGAGATGAAGGCCCGCGTCTCGGCACGCGCCCACAAGGAGACGCAGCGCCGCAAGAACGCGCTGGAGTCGTCGACCCTCCCCACGAAGCTCGTGGACTGCCGCACCAACGACGTCGAGCGCAGCGAGCTGTTCATCGTCGAGGGCGACTCCGCTCTCGGGACGGCCAAGAACGCCCGCAACAGCGAGTTCCAGGCTCTGCTCCCCATCCGGGGGAAGATCCTCAACGTCCAGAAGGCGTCCGTGGGCGACATGCTCTCGAATGCCGAATGCGCGTCGATCATCCAGGTGATCGGCGCGGGGTCCGGCCGGAGCTTCGACATCGACGCCGCCCGTTACGGGAAGATCATCCTCATGAGCGACGCCGACGTCGACGGCGCGCACATCCGCACCCTGCTCCTCACGCTGTTCTACCGCTACATGCGGCCCTTGATCGAGCACGGACGCGTCTTCGCCGCCGTGCCTCCGCTGCACCGGATCATCGTGATGAACCCGGGGTCGAAGCCCAACGAGACGATCTACACGTACTCGGAGCAGGAGATGCACGCGCTGCTGACGAAGCTGCGCAAGGCCGGCAAGCGCTGGCACGAGCCCATCCAGCGATACAAGGGTCTCGGCGAGATGGACGCGGAGCAGCTCGCGACCACGACCATGGACCGCGGCGGTCGTCTCCTCCGGCGGGTGCGCATGGAGGACGCCGAAGCGGCCGGCCGGGTCTTCGAGCTCCTCATGGGCAACGAGGTCGCCCCGCGCCGCGAGTTCATCATCGACTCGTCCGGCCGTCTCTCCCGGGAGTCGATCGACGCCTGACCGGTCGGCCCTGCGCCGCGTCGGCGAGCGCCGAGCGGTAGACGGCGAGCAGCGCGTCTCGATGCGTGTCCTGCGCGACGCTGTCTCGGTGCGCGATCGCGGCCGCGCTCATCCCGGTGATGCGGCCCGGGTCGTCTCGGAGCTCGGCGAGAGTCGCGGCGAGTCCCACGGCGTCCGCGCTCCGTGAGACCGCTCCGCCGCCGAGAGGGAGCATCTCGGCGAGATCGGGATCGGTGACCACCGTCGGCAGACCGGCGGCGATGCCCTCGAGGATCACCATGGGCTGGTTGTCGAAGTCGAGCGAGCTCGAGACGAGGAGATGCGCGTCGCGCATCGCGTCGACGACCTCCTGCTGGGGAACCGCCCCGTGCACGTGCAGGCGCCCGGCCAGCGGTGCGGCACGCCGGGCCACGTCGCGCCGCGCGATGCCGTCCCCGAACATGTGCGCGACGATGCCCGGCGTCTGCGCCACGGCGTCGACGAAGACCTCGGGGCGCTTCTCCGGGGACAGACGTCCGCACCAGACCACACGCAGCGGTCGATCCGCGGCGACGCGCCGGGGTTCGGGGGAGCCGATCCTGTCGAGGACCGTCTGCTCAAGTCCGTTCGACAGCACCGTGAGCGGCGTGTGCACGCCTTGACGCCGGAGCTTGGCGGCGAAGTGCGCGGACGGCACGATGACGTGATCGGCGTGATTGGCCTGGCTGACCATGAGACGCCACATCCTCCGTGCCGTCCTGGTCCCGGCGTAGGGTGCCGATCCGTCGAGACGCACCCGGTCATGGCTCATGCGACGGCGATGCATCGCCGCCAGCACCGCGGTGCTCACGGGCGGGATGGGCAGGACGGATCTCGTGTAGACGTCGATGCGCCCGTGCATGGTCTGCACCACCGGGATCCCGAGCGAACGCGCGGCCTCGTATCCCGCGAGCGCGGCGAACATCTCGGTGTGGATGTGGACGACGTCGGGACGTGCGTCCTGCAGCATCGAGCGCAGCGCCGCCGCGGCCGCTCCCGGAGACCAGGTGAAGGGGTAGCCGTCCGGAGCGAACCATCGGGCCGTCGGCAGTCGCAGGACGGTCGGGTCGTCGCTCGGCCGCGCGAGCGGGGTGCACACGAGGACGTCGTGGCCGTCCTGTTCCAGAGTCTCCTTGTGCGCCTTGATCACCGTCTGCACGCCGCCGAGGGTCGGGAGGTAGTAGTCGGTCACCATGGCGATGCGCATCCGACCACAATAGGACGGCTAGGGTGAGGGGCATGTCCGTGACCCGCGTGCTCGTGACGGGGGCGACCGGGTTCCTCGGCGGGTACGTCGTGCGCGATCTGCAGGCGCACGGCTACGACGTCTTCGCCGCCGGTCGCGACGCAGGACGGCTCGCGCGGGTGAGCGACGCGCTCCACCGCGTGCCCGGCGATCTCGCCTCCCTCCGGACACGCGATCTGCCGGTCGACGCGGTGGTCCACTGTGCGGCCCTGTCGTCGCCGTGGGGACGCTGGCGCGAATTCCGCGAGGCGAACGTCGACGGAACCGCACACGTCGTCGAGTTCGCCCGGCGCAACGGCGTCCGGCGCGTCGTGCACGTCTCCTCTCCGAGCATCTACGCCGCGCCTCGTGACCGGTGGGGGATCCGCGAGGGCGAGGTGGACCCGTCGAACCGCCTCAACGGATACATCCGCTCCAAGCTCGCGGCCGAAGAGATGCTCCGGCTCGCTCAGCGGCGCGGGACGGTTCCGGAGGTGGTGATCCTGCGGCCCCGTGGCCTGATCGGCGTCGGCGATCCGAGCCTCGTCCCGCGCCTTCTCGATGTGCACGCCCGTCTCGGCGTGCCGCTCTTCGACGGCGGCCGCACCCTCATCGACGTCACCGCCGTCGAGAACGCCGCCACCGCGCTGCGGCTCGCCCTCGTCCGGGGCGATCCCGACGCCGGGGTCTACAACATCACGAACGGAGACCCGCGGACTCTCCGTGACCTGCTCACGACGCTGCTCGCCCTGCGGGGGGAGGAACCGCGCTGGCGCGCGATGGATCGACGGACGGCCTGGCTCCTCGCCTCCGTGCTCGAAGGTCTCTTCTCGGTGCTTCCCGGGCGCCCGGAGCCCCCGCTCACGCGCTACACGCTGTCGACGATCGCGTACTCCCAGACCCTCGACATCAGCCGCGCGCGCACCGAGCTCGGGTACGTGCCCCGGATCTCCCTCGACGATGCGCTCGCGCGCGTCGCCGCCGCCGAGAGCACGGCGCCTCGATGAGAGGTCGGCTGCGCCATCTCGTGTGCGGCAGCACGAGTCATGACATCGGCGCTCTGTTTCGCGACACCCCGCATGCCCGACGGGACTTCCCGTCGGGCGTCTTCCTCTACGACGCGGCCGACGGCTCGCGGATCCTCTTCGACACCGGCTACGCTCCGGGGCGGTGGCGCACCGGATGGCGAGGCGCCGTGTACAGGCGTCTGCTCCCACCCCGCGTCGTCGCCGCCGACGACGTCGCGGCCCGACTCGCGGACATCGCCGTCGAACCGGCGTCGATCACTCATGTCGTGCTGTCGCATCTGCACCCGGATCATGTCGGAGGGGTGCGTCGTTTCCCCGACGCCACGTTCGTCGTCACCCAAGGGCTGGAGCGCACCCTCGCAGAGCCGACGCTGCGCAGCGGCGTGCTGACCGGTCTGCTTCCGGACTGGTTCGCCACCTGCCGCCGTCTGGTCGTCGCCGAGGGGTCCTGGGAGACGTCGGAGGTCGGCGGCGTCCCGCTGCGGACCCGAGATCTTCTGGGGGACGGGAGCTACCGCATCGTGGACCTCCCCGGACATGCCGACGGGCATCTCGGGGCGCTCGTCGAGGGGCGCGTTCTGCTGGCGGGTGACGCGGCCTGGGGCAGCGACCTGCTCGCGAAGGTGCCGGACATGCGGGCGCTTCCCCGCGCAGTCCAGCACGACGCCGAGCGGTACGAGGAGACGGCCCGCCTGCTGGCGGAGGCGGCGAGGGGCGGCATCCGCGTCGTCTGCAGCCATGACCCCGTCGTCGACGAGGATCTGCTCGTCTGATGGGCCGTCTCCGAATCGTGTCCGAGTTCGCCGCCGTGCGATGGATGAGACCGCTGCGCACGCGCAGCGCCGTCTCGCGCCGTCAGCGGCGGCTTCTTCGTCGACACCTTCGTTTCCTGAGGCGTTCGTCGGCTCACTTCGCCGCACTCCTGGAGGCCCGCGGATTCCACGACCTGCCCCTCATGGACAAGAAGGTCATGATGGAGCGCTTCGACGAGATCAACACCGTGGGGGCGTCCCGAGACGAGGCGCTCGCCCTCGCGCTCGCGAACGAGAGGAGCAGGGACTTCGGAGCCGATCTCGGACGGAACTCCGTCGGCCTGTCCAGTGGGACCAGCGGTCATCGCGGACTGTTCCTCGTGAGCCCCGCCGAACGGGACGCCTGGGTGGGGGCCGTGCTCGCACGCACCCTCCCGCGCGGACGCCTGACCGGACACCGCATCGCCCTCTTCCTGAGGGCGGACAACACGCTGTACGAGTCCGTCGGGTCGCGGGCCGTCTCCTTCCGCTACTTCGACGTGTACGCCGATATGGGCGAGAACGTGCGGGCCCTCCTGGAGTACGAGCCGACGATCCTGGTCGCGCCGCCGTCCGTGCTGCGCCGCATCGTCAGGGCTGCGGAAGCGGGAGGATTCCCGTTCGTCCCGGAGAAGGTGTACGCCGTGGCCGAGGTGCTGGAGCTCGCCGACGAGCGCCGTATCGCCGAAGCCCTCGGTCAGGACATCGTGCACCAGCTCTACCAGTGCACCGAGGGGTTCCTCGCTCACACCTGTGAGCGCGGCGTCCTCCACCTCAACGAGGATGCGGTGCTCGTGGAGCGGGAGGAGCTCGGCGGCGGGCGGTTCGTGCCGATCGTCACCGACCTGCGACGACGGGCCCAGCCGATCGTCCGCTACCGGCTCGGCGACGTGCTGCGGGCCCGGTCTCGACCCTGCGACTGCGGCAGCGCGCTGCTCGCGATCGATCGCATCGAAGGACGGGAGGGCGACACCCTGCTCCTCGCACGCGCGGACGGCTCGCTCCTGCCCGTGTTCGCCGACGTCATGGCACGTGCGCTGCTGCACGCGGACGGCTTCGACGAGTACCGGGTGCGCCAGACCGGCGCGTCGCGACTCGAGATCGCGCTCGACATCCTCGATGATCGATCTCGCGGCCGCGTCGAGGGAGAAGTGAACGCCCTCGCCGACAGGCTGGGATTCGCACGACCGGTGATCGACTTCGCCCCCTATCTCCACGACGGGACGGCGAAGCTGCGTCGAGTGGTGCGCGACTGGGGGGACGAGTCATGGTGAGGAACTGCGAGATCGTGGGATGGGGCACGTCGCTGCCTCGGCGGACGGTGCGTTTCGGTGACCAGGTGCGGTATCGCATCGAGGAGGACCGAACCCACCTCGACCTGCTCGTCGACGCTTCCGAACGTGCGCTCGCCCACGCCGACGTCGCGGCGGACGACGTCGATCTCGTCCTCGGCGCCTCGGCGGCGGGCGTGCAGCCCATTCCGTGCACCGCGGCACTCGTGCTCGAACGCCTCACGACCACCGGCCGTGCCGCTGCCTTCGACGTGAACTCGACGTGCACCAGCTTCATCACGGCTCTCGACGTCGCCTCGCGCTACCTCGACAGCGGCGATCACGAGACGATCCTGATCGTCTCCGGGGACGTCGGCACCCGCTTCCTCGACGACCGGCAGCGCGAGAGCTTCGAGCTGTTCAGCGATGCCGGAGCGGCGATGGTGGTGCGCCGTTCGTCGCACCCCGAACAGGGCGTCATCGCGAGCGCCCAGCGCACGTGGCCGGCCTACGCGCACGACACCGAGATCCGCGGCGGTCTCTCGCGATCTCCCGCCCAGGAGTACGCCGCCTCCGATCCCGCCGACTATCTGTTCGACATGGACGGGCGTCGCGCGCTGCTGGCCATGATGCGCGTCCTTCCGGCCTTCTTCGACGACTTCCACTCCGCGAGCGGCGTCTCCCGCGAGCAGGTCGCCCTCTGGGTTCCGCACCAGGCCTCGGCGGCCCTGGGCCCGATGCTCGACCGTCTCGGCGTTCCCTCCGAGCGGCGGATCGACGAGGTGTCGGCCTTCGGCAACATGGTCTCGTCGTCGGTGCCGTTCATGCTGGCGCGCGCGCTCGACAGCGGAAGGGTGACGCGCGGAGACACGGTGATCCTGTGCGGGACGGCCGCGGGGCTGACGGCGAACGTCCTCGCCCTGCGCCTGTGAGCTCACGGCGGCGCCGTCGTCAGACGAGAGTGCGCCCGATGCTCCCGATCACGCCGTCGATCGGCTGACCGGACGCGTCGCGGCGTGCGCCCGCGTCGGGCAGCTTCCTCACGGCTCCCGTCGGATCGACCGCGAGCGCGGGGTCCGGCCCCACCCAGGCCACGAGGAGTCGGTCCTCGCCCTTCAGGAACGCGTGTGCGCGGACACCGCCGGTCGCTCGCCCCTTCGCCGGGTACTCGGCGAAGCCGGAGACCTTCGCGCGGCCGGGATCGGTGCCCGGGAGGGCGCTGTCCGCCCCGGACACGGTCGCGACGACCGCGTCGGAACCGGAGGCCACCGCCCCGAAGAAGAGCACGGCCGCGCCGGAGGCGAGCTTGATGCCGGCCATGCCCCCGGCGGGTGCCCCCTGCGGGCGCACAGACGAGGCGGAGAAGTGGAGCAGCTGCGCATCGGTGGTGACGAACACGAGCTCCGCGTCGTCGGGTGCATCCGTGACGCCGACCACGGTGTCGCCCGGCTTCATGCCGATCACCTCGAGGTCGGGGCGCACGGGCAACGCCGAGGGGACGATCCGCTTCACCGTTCCCTGCGCCGTGCCCAGGGCGACCGGCGTATCGCTGTCGAATCGGACGAAGCCCAGGATGCGCTCACCGCGCGTCGTGATCCCGAGATAGTCGCGCAGTGGCGTACCGGCGGCCAGCTGCACCGAGCTCGAGGGAACGGACGGAAGATCCACGGGGGAGAACCGCAGCAGTCGGCCCTCCGACGTGAGGGCGCCGAGCTCGGCTCGCACGGTCGTGCGGACCGTGGCGAGGATCGCATCGTGCTTGCTGCGTCGTGCCGGAGCCGACAGCTCCTGACCGTCGACGAGGTCGACGCGGACGGCCCGCCCGGTGGTCGACAGCGCGATCATCGTGGGCGCGTCGGCGATCTGCAGATCGACCGTCCCCTTGGTGGCCCGCGGCTTCGGCGGAGCCGCGTTCATCAGCAGCGTGCGCCGCGGGGTGCCGTAGGCGTCGGCCGCAGCGTCGAGTTCGCGTGCCACGGCCTGCCGCAGCAGGCTCTGGCTCCCGAGCAGTTCGCGCAGGCCCGCGATCTCGGCCAGCAGCGCGTCGCGCTCGGACGCCTGATCGGGAAGTCATCGCAGTACATGTCCGACCGTCTCGACGGCGGAAACTCGAAAACCGGGAAGCGCGTCACCCTCAACGTGACCGACCTCTTCGCGATCGCCGCGGCACTCGAGCTCGACGCCGCCACCCTGATCGAGACCGCGCAGCACGCGGCGACCACCCCGTCGAACGTCGTCCGCGGCCGCTTCGGTGTCGGCGCCCCCGCAGAGGATGACCTCGATGCTGTAGCCCGCCCGACCGACCCCGAG
>JAAIGE0101110569.1_pt1 | contig 12773 bp, 10 predicted proteins | sample 6487951 | NCBI WGS metagenome assembly JAAIGE01 (sample SAMN13974128, study PRJNA590717) | phyllosphere metagenome | biome: tomato field; feature: multiple bacterial spot infested tomato fields; material: tomato leaves; isolation source: leaves from tomato fields | host: Solanum lycopersicum ... | reverse complement strand
TATTCTCCCTCTCCCTCTCCCTCTCCCTCTCCCTCTCCCTCTCCCTCTCTCTCTCCCTCATCCTCACCTGCACCGGTGCCGTGGTCGCGCGTGCCCTCAACTCTGCTCCCAATGCCCGTCATTGGCCGGCACCCAGTGGCCGTTCAGCGTCGGTGGCGCCTGGACGAGCAGCATCGGACAAGCGGGGAAACGGTAGACATGTCTCGACTTCCTGAGACCGCCTGTCCCTTCGGTAGTCGGGATGGTCCGCGTAAGCTAGCGCGAGTTCCCGCAGCAAGGCCGCCGAGGTCTCCGCTTTGCACGGTGCCGCGCGGGGTCAGCGGGGGCTTCGGAGTCGTTCGGTGACGGCAAGGACGAAGCGGTTCATCGCGTCGGTGTCGCGGCGGGTGGCGAGGGTGCGCAGAGCTTTGCCGAGGTCGGCGTTGCGATAGCCGGTGCGCTCCAACTGCTCCAGCAATTCTTCGACGGTGTGCGCGGCGCGTTCCGCGGACGGGGCGGCCGTCTGCACGGGCTCAAGTAAGGGGTCGTCGAACAGCAGGGGTTGTGTCGAGACGGTCCCGGCTCGGGCGGGGGGGGACGTGCCTGTGACGCGGACGCTCGGGGAAACGCTACGTGGAGCCTCGCGGTCCTGTCCGCTGACCGGGATGTTCCCTGCCGGCAGGGGGCGCGGCTGTAGACGGTGTTTGACGAGCACGGACTGTCCGAAGGATGTCCGCGCCCATACCCAGATCCCGTCCTTGTTCGCGGCGGCTTCTGTGGTGATTTGCAGCGTGCTGATTCCGGCGAGGGAGAGTCCCTCATGATCGAGTCCGACAGCGTCGATTGCAGACCGCGGTGGTTCCCAGTGCAGCAGGTCGGGGTAGGGGAAGACGGCGACGGGTCGTCCCATGGCGATGGCGTGGAGTCGGTGGGCTTCGCTCGCGAGGTAGTCGTAATCAAGGACAGGGCTGAGCAAGTCGCGGGGGGCGGCAGCACCGACGATCGCGGCTGCCATGGTGCCGATCGTGTCGGTGTCGGTGTGCAAGTGTGCGGCGGCGATTTGCGCGGACTGCGCGGGATGATCGGGGAACGCTGATGCCAGCAGGAGCGCGGTCGCGGCGGTGAGCGTTCCGCTTCCTCTCACGGTTTTATCGTCTAGACGCAGAATCCGCACGAGTTCGCTGTAGCCGCGGATCGCTTGGTCGCGGTCCCCGCCGGCGGCATGCATGAGCGCCCATGCCGAGGCGGCGGAGGAGAGGATCTCGCCAACTTCGTCGACGGTGTCATACCACGCGCGCTGGAAAGAGGTCTGCGTCTTCCGCTCCCACTGGGGAAGCCAGTACCCGGCAAGTTCGGGCTGGCGCAGGAAGCCGTCGAACGCGTCACGGGTCGCCGCTAAAAGGGCTCCGAAACTGCGAGGGCCGGGCACGGTTCCGCGGTCGAGAGTGAACGTCAAGGTAACCGCGTGAAAGACGGCACCGACGATTCCTCGGGGGTGGCCGTGGGTGACGATGGTGTTGCGGATGACGTCGTCGATGTGCGCGAAGGAACTGAGCTCCGGCGCGGCGTACACGTGCGGTTGTATGCGCATGGCTGCGCCGTTTCCGCCGGCGTTTTCCCACCCGTCGAAGAAGTTGTTGGCCCAGTTTGCTTGCTGTTTCGTCATTGCGGCGGCGGCGGCTTTGCTCGCGCGGCCGCCTCCGAGTGCGTAGCTGGGCCAGACCGGGAGTTCCACTCGCGCGAATGCTTCGACGTCGAATCCGTGGTTGCTGATAGCTCGCGATGTCGATAGGCGCAGCTGCGTGTCGTCGGAGTAGCAGCCCTCGGGAAGGTCGACGCGCACACCCATCCGCCCGCCGACGATCCTCGACCACGGCATCGGGCGGACCAGGTCACGTCCCTGTGTGCGGCGGCGCAGGTTTTCTGCCGTGGTGAGCTCGGAGATGAATCCGAGAGCGTCCGCCCATGCGGCCCACAGCATCGAGGAGCGCGTGCGTTCGAGCCGTGTGGTCATAGGAACACCTCCGGGCGTGCGGTGACCGGGACCTGCGGGGCGCCAGGGATGGAGGTCATGAGCGCTTTGACGTTGTCGATGTGGTCGCCTTCGGGGACGTAGACGGCTTGCAAGTCAGTTAGGGTGACGCGCCCGGGGTACAATACCTCCGCCTGGACGTGGGTGGGGAGATTGGTGGGGGTGCACTCGCGTCGACGTGCAACGTGTCCGTAGTATCCCCACGGCACGGCGGGGCCGTAGAGGGCTTGGAGCCCTTCGAGGCCCTGCCCGCGTTTCACGGTGCTGTCGTAGGTGTTGTTGGTTGTGGTGAATACGACTCCGGGGTCGCTGAGGATTCGTGGTGAGAACGACAGCACTGTCCACCAGACTCCGTCTCGCGGTGACTTCCATCCGCGGGAGGAGCTGAAAAAGTCTCGGTTGACGGCGCTGATGGACATACTGACGTGCCCGGTCCAATTCGGATCTTTGCGTTGGGTGCAATTGAGAAGTCGGACGCTTTCGAGCAGGTCGTCGGCGTTGAGGTCGTCGCGGCTGAGGAGGGCGCCGCGAGCGAAGATTCCCAGCAAACCGTGGTTGGTGGTGAAGTGCAGCACCTCGGTGATGCCACGCTCTGCCACAAAATCCTCAATGGTGGCGGTCACAGCACGACCCGTTCGTAGGTGCTGTTGTCCAGCATGGCGACGAGATCGGACTCTTCGCCTGCTTTGAAACCTAGGGTGACGCTCGTTCGGGCGCGCCCGATGCCCATGGCGAGGAGCCGGCGCAGGGTTTCCAGTTGGGCGTCGCCGTCGCCGTCGCCGTGCGGGGTCACCTGCTGGTTCAGGCCGAGGATGATGACGTGGTCGAACTCCAGCCCCTTTGCGGAGTGAATGGTCGACAGGGCGACGGTTTCTTCTCCGCCGGGCCAGGAGCTCGCCCGGGTCAGCTGCACGAAGGGCACATCTGCTGCCCGCAACCCTTGCTTGAGGTAGTGGAACCATCCCCCACCGAGTGGGTGCAGGAACGCCACGGACTCGTCGCGCAGGTTTGCTGTGCGCACCACATTCTTCAGCACCCATTCGAGCTGCGCACTGTACTTGCCGACAAGCAGGCTCGGCTTGGCGCCGTTGCTGCTCGCGTGGGTGAAGTCGGGCAGCGTGCCGTCGTCGCCGACGCTCATCCCCTCCAGCAGGGACCGGGCGAACGCGGCGATTTCCGCGGTGTTCCGGTAGTTCCGTTGCAGCTTTCGACTTGCTGAGACAGTGACACCAGCTTCCCTCCAGGTGAACGAGCGCGGGTAGATCCGCTGCGCGGCGTCCATGACGAAGGTGACGCTGTGCGGGTCGGCAACGTGGGCCATGAGCGCGCGAACTTGGTTCGCGGCGAAATCCTGGGCCTCGTCGATGATGACGATGTCCCATACGCCACCCGTGGCCGCAGCGGCGGTGGCGGTGATGTCGTGCCAGTCGCGCAGGCCTCGCAGCTGTTTCTCCGCGAGGTACGGGTACACGACCTGATCGAGCAGCCGACGACGATTCGGGGTATCCATCCGTGGTGACGTGCCGCGTCCTTCACGTACGCACGGAAGGTAGGACTCCAACTCAGCTGCAGGGAAACGGCCGAGCACATACTCGACCTCATCCTCGACGAAGCGGGCAGGCAACTGCGGGAGCGCGCCAACCAGAGTGGCCAAGAGGGCCTTGCATGCGTCGATGTCGGGTGACGAGCCTGGCGGGAGCAAGTCCATGGCCCACTTGCCAAACGTGCTGACCTGAAGTTGAAGGTCGCCGCTGCGCACAGCGGCTGCCAGAGTCGCGTTGCCCGCGACCTGGATCTCGGCGAGCTCGTGGATATACCCTTCGAGCGTTTTGTTGTACGTCAGGACCAGTACCCGTACGGGGTCGGGCAGCTGGAGCCGTTGTTTACGGCTCAGCCACTGCCCACACAAGTGGGTCAGCCGTAGCAGCGCCGTGGTGGTCTTCCCGCTGCCCGCGGCGCCGTTGACGACGAAGACGCCGGCACGGCTTTCAAGCAGGATGCCGAGCTGTTCCGGGGTGGGCGTGACCGGAGGGAGAATACGCATAACCGCCTCCTGGCGGGGTCGGGGCCCGGTGCGCCGGGCTCACATGAACCCCATTTTACCGGCGTCAGGTCCCCCGCTGCAATGACAGATGTCGTGCAGGGCAGGGTGCGGTGATACTGGCGCAATGACCTCAGAAGAGAATGCACCCTTCCCTCTCGGCCAGCTCGTCGGACCCATCAACGGCACAGGCAACGGTGCGGTCTACGACTATCATCAGGCGCCGAACGGTGCGTGGATCGTTGGCATCGGCGGTGGAAGCAGCGCGTTGCGGTACTTCCTCGCCAGCGACCTCGAGCGAAAGAACGCCTGGGGCCTGCGGTGGGAGGGAGAGTAGGGACCGGAACCCTGACTCGCCGAGACTCTTTGCGAGGTGGGTGGAAGTGGCGTTGCGCATTAACCGGGGGAGTCCCCTTCGGAACATGTGCCTTCTGCCGGAGGCAGCTTCTCAGCGCGAGTAGATCGGCGCCCGATTTGCCCAATCCGGCGAAGATGTTCAAACGATACTTCGGGACGTCTGCTCTGGGAACGTGACATGTTCAGCGGGAATCTGCAGCCGGTTCCAGGAGGGTCGTGTTGACGTTGGTCCCGAAACGGCCAACGCCCTAAGCGGCCCAGACCCAGGCGGGGTTGTATCGGTGCGCCCTTCAATCGCGAACTCTCTATTGAACGATCGCTATGGACGCAGCCGCGGCGAGTTTAGTCGAACTGAGCAACGGGCTTCTCGGGTTCTGAACGGGAGGTTTCGCGGGCACAGCAACGCAGTCAGCCGCCGCCGTCGGCACGCGCCTCGAGCGCCGCCGGTCGTCGCGGTCACCGCGCCCGGCCTCTCGCGAGGGGCACGAAATGGCTAAGGGCTGATGAGAAGAGGGCGGTCGATCTCAGTACCAGTGAGATCGAACGCGCTCTCACGTTCGGGTGTTACTTGCCGTTCTCCGTCACGCTGGTGTTGGGGTGACGGGAGGCAGCAGCACCCGAGATGTACCGGCCAGAGATCGCCGAGCGGTGGTGCGTTCCGCTCGACGCGTTCCCTCCTGACTCGGTGATACTCGTCCGCGGGTGACGAGCGGCCGCGGCGTTGGAGATGTAGCGGCCGGTGATTGCGGATCGGTGAGCCATTTCGGCTCCTTTCTCTTCCGTGTTCCCCTCGAAGTCGTCGGGGGGCGCCGCCGTGGTTCGGCGGTCATCTGAGGTCTTCACAAGCGAGAGCTTCGGCTGGGGGTCGTCGATGCCAGCGAGCTGTCGGATGCGCTTTGGAGGAAGCTGCAGCTCATCGGCGATGTCGACCAAGCTCACCCCGATGGTTTCGAGCAGTTCGATCGCGTTCTTTAGAAGTTCTGGTTGCTCGCCGGGAAAGTCACGGATCGGCTGGGAACGACGCGGCAAGCTGTTCAGCGTGATGTACGCGCGGCGTGCCGTTGACTCGGATACAAGGTCGAGTTCACGCATTCGGTACAGAAGCGAATGGACAGAGACGCCCCACCACTGGCTGAGTTCTTCGAGCCGAGTGAAGTTCATCCGGGCTGGGAGCTGTTGCTGAATGACGTCACGGGGGGTGAGGAACTCGGCCGCAAACTGGTCCGCCTGACGCTCCATCTGACTGTCGGTTCCCTGCCGTCCGTGGTGCAGAACGATGTGGCCGAGCTCGTGAGCCGCGGAGAACCGGTGGCGCATGACGTCGTTGGCCTTGTCTGGCGTGAGTACGATCATGGGTCGCGGCAAGGCGATAGTGGAGAACGCATCGATCCGGCCCTTGTCGTCTGGGTCGCCTTCCTGCTTCATGGAGAAGAACACGGTGAGGATCCCGTGCTGCTCTAGCTGATAGACGAGATGGCGGATCGGCTCGAGGCCCAGATCCCAGTGCTGACGCATCGAACGCGCTGCGGTGATCGGATCCGGCATGTCGCTGGAGTCCGGGAGCGCCCACTCGGGGAGGTCAAGGGCAGGAAACTCTATGCTCTCCTCCAGATAGCAGCCGAGTTCCCACGCCTGCTCGACGTACGCGGTGGCTTGTTGCTGCTGCCCCACGGTGGTCGATCGCAGGCGGCGGAACGATGCTTCGGCGATCTCGACTTGTACTTTGGGTCGTCCATGGGCGAAGAATCCGGGCGGCACGCTGAGCGCATCGGCCAGTGCCGCAATCGTGTCGGCGCGTGGCCTGACCTCGCCGCGCTCGTACTGCCCGATAGCGGCAGCAGAGACGCCGACCATTTGGTGCAGTTCGGACTTGCTGAGCTTGCAGATACGACGGGCCTGCGCCAGGCGCGCGGGGTCGAAAAGCCGAGCAATATCGGTGAGGGTCTGCTGCTGATTCATCAGCGGCTTCCCTCCCGACCTTCGGGGCGGGGACGAAGTTTGGCTTGGGTGCGGGGACGCTCGCCATCAGCGAAACCGCCAGTAGCGCGAGGCTTGTGCTGCGTCGCCTGGGCGGCTGCGGGTGCCTTCTGATAGCTGAGTCGCTCGGGCTCGGTGAACTCCAGGTAGTTACCGCTCAGTCGTGCTGGACCCCAGAAAATGGTGCCGACGCTAAATGGCGTGCTGCTGTAGTAAGCGGGGAACAATGTCACCGGCCCGGTGAACTCCCGGAGCATCCGCACGACGTCGGACAGCTGCGCGATGTCGTCATCGGGCGTATGGGCCGCAGGTAGGTCGAATAGACCCGCCTCGCGGTACTTCGCATTGCTCGTGGACCGCAGCAGTTCGCGGCGGCCGTCCGGCAGATAGTTCAACCGGATTCGGCGATGGTTGCGCGGCATCTTCTTGCCCACACGCATCGGGAAGACCAGCGCTTCGCCGACGAACATCAGCGTGCGCCGGGTGCCGGAGACCGACTCCTCGCGGTAAGAACTCAGAACCTTCAGTAGTGGCTGCAGATCCTTCGGCACACCGCGCGCCATTCCGTTGCCATAGATGTACTGGTGCCCGTCGGGGTCCGCATACTCGGTATGCGCTCGAGCTGACCGATCCTGGCAGGCATGCACCGCCTGAGGGAGAGCAGAACGAAGCACCTGGAGTTCCTCGCCCGTGAACTCGGATTTCCAGTCGAGCTGTTCCTGATCGCTCATGTGATCTCCCGTCGCTACGAGAGGAAGCATAACACTGAACTTCAGTTAGAAGCAAGAATCCGTCATTTTTGCCGGCATCACGTCGATCCTGATGCGCAAAATCGATGGTTCCAGGAGCGGACATCCGGTCACTTTGCGCCACCGTCAACGTAGGTGCGCAGCACGTCGTAGCTCCCTAGGCCCTGTAGGAGGCGCGCGACGAGGCGATCTGCAATCGTGGCCGGAGAATCCTTGATCTCTTGGGCATGTGCAGTCGTGACAGCTTCGTATTGATCGGTCTCGTAGGGGTCCGCATCGCTGGCGAAGAAGTAGTCCCGCTGCGCGATTACCGCATTGCTCACGGCGCCGGCAAGCCCGTCCCCGCGGAGCCCGAACCCCCACGCTCCTCTGTAGCCGATCTCCTCGCTCACGAACTGGGCGACTCGAACGATGCGGTATGCGTAGCCAAGTGCTGCTCCATCGAGGACGATGGCGCGTCCACTGCCATCTCGACTGGTGTCAACGAGTCGGCCCATGAGGATGCGCGCTCCGCCATTGTCGTGAAGCTCGAAGTCCAGAAGATAGTTCTCGCCTTGATCATCGGGAAGCACTGGCCGCCCGGGGTTCAGCGTGGTGAAGGCCGAGCCCTCACTGCGGCGCACCCAATGGCGTCCGGCTGTGAAGGACGGCGAGAAGCTCCGCAAGTCGCGAGGGATGACGTTCTCCACGCGTGCTATTAGCTCGAACGCCGGGGTGTTGTTCGCCGCGCGCGCGACGCGCTCATAGGCACGCGGGTTGTGCTGTGTGAGAGGCTCGGCGACGAGGTAGAGATGCCCGTTTTTTCGTCGATCAGCTGGAACGACATCGCGTGCCGCCCAGGCACTGAGGAGGCGGGAGATTCGGACGTCCTGTGATTCACGGGCCGCATGGAGGCGGACGACGTCCGCGTCGGTGAGTCGCCGCTTGGTGCGGTCGCTTCGTGCCGGGTAACGGCCGTCGACCATGTGTGGTGCAGCCGGAGACGGCGGGACCTCAACATAGAGGTACCCGGTTCGCGAGTCGAACTCGGAGGGAATGTCGTGGATGAGAACGAACAACGGCGGGTCAACGCGGTTCGCGGCAATGTTCTCAATCTGCTCTGCGACGCCGGCCAGAGGGAATGGCTCGAGAGAGAAGGAACCAGCCTCCTTGTCTTCGGCGACACCGATGAGCAAGGCCCCACCGTCGATTGCGAAGCTGGCGAGGTCGCGAGCGAGTTCGGTGCGAGCGCCGTCGCCCCGGGTCACCTCACGCTTCACGTCAAGGTGGACGTTCTCGCGCAGATCACCCGAGTTGATTGCGGCCGCGATCTGCGCCTCAGTTGCGGGCTTCCACATGTCGAACCGACGCCTTTCATTCGCGGGGCAAGGGATCGTCCCCTCTCGCGCCTCACAGTAGCTGGGGCATCGGACATCAGCTGCGTCCGAGGACATGGAAAGGCGGTAGCCACTGGCTGTGGCCACCGACCTCGTCGAGACTGGTTGCTCCCGTCCGCGCTGCCTCCAGCGCGCTCGATCCGCACCTCCAGAACGGGCGATATCTCCTGTCAACACACGCGACACCGCACACATCGCGCGTTGCCCACCGGCACCCGTCGAGGACCGAGGGGGCAGTTAGAGTCAGCCCATGACCGACGCGCAGGCCGCGAACCCAATCACCATCTCGTTCGCCCACTTCGATGATGAGGACGACGCATATGCCCGGGGCGCGCTCACTCGGATCCTGCAAGAGTTCGGGCTCGCACAGGTGCTGGTCGTGGGGATCCTTGAACTGGTCCCGGACTCGTCGCTCTGGCGGCTCACCATCAGCGGCGACATGGTGCAGACCGTCAACGAACTCACCGAACGCGGTGACGACAACCCCTACACCACAGACCGGGGAGCCGGACACGTCGGCGGAATCACCCTCCCGCACGAGGACGGCACCTTCGACATCGTGATCTCCGGACACGCCCTGGTCGAGACCAGCGTCGAGCTCGGCAGCGTCGAGGAACTCGTTCAGCACGCCCTGGCCGCCGGCGGGCACCTCTCCCGACACGAAGCGGGCCACGCCGCACTCCACATCCGCGGCGAAGACAGCGCGACCTTCCACGACCCGCAGGGCCTACCTCCTGCCGACGGAGTCTGGCGCAAACACCTCGCCTCGCACATCGACGATCACCGCATCGAGCGCTACACCGCCGTCCACGCCCCCTCACCGTTCCTGCACGTCGACCACCTCGCCGACGCCATCGCGCATCTACGCGACGAACTTAACGAATCAAAACGCACGTGGCGAGACGACATCGGCCAGGCGCTCTTTCGCACGATGACAGCCGCAAACGGTCTGATCCGGGTGATTGCATACCTCTCCGCCGAGCTCGGGCTCGACGAACAAGGTCACCCCCGCCGCCCCGACCCGACCCCGCAAGGTTGGGGTGACTATCTGGAGGAATCTTGGAACGCCTGGAGCCTTACGTTCCATCGTCTGCGTCCTGTCAACGAACCGATGACACTCGGTGAGCTCGAACTGATCCTCGTCAGTCTTTGCCGGCTCGCCCCCATTTGGCTGCGAACCATCGGCATCAACTACGGGATTACCGACGACGATCGAGAGTTTATCTTCTGGGAACGCGACAACTACTGACCACCCTCACGCTCTCAAGGGTCGGCTTCGGTGGGTAGTCACCATCGCTGGTACCGCTTCAGGATTGCTCGCTGGGCGATCAGGTTCTCATCGAGCTTTTCGTCGAAGAACTTTGCCCATTCCGCGGCATGACCGCGCTCCGCCTGTTTACGCAACGCCGACTCGGCCTGGGGCTCCTCACCTCGCCACGCCCATTCGCCAACGTACTCGCCACTCATCGCGTGATATCCGGGCGTGAACTCCTGAATCAAGCCGATCCGATACTCGAACCCGCGATACGCCGTCAGGAACTCCTCTTCGTCCGGAATGAGATCGGCGAAGAAGCGACGGACCTCGGTAGTGAACAAGTGACTCGTCGGATAGACCCACCCGTTCGTGCCCACCCAGCGCGGCAGATTCTTTGCCCAATCGTCCGTGAACAGCCTCTGATAGTGAAGGAGTTGCGCGGCAGTTGCGCGCTGCTCAAAACCCGGGTGGGTCTGGCCCTCGACCTCGGTCGTGATCGTGATCAGCAGCCCTTCCCGGTTTCGTCGGGTCGCGGTGATCGAGATGACCGCAACGGCCACTAACGCCGGAATCAGTCGCAGCGAGCGCAGCACTTGATTGAACTGGGGCGGGAACGTCGCTCCGGCATTGACGAGCCTTTGCACCACGTCAACCCAGAGCCGGTCATGCACACTGTCGGAGTCATGCCACACCCCTTCGATCAACAACGATGCGAGCTGATCCATCGAGCGGACGTGAACATCGATCGCGTCGTCCACCATCTGCCAGGTGACTTCTGAACCATCCACAGAGGACACCGGCTGAGCGGCAATCGAATCGACCACTGCGTCGACGACACCCATCACCAGGTCGTGCAGATCGATCCGCCTGACCGGATCGGGAAGATACCGTTTCAGGCGAGCGACCGCCATCGCCGTCGTCAACGCCGGTGCCGACAATCGATCCAACGCCTCCAAACTCTCGACGAGCTCGCTGAACAGGTCATCAGCGCTCGATGCGGGAAGCACAATCCCACCGCGCCCCGCCAGCAGCCGTCTTGCCGTCGCGCCGCGGCTGCTGCGTTGATCCCAATACAGCGGATATCGGCGTGACGTCGACTGCTCCAACGCGCTGACCAGGGCGACGTCCCAGTCCGCTGACCAGCCGGAAACGATCAGCCCGTATTCGTCGAACACCTGCTCCAGCAGACCCGTCCATTCCGCGGGATAGTGCGAGAGTTCGGCCGGCGTGTTTCGGGTCCCGAGATCCCGATAGTCACCGTGTAGCTTGATGACCGTCGCGTTCGCGTGCGCCAGCGGCGCCATTCCGTTGACTGCTTCGGGCCGTGATATCACCTGGGGGGACACGCCCACCGCGTCCAGTGCCTGTTCCATCAGTCGGTCGAAGTTGGTCGTGACGATCACTTTCACCGACCCGCGGCGCACGAGCTCGGCGATCGCACGATGCGCCCTACTCGGCTGCTGCACCGGCGTCTCGTCATCCGAGCCCGGCTCAAAGAATCCGGCGAGTAACCCCTGTCGAGCAGCGGCGGACGGGGCCAATTGTTCCAGCAACGACGAATAGCCCAGCTCGCCTTCACCGTTCTGGCTCCACCATAGCTCCGGGTCAGCTCGGGCAGCAGAAACGGCATCGGTATTACCAGGAGCCGACGCCGCCGCGATACGAGCCACGAGCTCCGTAACCACGCCCCACCCGGTCAGCAGCCCAGCGCCGGTTGACACACCAGAACCCAGCATCACCGCGTAGACGCCGGGCTGCGAATGGATCGACGTTGCTAAAGACACCAGCGGGGACAAACCTCTACGTGCAGCCATGCGGCCAGCTTGGCACTCCCCGCCGACAAACTGCGCACGACCACGGGATAGGTAAGGGCCTCTCGAGCGACGATCAGTCCCTACGAGTACCGCATCGAGGATATGCCCCCACCGTGTTCACTCCCGCCTCGAACCGCCTGGGCCGACGAGACGCGTCGAGCTCTTCGCCGAGCTGCTGGCTGTCATCCGTGCACGGTTGATGGATCTTAGATCGCCGACCCACGAGCCGCTCGTGCAGCGCGGTCGACGTCGGCGCCTGACCGGAGTCGAGGACACCCTGCACATTCATGGCACGAGTGGGGTGGATCGACTGTGCCGCGGGCGCAGCGCATGACCGAGGGGCGCCAGCAGGCGCAGTACCGTGCTGCACTCAGGAGTGCGTGCGGCCGCCGCCTGTGACGAGATCCACGCTTCCCGGAAACCGCGCTTTGCACGCAGAACCAAAGACGACGCCGCGTTCGGGCTTAAGCCCACCAGGGGCGCGAGCTCGCGCGGCTTCATCTGCTCGACCTGGCTATACCAGAGCACCTCTTTCCACCGAGAGGGCAGCTGCTGGAACACCTCGTATGCGCCGCCCGCGCGGGGGCCCGTGAACGCGTCATCCTCCGAGACGAGCATGCTTGCGCTCGTCTCGTCGACTGGATTGAAAGAATCGGTGAGGCGATCATGCGTTCCCCAGTCCCGAGCCACATTGCGGACCGTGGTTAGCAGGTACGGCCGGAACCCCATCGTGGGGCCGCCACCGCCGCGGATGGCGGACAGCACGGGTGCAAACGCCTCAGAGACGACATCGTCGGCATCCAGAGTCGTGAAAGACCGTGCCGCGGTGATAGCGGCACGCTGATGGCGCAGCCATAACTCCGCGTACGCCTCGGACGCGCCCGCCCGTACAGCCTCGATGAGCGCGACATCGGAAGAACGGTCTTTACTCAAGCGAGGTGTTCCATCGTCTCTGGACTGGGCTGCGAAGGAGGGCCAGGTACGTCTCCGTCCTGGCGTGCCTTGTAGCGTGGGCAACTCGACGTGCAGTCACTTTGTGTGCGCACGCCTCCGGGACAGAGCGGGAAGCTTCTTCCGCCCAGCCCGGAGGCCTCCATTGAATTCAGCTGCTCAGGGCGGTGGACCCTCGGACAGGCTGACGCGTCAGTACGTGAACCACACTGCGTAGTTGTAGTTGGGGTTGCGGGTGTTGT
>JAAIGE0100208297.1_pt1 | contig 12785 bp, 10 predicted proteins | sample 6487951 | NCBI WGS metagenome assembly JAAIGE01 (sample SAMN13974128, study PRJNA590717) | phyllosphere metagenome | biome: tomato field; feature: multiple bacterial spot infested tomato fields; material: tomato leaves; isolation source: leaves from tomato fields | host: Solanum lycopersicum ... | reverse complement strand
GACCGAACATGACGGCGACCCGGGGGCCTCCGGCGTTCACGACCGACGACGCTCCCGGGTCGTCCGTCGCGGTCGACGGCCGGGTGCGGGCCGCAGCGCCCGGTCCGCATTCCGGCGGTGAGCACCGACGTGTCAGCCGCCTGAGCGGCTCCGACCACGCGGCAGGATGCACCTGAGCCGCCTCGGGAAAGCGGCACCGGCCCGGCTGCTGAACCGGCTCGGGAGCAGGGGGGGGACGCCGCCGTGCCGCCGGCGCAGGCCCCGTTTCGGCGTCGGTCCCTGGCCCGCACCGGCCGATCACGTCCGCACGGACGGCCACCTGCCGGGCTCGACCGCCGTCCTGCCGGCGACGGAAGAGCGCCGGCCACGAAGATGTGCGGGCATGTTCATCCCCGTCTCGCTTCCGCCAGGTTCCCGCGTTCGACGTCCGCCGCCAGCGCCCTCCGGCTCCGGCCGTGGCGTGCGGGCCGGCCACGCGCGCTGCCTACGCGACGTGCCTCATGCGGCAGCCGCACGCCATCTCCGCGACGGAAGGCGGCAAAGGGACCGGATCTCTTTCGAGGCATGGAGGACGACGCATCCGCGCGCCGCCAGAAGGGCGAAACCCGCCTTCGCGAGATCCCACCCTTGACCTTCCAACGATGGGAAGCCCCATTTCCAGCGGCGTCCGGTTCATGACACCTGAGGAGTTGGCCGATGGAGGCTCAGTCCAGGCCGAGGAAGACCGCGGGAACGACAATCAGCCTGCCTGTCGAGGGGATGAGCTGCGCGTCCTGCGTCGGCCGTGTCGAGCGGGCCCTAGGCAAGGTCGAGGGCGTCGAGGCCGTCAGCGTCAACCTGGCTACGGAACGCGCAGATATCCGGACCAGTGGTTCGCTCGATCCCGAGCGATTGGCGCAGGCCGTCGAGGCTGCCGGCTATTCCGTGCCTGCACAAGCCGTCGAGCTCTCCATCGAGGGCATGACCTGCGCATCGTGCGTCGGACGCGTCGAGCGCGCGCTCAAGGCGGTGCCGGGTGTCGCCGAGGCGACGGTGAACCTCGCGACCGAGCGGGCGAGCGTGCGCGGCACGGCCAACCTGCACGCACTCGCCGCCGCCATCTCCGCCGCGGGCTACACCGCGCGTCCGGTCGGCGGGTCCCCCTCCGTCGACGATGAGGCCGCGCGGCGCAGGGAGACCGAGCGTTCGGGCCTCGGGCGCGATCTCTCCATCGCCGCCGTGCTGACGCTGCCCATCTTCGTCCTGGAGATGGGTTCGCACCTCATCCCCGGCATGCACGCGATGGTCGCGCGGACCATCGGCATGCAGCAAAGCTGGTACGTCCAGTTTGCGCTGACGACCTTGGTCCTCGCCGTGCCCGGCATCCGCTTCTACGTGAAGGGCATCCCCGCGCTGGGTCGCCTCGCGCCGGACATGAACTCGCTCGTGGCGGTGGGCACGCTCGCGGCCTACGCCTACTCAGCCGTCGCGACCTTCGCGCCATCCTTGCTGCCCGCGGGGACGGTCAACGTCTACTACGAGGCGGCGGCCGTCATCGTCACCTTGATCCTGCTCGGCCGCTTCTTGGAGGCCCGGGCCAAGGGACGCACCTCCGAGGCGATCACGAGACTGGCCGGCTTGCAGGCGAAGGTCGCCCGGGTCCGGCGCGGCGTCACCTCGGTCGAGATCCCGGTGTCAGACGTCGTGGCCGGCGACATCGTCGAGGTGCGCCCCGGCGAGCGCATCCCCGTGGACGCCGCCGTGACCGACGGGGAGAGCTACGTCGACGAATCGATGATCACCGGCGAGCCGGTCCCGGTGGCGAAGACCCGAGGCAGCACGCTGGTGGGCGGGACCGTCAACAGGCAGGGTGCGCTCACCTGTCGCGCGACGGCGGTCGGCGAGGCGACCGTGCTGTCGCAGATCATCCGCATGGTCGAGGAGGCTCAAGGCTCGAAGCTGCCGATCCAGGCCTTGGTCGACAAGGTGACCATGTGGTTCGTGCCAGCCGTGATGGCGGCGGCGGCGCTGACTTTCGCCGCTTGGATCGTGCTCGGGCCGTCGCCGGCGCTGACCTTCGCGCTCGTCAATGCGGTGGCCGTTCTCATCGTCGCCTGCCCCTGCGCCATGGGCCTCGCCACACCCACCTCGATCATGGTCGGCACCGGTCGGGCCGCCGAGCTGGGCATCCTCTTCCGCAAGGGTGAGGCGCTCCAACTCCTGAGGGATGCCAAGGTCGTCGCGGTCGACAAGACCGGCACGCTGACCGAGGGTCGTCCCGCCCTGACGGATCTGCAGGTGACCGCAGGCTTCGACCGTGCGTACGTACTGGGGCGGATCGCGGCCGTCGAGGACAGGTCCGAGCACCCGATCGCACGGGCCATCGTAGCGGCGGCGCAGGCCGAGGCCATTCCGCTACCCGAGGTCCAGGCCTTCGAAGCCGTCGCCGGATTCGGCGCCAGGGCCGAGGTCGACGGCGAGCGGGTGGAGATCGGCGCCGACCGCTACATGCGTGAGCTCGGGCTGGACGTCGGGGCCTTCGCCGCGGCCGCGGCGCGGATGGGCGACGAGGGCAAATCCCCGCTCTACGCCGCCATCGGCGGGCGCTTGGCCGCGGTCATCGCGGTCGCCGACCCCATGAAGGACACGACCCCAGCCGCGGTCGCCGCGCTGCGCGCCCTCGGGCTCAAGGTCGCGATGATCACGGGCGACAACCGCCGCACGGCTGAGGCCGTCGCGCGGCGGCTCGGCATCGACGAGGTGGTCGCCGAGGTGCCGCCCGCCGGCAAGGTCGAGGCGGTGCGTAGGCTGAAGGCGGAGCACGGTAAGCTGGCCTTCATCGGCGATGGCATCAACGACGCGCCCGCACTCGCGGAAGCGGATGTCGGCTTGGCAGTCGGCACCGGCACCGACGTCGCCATCGAGGCCGCCGACGTGGTGCTGATGTCGGGCAGCCTGGGCGGGGTCGCGACCGGCATCGCGCTGTCGCGCGCGACCATCGCCAACATCCGGCAGAACCTGTTCTGGGCATTCGCCTACAATACGGCCCTGGTCCCGGTGGCAGCAGGGGCGCTATACCCCGCCTGGGGCGTCCTGATGTCGCCGGTCCTCGCCGCGGCCGCGATGGCCCTGTCGAGCGTCTTCGTCCTCGGCAACGCGCTGCGGCTGCGCGGCTTCCGTCCGGAGGAGGCGATACCGCGCGCCGGCCTCCGCCAGGTCGGCGCGCCGGCGATGGGAGGAACTCCATGAACATCGGTCAGGCAGCCAGGGCCTCCGGCGTCTCGGCCAAGATGATCCGCTACTACGAGCAGACCGGCCTGATCCCGCCGGCCGGCCGCAGGGATTCTGGCTACCGGGACTACTCGTCCGAGGACGTGCACATGCTGCGCTTCGTCCGGCGGGCCCGGGACCTTGGCTTCTCCATGGCCGCGATCAACGAGCTCCTCGACCTGTGGCGCGACCGGTCAAGGCGGAGCGCCGACGTCAAGCGGGTCGCGACGGCGCACATGATCGAGCTTCGCGAGAGGATCGCCCACCTGAGCCAGATGGTCGCCACGCTCCAGACATTGGTTGATTGCTGTTCGGGCGACCACCGGCCGGATTGCCCGATCCTGGCCGACCTGGAGGAGCCCGCCGAGGAACACCCCCGGAAGCATCCGTCAGGCGCCCTGCAGCGTCCCAACCCACGGCCTTGATCGAGCTGGACCCGGGAGCGTGCCGCCCGGCCCGCGCCCCTTCCCCTCGTCGCGGCGCCGCACCCCGTCGACCGGCCATCTCCAAGGGCATTCCGGTCCGGGAAACGCGCCCGCGCCCCGATGGGACGTGGTCGGCGCGCGCCCTGGCCACACGGCCATGCTCGCACGCAGTCACCATGCGTTGCCGCCCGCCGCGCGCTGCCGTGGGTTGATTGACGCCCGACCTCGGCCCGGTGGCCAGGGGTGGTGGCGTCCGCCTCGGCGCAAGGTCGGTTCCGTGGACAAGGCCCGGCAACTCGCGAGGCGCCCCGGCCTCGAAGCCGGGATCGCGCGGGCCGGACCAGGACGATCCGGGGCACCTCGGCGCCGGCGGCGCACGATGGGCACGGTCGGGGCTCCTAAACCGGTTCGTCCGGTCCCGCCCGTCCCGGCCGGGTTCCTCTTCACCCGCCACGGTGGCGAGGGCCGCAGGGCCCCATTATCACGGTCGTGCTTGCTCGCTCCGGGCAAGGCCGGTCGGCGCGCCCGCGTGCCGCGCCGGCGGCCGTGGCCCCGTGCCGGAGGATAGCGGGCGCAGGTCTGCCAGGATGCTGGACAGGCGTGATGCGAGGTTCCTGTCGAGGCTCCCCGCATGCCCCTTGGCCATCCTGCGGAGATACCTCTCCAGGCCAGGCCCGACGGCCTGCTGATGTTCGAGGATCCGTAACGCGCGGACCACGACCCCGTGCGGGTTCGGGTTCTCTTCCAGGTTGGTGTCGACGACCGCGTCGCGCAGCCAGGCCGTGAAACGCGGCCCGTGGTGAACCTGGCGGGAGCCGCACAGGTAAACCACGGCGTCGCAGTCGAAGAAGGTGGTGTGCACCAGGTCGGCCAGATGGGCGGCCTGCACGTGGCCGGACCGGACCGCCCAAGTGGAGGGTAGGGCCCACACGTCGTACGTGTGGCGGCGCCCGGCGATGCGGTAGCCGCCGAAGCGGTTCCGAACGGCCGCGCCGTCCCGCATCAGCTCCGCCAAGCGCGCCGGCGGCGCGTGCACGACCAGGTCCACGTCCGACGCGAAGGCCGCAGCCCCGCCCCGGGCGAGGTCCCGAGCCATGCCGCCGAAGATCGCAACCTCGCCCACCTGCCCGAGATGGCCGATCAGATCCGCGATCTCGGGGCCCCCGCGAGCCTCGTCCGCGAGGAAGGCCTGCATCCGCCGGCACAGCTCCGCGCCGTCGCGGACGGGGGAGCCAAGGTCAGCCATGGTGCCGCCTCAGGTCGTCGCGCAGGGACACCGCGAACGTGTCGGTCATACCCGAGATCATGTCGGTGACGAGCTGCAGTTCGCGGTAGCGCAACGGCATCGCGTTCCCGGGCGCCTCGGCGACGCGCCGGTAGTTCTCCGAGATCCGGGAATACACGTAGGCCGGCAACGCCTCGCGGTCGGAGCGCAGGTCGTCCGGATCCTTGCGCCCGACGATGGCCTTCCAGAACATGTCCATGAGCTCGTGGACGGTCCGGTGCCCGTCGAGCTCGACTTCGAGGACGCTGCGGTGGCGGTAGACGTGAAACTTGGCGAAGCGCTTCAACGAGGTCCACAGCACGACCGCCTCGGAGGCCGCCATCAGCTCCCTGTCGAACGCGCCGGCCATGATGGCATCCCGGTTCGCCACGAACGCCCCGACCGCGGCCCGCACCATCTTCCCGATGGCGTCGACGCGGAACATCTGCATCGAGATGTCGTCGAGTTCACCGGGCGACAATCCCGCGTCCCGGAACTCGGCGTGGCTGCGCTCGGCCCGCTCGCAGACGTCGAGCGTCAACTCGTCGTCGCAAGCGTCGTGACGCAGCCAAGCCGTCAGCACGTTGAAGTTGATCAGCTTCTTCTTGGCCGCGTCCTCGACGTCCACCACCGAGTACGCGATGTCGTCGCAAGCCTCCATCACAAAGGTCAGGGGATGGCGGACGCCCTGCCGCAAGCCGGTCTCGGCCCAGACCTCGGCGGCGATCTCGGCCTCCGATTGGAAGAAGTTGAACTTCTTTCTTGCCTGGGAGGTCTTGTCGACCGCGTCCGACGGCACGGGGTACTTCATCAGGGCCGCCAGGAAGGCATAGGTCATGTTCAGGCCGAAGTCGTCGTTCAGGATCTGCAATCGCGTCAGCAGCCTGAACGCCTGTGCGTTGCCCTCGAATTTCAGGAAATCACGGCGCATCGGCTCGCTCAGGTCCGGCGCGTCGAAGATGTCGAACGAGGTCGGGTCATCCTTTCGCCGGGCGGAGTGGCGCTTCACCCAGGTCTGGATCGCGGTCTCACCCTGATGTCCGAATGGCGGATTGCCGAGGTCGTGGGCGAGCCCGATGGCCTCAAGGAGGGCGGGCACGTTGCGCAGGGGCTCGACCTCCGCGGGGAACCCCAGCGCCCCGCCGTGCACGAAGGCGAGGGTGGTCCCCATGCTCCGCGCCATGTTCGCCACCTCGTGGCTGTGGGTCAGCCGGGTGCGGACGCTGTCGTTGCGTTCCAAGGGGAAGACCTGGGTCTTGTCCTGGAGGCGCCGCACCGGCGTCGAGAACAGGATACGGTCGTGGTCACGCTCGTGCTCGGTCCGGTCCTCGCCCAGCCGCGCCGTGTGGGCTCTGCCTGCGGCCTTACCCTTGCGCCGCTGGGAGTTGAGGAGGCGTCCCCAGTCGAGTTGATCTGCCATCCCTCGATCCCGTTGCGGCGAGGACGCCCGGTCCACCGCCCACCCACAACACCGTGCACCCCGGTCTACGTTCCGGCCCGCCGACGCGTCACGCCGGGATTCCGCTGTTGTCCACGGATTCCGTTCGGAACGGTGCCGCTCGCGCCGGCAAGACACTAGGGCAGGCGCACCAGGATTGGAACATAGGGCGAACGAGATCGGCGGGGACCGGCCGCTCCGGAGGGCTCGGCCTAGCCCCGCCTACACCGAACTCGGAGGAGCGGCGCATGCCAGCGCCCTGCGCGACCGGCGTGTCCTGCTCGGAGCCCGCACCCTGAGCGGAAGCGGCGCGCGGCGACGCGTCGTCTGCATCGCCAGCCGTGCCCGCCGGCAGCCACACCCGGCGCGCGAACACACAGATGGCCCGCCCCGACGGCACTGGCGGGCCGGGCGAGGGGGCACGAGCGGGCCCGGCGCGCCGCCGCGGCCCTCACGCCGGTTCCGGGCGCTCCTGTGGCTCGCGATCCGGGCCTTCCGCGCCCGGCGCCGTCACGGCTACGGCGACCGCAGCACCGACGATGGCGCCTCCCAGGGCCGCCGCGGCCAATGCCGCAGGTGCCGGCGACCGACCCTTGAGCGCCTCGGCCAGGACGGCCTCCGCTTCGGCCTCGCTCTCACGCACAGCGAGCATCAGCTTGGGACCGAACTTGAGGACCGATCCGGCGCCCTCGTGGTGGATGGCGGGGCTCGGCGGCTCGACCTCGCGGACCCGTTCCGCGCTGACCATCATCTCGATGGCCCCCTCGGGAGGGGTCAGCCGAGCCATGGCAGCCCCGGCTGCGGCGAACTTCGCGGCCAGGGAAGCCACCGTCTCCACGGAGTAGATCCGGTCACCTGTGATGCGGAGCATCACCGCATCCTTGAACTCGTGGTCAAAAGCCTGACGCATCCACAGGAGCTCGTCCGGAGCGATATACTCGACGTCGCCACCCGGCATCCTGACGATCACCATGTCGGCTCCCCCTGTCATCTAAGCTCGACAACAACATGAGTTCGAGCTTGGTGTCCATAAGGCGCTGCGTGCTTTCACCGGCTGCCGGACCGTCGGTCGCGGGAACCTTGGCCGTTTCCAATGCCCGCGCGGCTGGGCGACATCCCGAGGCCTCGCCACCGGCAACGCGAGCGGCCCTGGAGCATGCCCGCGGCCGTTCCATCCGCGTCCGATCCCGGCACGCGCCCGGCCATGGTAGGCGCGGCCCGAGGAACATGGCGCCGCCGTGCCGCCTCGCGTCGCTTCAAGAGGACAGGGGGAACCGGAGAGTGCCCGCTCGATCCCTCCTACGATACTGTGCGGCCCGAGGCTTCCGTCGCCACGTGCCGAGCCGGCAGGGCGGCTGCCGACCGGTGCCGGCGCGCCCCGAAGGCGCCCCGGTTCATCATCGAACCCGGACCGGCGACGTCGGCCCGGGGCTTGCGCCGCTCGCGCTATGTGGGGCCGGCGCCCGCGACATCGGCCGGCCCTCCCTTCAACCCGCGCCCGGCAGAACGCCGTTCAGGGCAAGGGGCCTGTTCCTGGATCGGGCGCGGCCGACCGCGTCATGAAGAACCGCTCCTTTCCCTCCGCCCACGCGAAGCCGACGCGCGCCAGTTCGGAGACCGGTGGTCCACCGTCGTCGGCGGCGAACCGCAGGGTCACGCCCTCGGCGTCGGCGGCCCGGACGAGCCAGTCCGCGAAATCCGCCGGAAGCTGGCCACCGGCGCGGCAAGCGATCACGAGCTGATCCTCCGCGTAGGCATCGAGCACGAAGCCGTCGCCGCCGTCCCGTTCCAGGATGCGGCGCATCAGGCGGAAGGAGGAGGTGTCGAGTTCCGGCGGCACATGGGCGTCTAGACACGCGTCCACCTCGGCCCAGGCGGGCCGGTCGGCCCGGTGGCCGGGCCCGACGAGATCCTCTGCCCTGTGCTGCATCGAGCCGAGCTGAAGGTCGAAGCAGGTGGCGACCGCAAACCGGATCCCGTGTCGCGCCAGGATCGCCCGAGCCCGCCCGGACAGGTCGCCGCTGCGTTCGACGGCGACCTCCATGACCTCCAGCCCGGGATGGCGCCGCAGCACGGTTTCCAGCGCCTCCCCCAAGCCGCCCCAGATATCGCCCTGCAGCCCTTCGAGCAGGCGACGACGCCAGGGCGGCCCCTCCAAGCCCCGCTTCCTCGGTCCCCCGACCGGGGGCGACCGCAGAACCGGCGCGGCCCGGGCGAACGACGCGCTTCGGACCGCTCCTAACTCCGCCTCGAAGATGGCGTCCGCGAGGCGCACCACGAGGGGCGCGAGCGCCTTCCGCGCCGCCTTGCGGAACTCATGCGCGACCGACCGCACCTGACGGGCAAGCGTGTCGTCGCGTGCCCCCGAATCGTACCCGACCGCTCGCGAGCGGCCCGCCCCCTGGGCGAAGGTCCGGGCTTCGAGGGCCTCGACCGCGCGCATCAGGATCGGGAGCGCCTCCAGGAAGCGGACGGCACCGTCGAGGTGATCCCGCGCCGTGGTGTGCTCCGGGACCTCGCCCGCGATCTGTCCGACAGCCGCGAGGAGGCCGGAGACGTCCCGCGGGTCCCGCAGTTGCGGCAGGGCGGAGAAGGCGGCGCGATGGAGTGGGCTGCGCGACCTGGCGAGCGGCATGACGACCCCGTCGAGCCACGTCTGCCTGAGGTGCTTGCGCAAGCCGACGTCCAGGCCGTGCAGCTTGGACCGCAGGATGCCTCCCGCTTGGCTGGCAGTGAGAAGGTTGTCCAGCAACACGTTCAGGATCATGCTCGATTCGGGCGCGCAAACCGCGAAGACGGCCCGCATCGCCCGACGGATTTCCTCCTCCGAGACGGGCGGGATGCCGGCGGTAGAAGCGTCGGACGCGTTGAAGGCACACGGAACTTGGCCGGAAGTGGGCATGCGGGCACCGGAGAGTTGGGACGGAGCCGCCCCGCCGCGGATCAGGCACCCTCGCGGGGCCCGCCGGGACCGCTGCTCGCGAGTGGCGCGGGCCCGAATCGGCAGAGTGCTGCTCCGCCCGGGAGCACGCGTTGATCGTCCGGGCGGTCGTGAAAGGGACAAGCTGCGGCCCGCCCTCCGATCCTCGGCCGCAAGCGGGGACATCCGTGTGCCAAGCAAGGCCTGGCCCGCGCGGTCACAGGATTGCGTGGCTCTCAGGCCGAGCGCTGGTCTCGCCTACCTCCGGGGAGGGCGGTGACGCGGACGGGGAGTTGAGCGGGGTCTGGACCTTCCGCGTGTTTCACAACCGCTCGGAACCCCTGACCGGGATCGGGGATCTGCTCGCGGGGAAGGGCGCGCTCACGGTCGAGCATGCTGCGGCACCTGGCGCGTTGCCAGCTTATCGCTCGGCACCTGCGGGGCCCTGATCGAGTCCTTCGTCCTTGACGCCATGCACATGCGGTGGAGCTTGGTACCGCGCGATCCCGCGAGCGGAGAGCCCACCTTCCTCGGGCGTCTCGACCACGAGACCGGCGGCGAGTGGCTGCTTCCCCCTTCGACTTCCCGGGCGAGTTCTGCTCCTCCCATGTGCAATTCGGTGCCCTGGCGTCTTCCCGACCGGGTCGACCAGCGCATCGGTGACTGGCTCGACGCCCACGAGGCCCTCCAATCCGAGGAGGTGGCGGCCGCGGAGGTCGGGGGACATGGTTCGCCGATGGCGCCGGGTCAGGAACCGTGGCCCGGGCCGCCGGGTGCCCGAGGCGGGCACGTGCGTCTCGACGAGGAGGGGTGCGCCGGGCGCTCCGCACCATCCGACCGGCCGGAGGGCGAGGGCGAGCCCGGCGGGGCCGCGGTCGTGCCGGGCCCCGTCGATGCATCGCTGCAGCGGCGCGGGGACGGCGACGCTCGTGCCCACCATCGCGCGCCCCTGCCCCCCGCCTTGACGCCTTCTCAAGGCGCCTGTCGGTTGCGCCCGGCGAGCGGCTTGGCTTCCGACGGCCCCTGCCACTCGGCGAGGGATTGCCGCGGCCCGGTGTCCGCTGGGGCCGCGAAGCAGGGACATCGGCCCCTGGATTGGGCGCGCCTCGCCCTCCGGGTCGGACGTCAGGGCCCTGCGGGCGACGGCGGGCCCATGGCCCTGCCAGGCCTAGCGGCGGCTTGCCGCCATCCGGCCGACCATGTTCCGGCCGGCCTTGCCCCGCAACGCCCAGGCATGAGCCCGCGACGCTGCCGGCGGGCCGGCGGGCGGGACGGTCCGCATCGGATCCACGTCACGGCTGCGCGGGGACGCGTAGCACGCGGCGATCCAGGCATGCACCGCGCCGACGAGCGCCGCCATGGTCACGGCGCTTCGCCCTTGACCGTCCCGACAGGCCCCGGACCGGCCCAACAGGGCGTTGAGGTGCGCGTGTCCCGGAAGTGCACGTGCGGGCCGGTGCAGGACCTGGATCCCCATCCGCCACGCGGCCTCGTGGAAGCCCGTGTCATGGTACCCGACGGCGTGGTCCACCACGATGACTTCCGGCACGCCCAGGCACGGCCAGGCCGCACCGAGCCCGCCCGCCGCGCCCGAGCCGTCACCGAACAGCCTGAGGACATCGACCGGTCTGCGCCGCTCCGCGTCGAGGGCGGCGGCGACGACTAGGCCCGTGCCCTCGTCGCGGCCCAGCGTCATGTGGACGACGTCGAGGCCGAGGTCCGCGACGCGAACGGCGAGGGCTGCCTGGCTGATGCCTACGCACGCCAGCGCACGCGGGGAGGGGACGTTGACCGGCCTGTACCGGTCGTGCGCGTCCGGCGGCACCTGGCGGCACGATGCTGCCCGGGCGGGATCATCGAGGGCGGGAGGGGAGGCGTTCGTTTCCTGGTCACGGGTCTTCATCACGGAACTCCGGCATGACGGCCGCGGGGCGGCCCGTCGCTGGACAGGGGACTCCCCCGGCCTGGGCCGGGGGAGGGGAGCGAACCGCGGTGCGGACGCTCAGCGGTCGGCATCGTCCCCGTCGGAGGGGCCCCGCCCGTCGATGTCGGCGGCCCGGCGGCCCAGGGCGCGCGCGATGTCGCCGTCCCACCGGTCGAAGTCGGGGTCGAGGAAGGCAGCGGAGACGGGGTCGTCGTCGGTGAGGCCACCGAAATCCAGGTCGTCCATGGGTCTTGTCCTCTCGCAGGCGAAGGGACCGGGCCCGCGCCCCTCGGGGGCGGGTCCTCGGCGATGGTCGCCAACGGGATCCAGGACGAACGCAACGAGACGCTTGCGCAGGCGCGCATGTGCGGCTAGTGTACTCTCGTCGATCCGAGCGGCCTGGCAGCCTCTCGGAGAAACCCGCTGGCCTTGGCTGGCCAATCCCGAGCCTTTGGGCGCGGGATGCCTGACACTCGCGGCAGCTGCGACACTGAGAGGCGAGTTCAGGGTAAAGCGCGCGGCCCATGGGCCGCGCGTTTCTTTTTGCTCGTCCGAGACTTGAGGTCCCGGGTCAGCCCGACCCAAGGGCGGGCCACGAGCCCGTGCCCGCCCGACCGGCCGGTCAGCCGCCGGAGCATGCGGGCGAGAGGTCAACGCCCGCTTGAGGTGACTGGCCGCCATGCACGCCTCCATCATCCAAGTCGAATAGTACCATGTTCCGGCAAGTTTTTACACCTGCGGTGTAGCTTGCCTGGACTGACTTTTCCCGGTTGGTTAAGGTTCAGGCACCCGCCCGCCCCGACTTCTCCGGCCGCCGTCATCTGGTGCCTACTTACGCCGGAGGCAGCGCGTACCACCGGCGAGCAAGCTCATCGTGGCGGACCAGGCCCAGGCGCTTCAAACGCGTCTTCGCCTTCTCGGAAGCGTCCTTGCTCATCTTGGCGTCTCGGACGGCATCGTTCAGCTCGGTCCCGGACAGGCCGGCCTCTCCAGCCCGCTCCAGCGCCTCCACGATCACCGTGGCCGCACGACCTAGGACCAGGGAAGGCGCCCCCGTCCGCACGGGCTTCGCCGGCGCGGGGGGCGAGGTCGGCGTCACGGGCGAGGGCATCGGGACAGGCTCCGTCCCCGCCTTTGCCAACAGCTCCTCCATGCGCTCCTTCTGAAGGTAGAGGACCGCCAGACGCGACGCGGTCGAGCGCAGGAACCTGTTCTGCTCCTCGACGACCTTCTCGATCTCCTCCTCGATGCGCCTGACGGCGGAGCGAAGGTCGTTGAACATGGCGTGCTCCCCTGGCCTGAAGCGGCGCAGCCCTGAACGAAGCTGCAGGCCAGGGCATCCATGGCCATGGCCATACCTACGGCACCCGGCGACGGACGGCAAGCATTTCGGACCATGGCCCGCCAGCGAATGGCGGTAAGGTTAAACAAGCCTTTCAGCGGATGCGTATCGCCCTCCGGAGCCATCTCGGCCGCGCCTCGGCGCGCCACCCGAATGGACACCGGGCCGGACGCGGTCGCCCGTTCCGACGCGACGCCGCTGGAGCCCAGGGCCAGGTGCCGGT
>JAAIGE0100940457.1_pt1 | contig 12815 bp, 10 predicted proteins | sample 6487951 | NCBI WGS metagenome assembly JAAIGE01 (sample SAMN13974128, study PRJNA590717) | phyllosphere metagenome | biome: tomato field; feature: multiple bacterial spot infested tomato fields; material: tomato leaves; isolation source: leaves from tomato fields | host: Solanum lycopersicum ... | reverse complement strand
TCCCGTCGCCTTCTGAGGATTGTCGGAGAGCTTGACTGCTGGACGACCGTTGGCGTCGCTGACTTTGCAGACGACGGAGATGGGCTTCAGGCCTTCGATGGTTTTCGGCGCGCAGCCAGCGAAGTCATTGGTGAGGTTCGTACCCCAGCCGAAACTCATGCGGGCGCGGCCTTCGAAGTGCTTGTAGGTGTCGATAATCGCATCGACATCCAGACCATCCGAGAAGATCAGCAGTTTCTTCTTCGGGTCACGACCCATTTTCTGCCACCAGTCGATGATCTTCTCGCCGCCCTCGATCGGTGGGGCGCTGTCGGGGCGGAAACCGGTCCAGTCCGCCACCCACTCCGGCGCATTGCGAAGGAAGGCCGCGGTCCCGAAAGCATCCGGAAGGACGATCAGCAGGTTGCCGCCATAAAGCCGGTTCCAGTCTTTCATGACCTGATACGGAGCAGCGGCCAGTTCCTCATCGTTATTGGCAAGCGCCGCGACCACCATGGGAAGCTCATGCGCGTTGGTGCCGACGGCTTCGAGATCGGAATCCATAGCCAGCAATACATTGCTTGTGCCGGTAAAGGCGGGGCCGATGCCTTCCTTCAGAGCTTCCACACACCAGCGCTGCCAGAGGAAACTATGGCGGCGGCGGGTGCCGAAATCGGAAATACGCAGGCCGGGCAGTTCGCGCAGGCGCTCCACCTTTTCCCACATCTTGGCCTTGGCGCGGGCGTAAAGCACATCCAACGTGAAGTAACCGAGTGAGCGCATGGCGCTGCGCGAGCGCAATTCGTTGATGATGGCGAGGGCCGGGATTTCCCATAGCGTGGTATCCATCCAGCGGCCATGGAAGTTCAGTTCGTACTGACCATCACGCTTGAACAGTTCGTATTCGGGCAGTTGATAGCTGGAGAGCCAGGATAGAAATTCCGGCTCGAAGATTTGCGAGCGACCATAAAAGGTGTTACCGGCCAGCCATATGCTTTCCTTTTTTGTCAGACGCAGGCTGCGGGCGTGATCGAGTTGTTCGCGAAGCTCGACCTCGTCGATCTCCTCGGCAAGTTTCACCGTCTTCGTGCGGTTGATCAGCGAAAACGTCGCATCGACTTCCGGATAAAGCTTCCAGATCATCTGCAACATCAACAGCTTGTAGAAATCCGTATCGATCAGGCTGCGGATGATCGGGTCCAGCTTCCATGCATGGTTATGAACACGGGTCGCTATGTCTGTCTTCGTCATTGCTGCTGCCATCCCCGCGCTGGCTCAGCCAGCGTCGCCGCGCATTTTAAAAGGCAACAGCCTTTTCGTCCAAAGACTTAAACGAAAAGCGTTTCACAAGTCCATACCGCTTTACCGAAAGACGGTTCGCCTCAATAGATCATAAGCGGCGCAGTCAGAAGGTGCGCGGGTTTATCCCAGGATACCAGTCTTTCGAGATAAGATCACCCGTCCCCGTAACGCTGGAGCCAGCAGAGCCCGTGCAGCGATATCCCTGCACCGGGAGACCCCGACTACCGAATGTGTCCCGATATTCGCCGTCGGGATAGCTGGACGTGACGGTGGTGGAGTGGCAATTGTACCTCTCCCTCGGGCGAAGCGTGCGAGGGTCCTTGACGCCGGGAAGATTGGCGTAGGCATCGGGTGCGGGCATGTAGCCGTTTTCGTATACGGTTTGGGCGCTGGCAAAGGATGCTGCCGAAAGCGTTATGATAGATGCTGCCACAATCATATTGGCGAATTTTGCCATTTCAAATCGTCCTGCGCGGTACTGCGATGTCATTCATATAGGACAGCGCCGATACTTTGTGCAGCGACCTGCGCAAAACGTTTTCGTGAAAGGATCAAGGCCGTCGATAGCCTGTCGGCATATCGTAAAGCCAACCGATGCGGCGGATGGCATCGTCCAGGTTTTCCCGTGCGACATTCATGGTGTGGCCGTTGGCGTGAAGAAGGGTCTCGGCATCTTCCATGATGCCGACATGGCCTTTCCAGAAAACGAGATCACCACGACGCAACTCTTCACGCGTAATTTCGGCGCCTACCGATTTTGCCTGCATGTCCGTATCGCGCAGAACGGACTTCCCAACCATCGCCATGGAAAGCTGTACGAGGCCAGAGCAATCGATACCAAAACCCGAACGTCCGCCCCAAAGATAAGGCGTTTCCAGAAAGCGAAGGGCGACCGAAACATAGTCCTGCGCGATGGACTGATCGAGCGGAAGGCAATGATTGGCAATCACGCCCTCCCCTTTCGCCGTCATCAGATAGCGAGTGCCGCGGGTCTCCTCCTCACCGACGAAGGCGATACGGCTCCCCATCGACAGAGCCGCGGAAGGTGGCTTGCGCAACTCGGCCGTCGGATAAAGAAAGGTCCGGGGTGCGGTAACGATATGCGTTGCGGGCGAAACGTCACCAATTGCCGCTTCCGGCAGATAACCGGCATAGCCATCAGCATCCGCCTGCACCCAGGCCCAGCCATCCACACGGTCGAAGACCTGTACGCCTTCACCGAGCAGAAGTTCGGTATCGATCCCCACCGCCATGTCTGGCCTTGGACGAAGTGCCGCGACTGGGCCGACAACCTGTGCCGCCGCCCCTTTGATGAACCGCGTGGCTTCGACCTGTCCCTTTAGCCGCTCATCCGCCAGATCAGGACGAAAGACATTCAGCCTGCGGTCGAGGGCGGCATTGGCAGATATCGTGGTTGCTTCGTTCATGTCTCTTGCTCTTCAGGCTCAGGCGTTGCGCGCCTCATCAATAATCAGGTCGCCGAATTTTTCCAAATAAAGTGCGCCGCTCACCGTGCGCTTTATCACCACATTGCGGCGATCTTTGTCATCGCGCTCGCGATCCACCAGACCCATTGCTCCCATACTGTCCAGCGCCCGCGTGATGACTGGTTTGGTGACGCAAAGGGTTGCCGCAAGTCCGCGAACGGTGTGGGGTGGTGGAACGAGATAAATGTGCAGCAGGATCGCCATCTGCCGCAAGGTCAAATCCGGCACATTGTCTTCAACCTGATGCAAGGCCACGCGATGCCAAAGTCCGAGCGCCTGGCTGGGCGACAGTTCGACAGGCATGTCCTCGCTCCTTAGCCGCTTTCACACATTCTCGCATAGTGACGCAGACTGGTGAATAAAACAAAACCGCCGCTACCGTCAGCGATGGAGCGCGACAGCGGCGGCGGCTCATTTTGCTCATTTTGAGCTTTCTTGAAGTCCCCTCTGGACTTGCCAAAGGAGAAGCAGGAAGCGTGCCAACTGGGAAAACGGCTATAATGCCAGTGTTTTTTCAGCTGTTATCTGCGATTGGGTTCAAAAAGACACACCGTCATTGGGCAGAATTTCAGCTTCGCTCAAAAATGAGGCGGAGGTTGTCCTCCGCCTCATAACTTCAGGACGATGCCCGTTTATACCTTGGCGGTCTGTCCTGCCCCGACTTCCCGTGCCCGCTCTTTTCTGTTGTAGCTGATGGAAGACCACAACGAGAGACCGATGAGAGCAGCGCCGCCAAGACCGGTGATGACTTCCGGAATGTGGACGAGGCTCTGCATGTACATGATGACGGAAAGAATGAGGATGGCGTAGAACGCGCCGTGCTCGAGGTAGCGGTATTCGGCCAGTGTGCCCTTCTCGACCAGCATAATCGTCATCGAACGAACATACATCGCGCCGATGCCAAGACCGATGGCGATGATGAAGAGGTTCGAAGTCAACGCGAAAGCGCCGATAACGCCGTCGAAGGAAAAGCTGGCATCGAGCACTTCGAGATAGAGGAACGCTCCGAAGCCGCCTTTTGCGGCACCTTCCAGCATCTGCTGGCTGCGATCCAGAACACCACCGAGAACTTCAACCAGCAGGAACGTCAGAAGACCCCAGATCGCCGAGGTGAAGAACACGTTTGCGGCTTCCGGACCGAGGTCCGGATTTGCACTGTTGCTGATGATGCGCGTGAAGATCAGCATGATGATCAGGACGAAAGCGATCTCGATGCCCTTAATGGACGAATAGGTCGCGATCTTTTCCTCGAACCAACGCACCCAGTGAACGTCTTTCTCGTGATCAAAGAAGAAGCTGAGGCCGACCATCATGAGGAATGTGCCACCGAAAGCAGCGATCGGCAGATGCGCGTCTTTCATTATCTGCGCATAACGATCCGGCTCGGTCGCAGCCATGACCATGGCCGTCCAGGGGCCGACATTGGCGGCAACGACGACGATAAGCAGCGGGAAAACGATACGCATGCCGAAAACAGCGATCAGAATACCCCAGGTCAAAAAGCGATGCTGCCACTCCGGCGTCATGTCTTTCAGCTTGTTTGCATTGACGATAGCGTTATCGAATGACAGCGAAATTTCCAGCACAGCCAGAACCGCACAAATGAAGAAGATCGTGGCCGTACCAGAGACGGTGCCGGTCATTTCCCAGCCAAGCCAGCCGCCTAGAATGAGGCCGACAACGGTGACGATGAAGGCCCACTTGAAATAGGTGAGCGTGGATTTCGTTGCAGTAGACATTACAATGCCCTCCCACTCGAAATACGAACGGGGAATCGGGGAGCAGGCGTGGCAGAAAGCGCACGCATGGAATGCATGGTCAGATTCTTCATGGGTTTAAATCCGCCGGCGTAACAAGCAGGCGGTACCGACATCGCGAGAGCGCCGTAAAACTCTCGCCAGAGGGGCCCGGCACCAAAGTTATTTCCTGACGCCCGATGTCAGGGGCGTGGAATATAACTGTAGTCTCTCAAACTCGTGATTTCGTCAAGGTGAAAGTTGTTTTTTAGTGTCGCAGAAGCGCCCCACCTCAAAAATGCACCACTTTTACGACCCATAGATTGTAAAACAGCTCATCATATCATTCCGAAAAAGAGATAATATTTGTTTCTTGCCTGCGGGCAGACCTTGCTTTAGACAGAGTTCAAAGAACTTTTGCCATCTCTTTGGGAGACCTACATGACCATTTCCTTCGATCTGACCGGCAAGACTGCAATCGTGACCGGAGCGAACACAGGCCTTGGACAAGGCATTGCCACGGCGCTCGCGAGTGCAGGTGCTTCCGTTGCGCTGGTCGGTCGCTCTTCGATGAGCGAGACGGAAGACGCGATTGCGGCCATCGGCGGAAAGTCCCACAGCATCAAGGCCGATCTCTCCTCTATCGGTCCTGTCAACGACGTCGTGGAAGAGACCGTGCGCTGGTCTGGCGGCGCAGATATTCTCGTCAACAATGCTGGCATCATCAAACGCGCCGACGCGCTGGATTTCAGTGAGGCGGACTGGGATGCGGTGATGGACGTGAACCTGAAGACGGTGTTCTTCCTGTCCCAGGCCTTTGCGCGTCATCTTGTGGAAAAGGGCAAGCCCGGCAAGATCATCAACATCGCCTCACTTCTGTCGTTCCAGGGCGGCATTCGTATTCCGTCCTATACGGCATCGAAAAGCGGGCTTGCCGGTTTGACCCGTCTTCTGGCATGCGAGTGGGCAGCCAAGGGCATAAATGTCAACGCGATTGCGCCCGGCTACTTCGATACCAACAATACCGAGGCGCTTCGTAACGATCCGGACCGGAATTCGGCCATTCTCTCGCGTATTCCCGCTGGTCATTGGGGCAAGCCGGAAGAACTGGGTGGTGCCGCTGTGTTCCTCGCCTCGAAGGCATCGGATTATGTCCACGGCATCGTATTGCCGGTGGATGGCGGCTGGCTGGCGCGCTAAATCTTAATAGCAGATAGCGACGTGGTTTTAGACCACGTCGCCCAAGGGTTGATCGACAGGCTTCGCCTGCTTTCGCTTCAGAGCGTTTTCGCGGAAGAAGATGTAAAGGCCCGACACCACGATCAGCCCGGCACCGATGACGATACTTGGCTGCGGGACATCCCCGAACATCAGCCAGCCGAACACCACAGCCCACAACAGCAAAGTATATTGCAGCGGCGCGACCGTTGCCGCATCGGCGAGTTTCAGCGCCCGATTGACCAGCACATGCGCCGTCATGGCAACGATACCGAGCAGGCTTAAAAGCCCGAAATCGAAGCCGGAATGAAGCGGCACCCAGCCCGATGGTGTAAACATAACGGCAAATACGCCAGCCACCGCCGCCCCGATGATCTGCCAGAAGGCGAGAACCGTATCCGGCGTATTGCGAAGCTGACGACCCGATAGCATCATGAAGGCGAAGGCAGCACTGCCGAGAATGGAAAACAGCGCAGCACTTGTGAGAGAAGCCGAACTCGGTTTGAGGGCGATCAGGACGCCGATAAAGCCGATGCCGATTGCGGTCCAGCGCCGCCAGCCAACCTTTTCACCCAAGAGAAAGGGCGAGAGCGCCGCCACATATATCGGTGCCGCCAGCCAGTAGGTCATGACATCCGCCAGCGGCAGGGCCGTGACGGCAAAGTAAAAGCAGAACAGTTCTGCCGTGGAGAAAAACACACGGGCCACCTGCAAGCCGGGACGCTCGACATTCACCAACCTCGACAGACCGGCCTTCCAGAGGATCGGTCCGAGAATGACGATGGCGGCGGCACTTCTGACCAGCACCACCTGACCGAGGCTGTAGGTCGCCACCATCCATTTTCCCAGCGCGTCGTTGAGCGCAAACAGCAGCATGCCAACGAGCATGACCGCAACGCCGAGACCCGTCGGCGAAAGCTGGCGAAGAAAATTTGGCATCTGGTCTTTGAACTCCACGAGAGCGGCCGCATCCGTTACGACACGCTCGCTCCAACTCCTTGATCCAAAACATGACTTGACGAGCGAACGGGCGAAGTCAAGGTCGCGCAAAGCCCATATTAGCAATCGCCAAGAAATTTAGACTGTCAGAAGCTGCCGCATGGTTTGCTGGAAGCGACGCGAAATTGCCTCACGCTTCACATGGCGGCCGCCTCGCACCATTGTCTTGCCATTGATCCACACCGTGTCCGGTTTTACCAGATTGCCAAAAACCCAGCCATCCAGCAGATGATCGCCTTCGAGATAAGGTGCGTTCTGGATGTTGAGGGAAACGAAATCCGCAGCCCGGCCCTCTGAAATCCCCGCCCTTGCGCCCAAGGCCTGCCCGCCACCCGTCAGCGCTGCATCGAATAGCGTGCGGCCGGTAGAACCGTTCGCGGGAGAAATGACATTGCGGGCACGGTGAGCCAAGCGTTGAGAATATTCCAGTTGCCGTAATTCGTCGCCGACGCCGATCAGCACATTGCTATCCGAGCCAATGCCGACAGCCCCCCCTGCTCCCATAAAGGTGGCTGCCGGGAATGTCCCATCGCCAAGATTGGCTTCGGTAATGGGGCATAGCCCTGCGACAGCACCGCTTTTTGCAACACCCGTCGTCTCGGCATCGGTCATATGGGTGGCGTGGATCAGGCACCAGCGATCCGTCAGATCGGCATTCTCCATCAGCCACTCCACCGGACGTTTGCCGGACCAAGCCATGCAGTCTTCGACCTCTTTAACCTGTTCGGCAATATGAATGTGGACAGGCGCATCGGGTGCAAAACCGGCGGCGAACGCCAATTCCTCCGGCGTCACCGCGCGCAAGCTGTGCGGTGCCACGCCGACGATGCTCTGAGGCAGAGCGGAGGCCGCCCTCTGGCATCCTTCGAACAGGCGCGCGAAGCTGTCCGTGGAATTGATGAAACGCCGCTGGCCTTCCACGGGCTCCATTCCGCCAAAGCCGGAGTGGGCGTAGAGCACCGGCAGCAGCGTCAGCGCGATACCCGTTTCCGATGCTGCCGATGCGATGCGTTCTGCCAGTTCGGCAATATTGGCATAATGCCCGCCGTCCCTATCGTGATGCATATAGTGGAACTCGCCAACGCGACCGAAGCCCGCTTCCAGCATTTCCACATAAAGCTGAGCAGCAACCGCTTCCATCTGATCCGGTGTCATCGTGAGCGCGAATTTGTACATCAGTGTGCGCCAGCTCCAGAAGCTGTCTTCCGTCGTGCCGCGCGTTTCGACCATGCCAGCCATTGCCCGCTGAAAAGCGTGGCTGTGAAGGTTCGGCATGGCAGGAACAATGACCTTATACTGCTCATCCCCTACCGCTGCTGCAGCGCCAACCTGCAGCGAAATGATCTTTCCCTCCGCGATTTCCATACGGACGTTCTTTGCCCAGCCCTCTGACAAAAAAGCAGTTTCAGCGTGAACGATCATTCCGGGCCTCCAAAATTCATCTGCGGCTCTTGCCTCTCCCTCTATTATGTATATACATATTAAACACAAGGGAAGGGAAATTTCGGCATGACAGGCAGCGGTATTTCAGAAAATAACAGCGTTTCGCTGTGGCGGAATGCCCGTATTGCAACCCTTGATCCGGCGAAGTCCGGGCTGGGCGAGATCGAATATGGTGCTATCGCCACCCTAAATGGCCGCATCGCTTTCGTCGGCGCTGAGCAAGGCATGCCGGAGCAATATAAAAACGCTGCCGATACGTTCGATTGCGACGGTCGCTGGATCACACCGTCTCTGATCGACTGCCACACCCATCTCGTTTTCGGCGGCAACCGCGCCATGGAATTCGAAATGCGCCTCAATGGCGCAAGCTATGAGGACATCGCTAAAGCTGGCGGCGGCATCGTATCATCTGTAAGCGATACCCGCGCCTTGTCCGAGGATGAGCTGTCCGCACAGGCCCTGCCGCGTCTGGATACGCTATTGGCAGAGGGCGTTTCGACGGTCGAAATCAAATCGGGCTATGGGCTCGATATCGAGACGGAACTGAAAATGCTGCGGGTCGCCCGCAGGCTTGAAACCCTGCGGCCCGTGCGGGTCGTTACCAGCTATCTCGCCGCCCACGCAACGCCCGTCGAGTACAAGGGCCGCAACGCTGATTACATAGCAGACGTTGTACTGCCCGGACTGGAACGAGGCCATGCAGAGGGGCTGATCGATGCAGTCGATGGCTTTTGTGAAGGTATCGCTTTCTCCACTGACGAAATTCGTGCTGTCTTCGAAAAGGCGAAAGCGCTTGGTCTTCCGGTAAAACTGCATGCGGAGCAGCTTTCCAATCTTGGCGGTTCGGCACTTGCAGCGTCCTACGGCGCGCTTTCTGCCGATCATCTCGAATATCTGGACGGGGATGGCGCAGCGATCCTGGCAAAGACGGGAACCGTTGCCGTGTTATTGCCGGGCGCGTTCTATGCACTGCGGGAAAAGCAACTTCCCCCGGTTCAGGCATTGCGCAATGAAGGCGCGCACATCGCGCTTGCGACGGACTGCAACCCCGGCACGTCGCCGCTGACCTCGCTGCTCTTGACCATGAACATGGGCGCCACGCTTTTCCGCCTGACAGTCGAAGAATGCCTGACGGCAACGACACGCAATGCGGCTAAAGCTCTTGGGCTCCTCGCTGAGACCGGCACGCTGGAGGCTGGCAAGTCGGCTGATTTCACTATCTGGGATATCGAGCGCCCCGCCGAGCTCGTCTACCGCATCGGCTTCAATCCGCTTTTTGCCCGCATCTACAAGGGACGGACCCTGTAATGACGATTACTCTTTATCCCGGCACTGTTTCGCTTGATCTGCTGGCAGACATCTACTGGAACAACGGTGCTGCGAAACTCGACCGTTCTTTCGATGCGGGCATTGAAAAAGCCGCAAACCGCATTGCGGAAATCGCTGCGGGCAATGCGCCCGTTTACGGTATCAATACCGGTTTTGGTAAACTGGCATCGATCAAGATCGATGCCGCGGATGTGGCGACGCTTCAGCGCAATCTTATTCTCTCGCACTGCTGCGGCATTGGCGCGCCACTGCCGGAAAACGTCGTTCGCCTCATCATGGCGCTCAAGCTGATTTCGCTTGGTCGAGGCGCGTCCGGCGTCCGCTTGGAACTGGTGCGGCTGATCGAAGGCATGTTGGAGAATGGCGTCATTCCGCTAATTCCCGAGAAGGGTTCGGTCGGTGCGTCGGGCGATCTCGCGCCGCTTGCCCATATGGCAGCGGTGATGATGGGCGAAGGCGAAGCGTTTTTCGGCGGGCAGCAGCTTGCGGCAAGTGAGGCGCTGGCGAAGGCTGGCTTGAAGCCGGTCGTGCTGGCCGCGAAGGAAGGCCTTGCACTGATCAATGGCACGCAAACCTCTACGGCGCTTGCGCTGGCGGGACTGTTCCGCGCCCACCGTGCCGCTCAGGCTGCGCTGATCACTGGCGCACTTTCCACCGATGCAGCCATGGGTTCCTCCGCACCGTTCCATCCCGACATCCACACACTGCGCGGCCACAAGGGGCAGATCGATGCGGGTGCCGCGCTGCGCAATCTTCTGGAAGGCTCGGAAATCCGCGTCAGCCATATCGAAGGCGATGAGCGCGTACAGGACCCCTACTGCATTCGCTGCCAGCCGCAGGTGGATGGCGCTTGCCTCGACCTGTTGCGGCAGGTGGCGAGAACACTGGAAATCGAAGCCAATGCGGTAACCGATAATCCGCTGGTGCTTTCCGACAATTCCGTGGTCTCCGGCGGTAATTTCCATGCGGAACCGGTGGCCTTCGCCGCTGACCAGACGGCGCTCGCGATCTGCGAAATCGGAGCGATCGCCCAGCGCCGTATCGCGTTATTGGTCGATCCTGCGCTCTCCTATGGCCTGCCTGCCTTCCTTTCCAAAAAACCGGGCTTGAATTCCGGTCTGATGATCGCGGAAGTCACGTCAGCCGCATTGATGAGTGAAAACAAACAGATGTCGCATCCGGCGTCGGTGGACTCTACCCCGACCTCCGCCAATCAGGAAGACCATGTGTCCATGGCTTGCCATGGTGCGCGACGCCTGTTGCCCATGACAGAGAACCTCTTCGCCATCCTTGGCATCGAGGCGCTGTCTGCTGTTCAGGGCGTTGAACTGCGCGGCCCGCTGAAGACCAGCCCGGAACTTCAAAAGGCAATGGGCGTGGTTCGTGGCGTCGTTCCATCGCTGGACGACGATCGCTACATGGCGCCGGATTTGAAGGCGGCATCCGATCTCATCGCATCTGGCGCACTAATCGCGGCAATCTCGGATGGCATTCTGCCAAGGCTGGAGGCATAAGATGTCGGTTTTCGAAGTCCATCAGGGCTCTTCTCCAGTCATTTTGGGATTGCCACATACCGGCACGGACGTACCTGCAGAGATTTGGGAGCGTTTGAACGACAATGGCAAGCTGCTGGCGGACACGGATTGGCATATTCACGAGCTTTATGCCGGTCTTCTTGCTGATTCCACGACAGTCCGCGCCACATTCCACCGGTATGTCATAGATGCCAATCGCGATCCGGCTGGTGTCAGTCTTTACCCTGGCCAGAACACGACCGGCCTCGTTCCCGAAACAGATTTTGACGGCGAGCCCATCTGGAAGCTAGGCGAAGAGCCGACCGAGGCGGATGTTGCCCATTGCCTTCAGCACTTCCATGCGCCGTATCATGCCGCGCTCTTGGCGGAGATAGAGCGCGTAAAGGCGATCCATGGCGTTGCCATCCTCTATGATTGCCACTCGATCCGCTCGCAGATCCCCTTCCTTTTCGAGGGCAAGCTGCCGGATTTCAACATCGGCACGGATATGGGCAAGACCTGCGATCCAGCGTTAGAAGACGCCGCCGTCGATGTCGCCGCCAAGGCCGAGGGCTACACGTCCATTCTCAATGGCCGCTTCAAGGGCGGATGGACCACGCGCCACTATGGCCAACCGAAAAACGGAGTCCACGCCATTCAGATGGAACTGGCGCAATCGACCCATCTTGCAACGGAAGCTCCACCCTTTGCCTACGACGAGGAAAAGGCCGAACAGCTTCGCACCCACCTCAAAACCATTCTGACGCGCATGGAAGATTTTGCGCTCGCCTCCAAACACTAAGAGGAAATCATCATGACCAATCCGCGCCACAATGAACGCGAAGTCCGCAGCCCCACCGGCACCGAACTCACCGCCAAAAGCTGGATGACCGAAGCGCCGCTGCGCATGCTTATGAACAATCTGGACCCAGATGTGGCCGAGCGTCCACATGAACTGGTCGTTTACGGCGGCATCGGTCGCGCCGCCCGCACCTGGGAAGATTTCGACCGTATCGTTACGACGCTGAAGGATCTAAACGAGGACGAGACCCTGATGGTGCAGTCCGGCAAGCCTGTCGGCGTGTTCCGCACCCACAAGGACGCGCCGCGCGTGCTGATCGCCAACTCCAACCTCGTACCGCACTGGGCAACATGGGAGCATTTCAACGAACTGGATAAAAAGGGTCTGGCTATGTACGGCCAGATGACTGCCGGTTCCTGGATTTACATCGGCACCCAGGGCATCGTGCAGGGCACTTATGAAACCTTCGTGGAAGCCGGTCGCCAGCATTATGACGGCAACCTCACGGGTAAGTGGATCCTGACCGGTGGTCTTGGCGGCATGGGCGGCGCGCAGCCGCTGGCAGCCGTTATGGCCGGCGCCTGCTGCCTAGCCGTGGAATGCGATGAGACCCGCGTCGATTTCCGCCTGCGCACCCGTTATCTCGACGCCAAGGCGCACACGCTGGATGAGGCGCTGGCGCTGATCGACCAATGGACCAAGGCGGGCGAGGCGAAATCTGTCGGCCTGATCGGCAATGCCGCAGAAATCTTCCCCGAGCTGGTCAAGCGGATGAAAGCCGGTAGCGTGCGCCCAGATATCGTCACCGACCAGACTTCGGCGCATGATCCGATTCACGGCTATCTGCCCGTTGGCTGGACAGTTGCCGAGTGGCGGGCCAAGCAGGAGAGTGATCCGAAAGCCGTTGAAGCAGCCGCCCGCGCCTCGATGAAGGTGCAGGTTCAGGCTATGGTGGATTTCTGGAATTCAAGTGTGCCGACGCTGGATTACGGCAACAACATCCGTC
>JAAIGE0100935601.1_pt1 | contig 12815 bp, 7 predicted proteins | sample 6487951 | NCBI WGS metagenome assembly JAAIGE01 (sample SAMN13974128, study PRJNA590717) | phyllosphere metagenome | biome: tomato field; feature: multiple bacterial spot infested tomato fields; material: tomato leaves; isolation source: leaves from tomato fields | host: Solanum lycopersicum ... | reverse complement strand
AGGATAAGATGACTCTGATATAAGAGGATCCCACTCTAGCAGATACATATTGGGAACCAATTCAAAATTATCCTTGAGTTTATCAGGACCCGATGCCAGCGGAAACCAGGGAATGAAGGCCATACCCCGTTCCACAGTATAGTCGAGTACGGATTCCCACTGCCGGTTACCGAGGTTGTACAGGTTCTGTACGGACACGATCGGTACTACTTTTTCAGCCTGTTCAATTTGTTTGACATCTACTTCGCTTAAGCCTACATACTTGATTTTACCGGCTTTGACGGCTTCGGCTACCGGAGCCAGCGTTTCTTCGACGGGAATTTTAGGGTCAAAGCGGTGCAACTGCCAGAGATCGATGGTATCGACGTTGAGGCGTTTCAGACTTCCTTCGATATTTTCCTGAATGTACTTGGGATCACCGTTGGGTACCCACTTATTGGGTCCCGGGCGATTAAAGCCGCCTTTAGTCGCGATCACCAGACCGGAGGCATACGGTTGCAGGGCTTCGGCAATCAGGGTTTCATTGTATTTAGGTCCGTAGGCTTCGGCTGTATCAATGAAGTTGACACCCCCAGCCACGGCGGCCTGAAGTACTTTTTTTGCATTTTCGCGGTCGGCTACTTCGCCAAACACACCAAAGCCGGTGAGTTGCATGGCTCCGTATCCCAGACGGTTGATCGTCAGATCTCCGCCCAAATCATAAGTCAGGGAATTTGTTTTTGTTGACATGGTCATTCATTGGTTTCAAACGAAACTCTTCTTAAGAATCTCATGCCATGTGTGGCGACTGAGGTATCCCAAAGCTCCGAGGTTCGGTACGTTTGGGTTGTATCTAAAGCAAAGAGATTTGTATGAAAAACAAAGGTTTGTGAAATTGAGCTCCTTGGAGTTGGGCATGCTAACCCCGAAGGGGTTCCATTTGATTAGCCCCGTATGCAATGCGGGGTACTAATGCGGCATGAAAGAGAAATGCAAAAATACTCCATGGGTACAACCCATGGCTATGGATACTGAACCGCTTCGGGGTTAGGCTTGCTAATCCTGAAGCGGTTCAACATCAATACGGGGAGCCTAAGTGCGGGACGAAGACAAATGCGTGGAAACAATAAACTACGCCATCGTCTGCCGCTGCAACTGATGCGAACTGCGGCGGAACTCGGCGGGCGTGATTCCCGTATTTTTTTTGAAAAACAAACTAAAGTTCGGCTGATCGGCAAACCCGATGCTATAACCGATATCCTGTAAATTCCAGTTGGTCTGGAGTAAGAGGGATTTCGCTTCTTCCAACAATCGGTTTCGAATGTGCGTACTCACGTTCTGCCCCGTATATTTTTTCAGTAAGGCATTGAGATAGTTAGGATGCACCGAAAGATTGGCCGCAAACTCCTTCGCCGTTTTTATGGCAATGGGTTGCGTATAATTAATGTGAGCCGTTTCGGTTTCCAGCAAATGGAAAAACTCGTGTACGTGTTTGTACTCCTCCGAAACGTAATTGGGTTCGGGGAAATCAGCGATTCGGGCACATTCAATCATCACCAGTTGCAAGTATGCCTGAATCACATCTTCGTTGAGTTTCTGGCCGGACCGCTCCTCTTCCAGCATGCGTTGAAACAGTGGACTGAGAATGGTCACCTGTTGCGGATTCAGGCGGATAACGCTCTTTTTCTTATCCAGAAACAGGGTATACTTATCCAGCGTAGCTTTCAATAGCGGGTGATGATCGAGCAGCGTCTTCTGAAAGTTACAGGAATAGCCACCCGCGTTGCACGAGCGTTTTTGCCAGGAAATAATGTCACTGGGATGGATAAAAATAATGGTGGGATCATTCAGGTGATAGGTGTGCGTACCAATGGTTAGTACGCCGGAGCCCTCAGTAACTAAGAGGATTTTATAAAATTCCCGGCGGTTGGGGGACAGGTAATTCCGGCAGGGATTTTCAGCCCGGTTGATAATCCGGACGGGTAGGGTCTGAAAGTTGTCCCGAATCACGGGTATCAATTCCGGCACATCCCGTAAGGTATCAATGGTTCGCGTATCCAGGGTCTTGTGTTCCATCGGCGATAGGGAAAAGGTCAGGATGAGGTAAAACGGGTATTCGAAAATCCGAAGATTTCTGGAAGATTTCAGCCCTGCCGCTGCAATAGCTTCAGTAGCAAACGTCTGATACAGGTTTGAACGGAAAAAGGAAAATGAAAAGTTTCCGCGTTCGGGAAATTCTGTATGTTATTGGTAATGAACTAGACTTTACGCCACTATTTAAAAGCAAGTGCGTGTACTATTCTGCTTCATGTATATAAAACAAACTAAAATCCTGCATTAAGAGTAAAGGCTCGCTATTGCGAACCATACCGCTTGCAATAACCAGTACTAACTAGACTGTTCGTTTTCTGTATTTCAATCATAAAGGACATTTTGTCCATTTTACATAAAAACCTAATTTCCAACGGATTAACAAAAAAATAGCTTCCCAAAAGTGAAGTAACTTTTAGGAAGCTAGGGTTAAATACTATTCTTTTAATTGATTTTCAGAATTTTACACAACTCATGCTCTATTCTAAGTAAAGACGAAGAGGTACATCTACCTGAAAATCAATAATCAACTAATTAGAGAAAATAGTACGAGTAAGCAGAACGGATAACTAAATGCCTCCTGCTTATTTCGCCCCTTTCACCTGCATGTCCATCGTATAGACCGCTTCGGAAGCCGTGATGAACAGGGTACGGTGAGCTTTTCCACCGAAACACACATTTCCTACCCAACCCGCTGGTACCGGAATGGTCTGGATCAGCGTTCCCTGTGGATCATACACGCTGACGCCCTTACCCGTCAGATAGATGTTTCCCCGTTCGTCGATGGTCATGCCGTCGGACCCTTGAGCTGTAAATAGTCGCCGGTTACTCAGTCGTCCATCGGCAGCAATATCGTATTGGTACGTTTTGTTCGCCTGAATGTCCGCCACGTACAGGTGTTTGCCATCGGGTGTTCCAATGATTCCGTTCGGTTTCACTACCGTACTATCCACCAGTTGAGCTTCTTTTTTTCCCTTGGGCAGGAAGTAGACGTACTGTCCCGGCAGTTCGGGCTTTTTTCGTTCCCAGTAATCCCGCTGATAGTAGGGATCGGTGAAGTAAATATTTCCTTTGGGCGTAATCCACAAATCATTAGGGCCGTTCAACCGTTTTCCGGGCTCACGGGTCAGTAGTACCGTCACTTTTTTGTCCGGACTAATGGACCAGATCTCATTGTTCTCATCCGCACAGGAAATCAGATTCCCCTTGCCATCAACATACAGTCCGTTCGAGCGGCCCGTTTTATCCATGAACAACGAAAGTATACCTTCCGTATCCACCTTCCATATCTTATCGTTGGGTTGATCCGTGAAATACACATTCCCTTTTGTATCGGCGGCGGGGCCTTCCGTAAAGCTGAACTGTTTGGCCACCAGTTTCAAGGCGGCACCCGGACTCGTAACGGAATCAGCCCGCGGGCTGGTTTGGCTAAACCCCGGTATTGCGGCCAGCATCAGTACGGCAAGCATTCGTTTCATATAGTAGCGTTTATGGTTAGACTTCTTGTGAATGTATTAACAAACGGTGAGCTTTTAAATGGTCGCAATCTCACCCGCTTAATGCCGGATTTACACACCTCGTTCCAGCAAAGGCTACGTTACTTTTGTATCGATCAACGCACCTAAAGCATGGAAACCCCGAAACTTTTTCAGACCCACCCACAAACGACTGGGACTTTTTGCGGGAGCTGATTCATTTTAACGGATGTATCCGACCCGGCATACCCATCCGTTAAAAAGATTCAGCGAGTCCTTTCAAAATCCAGCAATCTTACGCATTAAATGGCATATTTTCTCCTGGTAAAAAGGAGAATAGGGTTGAAACCTTACTATACAGTATGGGTCGAGCCTACGGCTCTTACGAATGGATTTGAAAGGTGAAGAAAGCATTACTCATAGAAGAAATCCGAAAAAGAGCCGTAGGCTCGACCCATTTTATAACATTGGATTTTAATCCAATGCCCCAAACCACAATGAAACCGAAAACCCTTAACCTCTGGTACTGGACTCTGACCGTTCCCTTTGCCCTTCTGATGTTCATGGATGGCCTGGGCAGCCTGATGCGTGCCGAAGCCGGTCAGGAAGTCATGCGGCATCTGGGCTACCCCTTGTACGTGCTCAGTATTTTTGGAATGGCTAAAGTGCTTGGAGCCGTTTGCCTTGTACAACCCTGGTCTCCGACGCTGAAGGAATGGGCCTTTGCGGGCTTCACCATCAATTTTATCGGAGCAGCGGCCTCCCGGGCGTACGTAGGTGATGATGTGTCGCTTATCGTAATGCCCCTGGTGATGCTGGCTCTGCTGTTGGGTTTGTATGCTCTGGGAAAAAAGCGGGACCATATGCGGGAAAGTCGCTTGAACGCATCTATACGAAATGACGTGCATAAACTCACTTAAATGTTCGACCCAACTAAACACAAACGGCAGAGAAATCCCTGCCGTTTGTTGCGTTACTATTGAACATTACCTATTAAAATGTAGTGATTCCAGCTTAAAGCCTCCCTGGTCTACGTACAACCGCAGGGTATTTACGCCCCGGTTCAGCCGAATAGACTGAGCGGGTGTTAAGCTCCAGGCTTCGCCCTGGTTTCCCAGCGGCATTGCTTTTACTACGCGTTTACCATTGACGTCTACCGAAAGCATTCCACCGGGTGAAGCCGCCCGAAACGCCAGTTGATACGTACCTGCTTTGTCGGCCTGAACCGTATACTGCAACCATTCGCCCGCTTCGATGTGACTGATGTAATACCGGTCTCCTTCCCGCTCAATATCCACACCGTCATTGCGGTACTGGCGACCCCGGTTGCCGACGGTATTAACGCCGGGCGTGTAGTGATAACTGGCGGAGTCCGTATCGAAGTACGCGGATCGCTGACGACCCAAATCGAAATCCACGGCTTTGATCACCGTATTTTTCGTGAGCGAATGCGTGATAAAGGGCCGCGTTTGGCTGGATTGTACCTGCCGGAATAGGGCGTCTACCACATCCGGGTGAAAGCGATTATTCTCCAGTTTGAGATTTTCCAGCAGTTCATTCAGAATCTGTTCGGCTTCCGCAGCGGAAGGTTTCGCTCCCTTACCCGACCAATACGCCAGCAGTTGTTCGTAGCCCGGGGTGACTTTGATTTCCAGCGGATTGTTGATTCCCATTTTCTTTTCCTGCCACCAGCACCAGCCGATGTCGTGGCGTTCCATCAGGCTAATGGCATCCGTGAACCAAGTATTCGAATTTTCACCTGATTCACCCAGCCAGATGGGTACTTTATAAGTATCCCGTAGGGTAAGGAATTTCTGAATGGCTTCCTGATTATTGAAGTTTCCGTACTTGTGAAAACTCAGGGCCATGTTTGAATCCCAGGTGGGTAGAATACCTTCGTAATTATTACCGAACCCGTTGCCTTCGATGATGATCAGGTGATTTTTATCCACTTCACGAATGGCCTGCGTAATCTCCACCATCAGTTTCCGTAATGGAATATTCTTCTTCTCGGCCGTACCCCGGACATCTTTCGGATCTTCGAAGCCCCAGTTGGGTTCGTTGATGATGTCATACCCGCCAATCCAGGGATGATTTGCGTACCGCTCGGCCAGCTTCCGCCACAGGGCTATGGTTTTTTGCTGATTCGCTTCGCTCTGCCACAGGGAAGGTTTACTGGGGTCGCGGTCCGAAATGGCCAGGTCGTTGCCCTGTCCACCCGGCGTAGCGTGCAAGTCGAGAATCAGGTAGACTCGGTTTGCCTCACACCAGTTCAGCAGGCTGTCCGTTAGAGCGAAGCCCGTTTCCAGCCAGGTATGCTGACCAGCCACCGGCTCCTGCTCCGTCGGTAAGGTATAGAGGTTGTAGTGCATCGGCAGCCGGATGGAATTGAATCCCCAGGCAGCCATGGAATCAATGTCAATTTTTCGAGTATGGTTATTCAGCCAGCGGGTATAGAAGGCTTCCGTCTTTTCCGGTCCGATAAGCTCGCTGATGGCGGCTTTGATGCGGTACTGTTGCCCCAGGTTACTCAACCGAAACATATATCCTTCCTGCAGCATCCATCCCCCCAGCCCCATTCCCCGCAGGATAATTTTTTTGCCCGCTTGATCAATCAGTTGCGTACCCTGGGCTTTCAGATACCCCTGACCACTGGCCGTTAGTGAGCACAAGCTCACCAGTGCTGCTCCTGCAAGCAGCTGCATTCTCTTTCTAAAAATCATTGGTTCAATGGTAAAACAGGCGGTAGAGGCTACGATTTACTTTTCGATCATTTTATAGACGCGGACGTAATCCACTTCCATCGCAGCCGGAAAAATAGTGGGATCAACGCCCTTGGCACCGCCCCAGTCGCCACCGACGGCTACGTTGAGCAGGAGATGAAAACGTTTATCGAACGGCCATACGGCGGAACCTTTGCCTTCGTTGACAAATTCGAAGATGAACTCGTCGTCAATGTACCCACGGATGGCGTAGGGCGTCCAGTCCACGCGATACCGGTGAAAATCCTCCGTAGCCCGGTCGATGGTACGGGTAGCCGTTTTTTGGGTATTGATTTTGAAGTAGTAGGCTAGGGTATGCGTTGTAATGTGAACCACATTGGGGTCGTATCCCACGTGTTCCATGATGTCGATTTCGCCCGAATTCGGCCAGCCGCCGTAAGCCCAGTCGGTGGGCAACATCCAGATGGCAGGCCAGGTACCCCGTCCCGCCGGAAGTTTGGCGTTGATCTCAAAACGTCCGTACAGAAAATCTCCCTTGCCTTTACTGACCAATCGAGTCGAAGTGTACTCTTTCCCTTCCTTACTTTCCTTGCGGGCCGTAATGGTCAGTTTTCCGTTGGCGACGCGGGCATTGTTTTCGCTATCCGTGTAGTACTGTAGCTCGTTGTTACCCCAGCCACTACCGCCCAGATCGTAGCCCCATTTCTTGGCGTCGGGTAATCCCGTGTAGTCAAATTCATCCGCCCAAACCGGCGTTTTTTCAAAAGTCCAGCTCAGGTCCTTGGGACCGCTGGTGACCGGTGGAGCCGGACTGACCGGCGTTTTCTGACCAGAACAGGCTCCGATACTAAGAGCGAGTAAGGCGGTACAGGAAACCGTTAGCAATTTCATACGCATGGTTGAATGAATCGGCGGAGGCTAAAATGCCTCCGCCGATTGTCCGATTATTTCGTTCCGCCCCACTCTTTATTCTGCTCGATCTTGGTGTTCTCCATTTCCAATAATGGAATCGGCAACACCTCATTCCGGCCTGCTACGAAACCTTTAGAGGCCAGTACTTTCGCCGCCGTACCCCAGCGAACCAGGTCAAACCAGCGATGCCCTTCACCGGCCAGCTCCACCCGACGCTCCCGCATGATGTTGTCAAGCGTTGCGGGTACGCGGTGCAGGTTATCCTGATAGGCCCGGTCGCGTACGGCGTTCAGCAGAGCCGCCGCCCGTACCTGGTCTCCGCCCCCCCGAACCAGTGCTTCGGCTTCCATCAGGTAGGTATCGGCCAGACGGATTTCGTAGATGTTCTGGGGGTAGTTCAATTCGGGTGCACCCGCTCCCGTCGGCCGATCTGCCTGGCGAGCCGCGAGTTTGTTCAGGAAATAACCGGTGTTCATGTATCCTTTTTCGTAGGTCGCAATTCCGTTTTTCTCCAGACTGTCTAAGTTAGCAATGGTTGCCTGATTTCTCGGATCAAAATGAATGGCGTTGAATAAATCCGGCGTTACCACCAGAAAGCTCCAGCCCGATACATAATCCGGAGCCCCTTCTTTAATGGGCTTGTAGCCGCGAGGACCAATCATGATGTTCAGTACGTTCCCTTCGGTACAGGAGATACAATCCCAGGTTCCGGCGGAAGTATTCGTGAACGAAATCTCAAAAATAGATTCGCTATTAAATTTATTCCTGGTTTTGAACAGATCGCCGAAATTGCTCAATAGCTTGTAGCCATAGGTATTCGCACCGCCGGGCGTACCATTCACCAAAGCCAGTTCTTGAGCCGCCTGGGCAAATTTCTCCTGCTGCAAATACACTTTCCCGAGCAGAGCGTGGGCGGCTCCCTGCGTAGCCCGACCTGCTTCCGTAGCCACGGGTACCGTGACGGGTAGAACGGCCATGGCCTCGGTTAAATCCTGTTCAATCTGCTTGTAGACGTCTGCCGGAGGAGCCTGTAGTACATCGTACATCTCACTCGTGGAAACGGTCTTCGTCAGCAAGGGAACGTTCTTGAAGAGCCGTACCAGATCGAAATAGAAGTACGCCCGCAAAAACTTGGCTTCCGCTGCGTAGCGATTTTTCAGGTTTTCGTCCATAGGAACGCTGGGTAACTTCTGCAGCAGCGTATTGGCCCGAAAGACGCCCGAAAATCCTTTCCGCCAGAGTTCACCCTGAGGGCCTACCGCTGGGGTCAGCGTATAGTTGGAAAATACCTGGTAATCGGTTACGTCGCTTGGACCACCACCACCGGCGTAATGATCATCGGAAGCGGCATTGACGGCTCCTACTTTGGTCACATAGCCGCCCCCCTGCCATCCGACGACGTCGTAAATCGCCACCACGCCGTTAAAGGCTTCCTGCTGATTCCGGTAATAGTTGGTTTCCAGATCGGTACCGCGAGGTTTTACTTCCAGGAAGCTGTCCGAACAGGAACTTAAGAAGAGTAATCCCGTCGTTAGGAGTACGCCCAGTGATCTATAATTTCGTTTCATGTGTTTACAAAAAATAAGGAATGTCGCCGGAGATTTCTTTTCTCAAGCTTACGCCAGCGACGGTTCCAAAGTCATTAAAATCCAACATTTAAGCCTAGCATGAAGGAACGAGCCTGGGGATAAATCCCACGGTCGATGCTCAGTACGCCCCCGCCAATTTCCGGATCATAGCCGGTGTACTTGGTGAAGGTCAGCAGGTTTTGACTCATCAGGTAAATACGGGCCCGTTGCATACCTACTTTCGAAATCACCCCTTTCGGCAGCGAATACCCCAGTTGCAGGGTTTTGATCCGGAAGTAACCGCCGTCTTCCAGGTAGAAATCGGAAGGATTCAGGAAGTTTTTGTTAGGGTCACCGCTCACAATCCGGGGATAGCTATTCGTCGTTCCGGGTCCGGTCCAGCGATCCAGTACCTTGGTTTGCCAGTTGGCATTCTGAATATCCAGACGGCGTAAGCCCTGGAAGATTTTGTTACCCGCTGCTCCCTGACCAAAGAAGACCAGATCGAAAGCTTTATAGGCCGCATTGAGTGTAAACCCGTACGTGATCGTTGGCGTAGGATTACCCAGGAAGGTACGGTCGAGGTCCGTGATTTTTCCGTCGCCGTTCAAATCGGCCCAGCGGAAATCGCCTGGTTTGGCACCTGGCTGAATGACGGTACCATCCGTACTCTTGTAGCTATTTACGTCTTCAATCGTCTGGAAAATACCCATCGTCTGGAAGCCGAAGAACGAGTTGATCGGCTGACCTACCGCTGTGCGGGTGATGGGGTAACTACTGGCCTGGAAGCTTTGTCCGCCCGACAGATATTCCACCCCGCGACCCAGGTTGGTCACTTTGTTTTTGATGTAGGATACGTTCCCGTTCAGAGACAGATTGAAGTCACCGAATTTCTTGTTGTATCCCAATTCCAGTTCAACCCCCTGGTTCGAAATATCGGCTACGTTAGCCGCTGGGTTCGAAATAGCTCCTACGTACTGAGGAATCCGGGGATTCTGCAATACATCCGTGGTCACTTTCTTGAACCACTCCAGCGTCACACTGACGTTGTTGAGCAGCGTGGCATCGAAACCAATGTTGGTCTGACTGGTTTGTTCCCATTTCAGGTCCGGGTTAGCCGGAGCGTTAGGGCTGTAACCGATGATGTAGCTGCCCGATGTTCCGAAGGTGTAATTTCGTCCACTACCAATGGTAGAAAGGTAGGCAAAGTCGCCGATGGCATCGTTACCCACAATGCCGTACCCACCCCGCAGCTTGAAGAAATTCACTACGTTTTGCGAAGGAAAGAAGTTTTCGCGGGAAAGTACCCAGCCTAACGACAGCGACGGGAAAATACCGTACTTGTTATTGGCTCCGAAACGAGACGAACCATCGCGACGAATCAAGCCCTGCACCAGGTATTTTTCGTTATAGTTATAGTTGATCCGGGCAAAAAGCGAACTCACTTTGTGCAAGGCTCCTTCCGAACCATCGGATGACCGCTGATCGGTCGGACGCTTGTAGTTGAGCGAAGCATCTTCAAAACGATCGGCGGGGATGTTATAGAAGGTGACGCTCGTCATCTGCGTATTGTTATCCTGGTACGCTCCCTGGCCTAACAGTACAGAGACGTTATGAGCACCGAATTCGCGGGTATACGAAAGCGTATTCTCCAGGTTCCAGTCCAGCCGACGGTTATTGGATCGGTTGAACGAGGTTTGCGAAGTAATCGTTGTGGCGTTCAGCCAGGCCAGCGGCGAGAAGTTTTCACTGCCCCAGAAGGAAAGTTTCGCTCCCAGCGTAGAACGTACTTTCAGTCCTTTGATTGGTTCAGCTTCCAAATACGCGTTACCTACAAAGTTATCCGCCCAGCTGTTGTTACCCAAACGGGTTTGAATATACGCGAGTGGGTTGGTAATTTCCTGAGCCACGGATTGTGAAATACCGTACGGATTGCCATTCGCGTCCCGGCGGATGCCAATGTTAGTATACGGAGCGGCTCCCGCTAGGGCAGGATCGGTGACGACCGTCGGCGTCAGGGGATCAAGGTTGATTACCGAGCTTAGCGGACCACCGAATTCACTGTTGGTATTGCCCAGACCAATGGATTTATCCCGGGCGTAACCTAAATTCTGACCGAAGTTGAGCCATTTCGCGATCTTGTGCGTCGAGTTCAGACGCAGGTTCAAACGCTTGTACTTGGAAATGTCCGTGGCTACAATACCTTCCTGATCAATATAACCCAACGACAGGTAGAACGTCGATTTTTCACTACCACCACTCAGACTCAGTTCGTGCTGCTGGCGACGAGCGTTGTTGTTGAAAATGATGGATTGCCAGTCCGTACCCGCTCCCAAAGCTGACGGATTAGCGTATACGGGCTGCCCACCGGCGTTTACCGAAGCCTCGTTCCGGATAGTGGCGTATTGCGTAGCGTTGAGCAGATCCAGTTTTTTAGCGGGCGACGACACGCCGTAGAAACCGTTGTAATTGACCTGAATGCTACCGGCTTTCCCTTTTTTCGTCGTTACCAGGATAACACCAGCAGCTGCCCGGGCTCCGTAAATAGCCTGCGAAGCGGCGTCTTTCAGTACTTCGATGGATTCAATGTCCGACTGGTTCAGGTAACCAATGCCGCCGTTATCAATGACGACACCATCGACGACCCATAAAGGATCGTTGTTGTTCAACGTCGTAATCCCCCGCACGCGTACCGAAGAACCGGAACCGGGCTGACCAGAACTCGACGCGATGGTTAGACCGGAAGCCCGTCCCTGTAACGCTTCTTCCAGACGCGTGATGGGCATCGTCGCCAGATCCGAAGATTTGACACTGGAAATGGCCCCCGTAACCACACTTTTCTTTTGGGCTCCGTACCCTACGACCACGACTTCGTTGAGATTACCCGCTTCCTCTTCTAGCGTTACGGCTAACTGGGTTTGATTTCCTACCGTAATCGTTTGGCGTAACATGCCCACCTGGCTAAATACCAGTACCGATTCAGAGCCTGGCACGGAAATCTTAAAGTTTCCGGCGGCGTCTGTGGTTGTACCTGTCGTTGTACCCTGCACCTGCACGGATACGCCCACCAGGGCGGATCCATCAGACTTGGCGGTTACTTTCCCCGTCACGGTGAGCCCTTGAGCCCACGCTCCTATCGAACTTGTTAGCAGGCATAAAACCCAGACTAATCCTGTAAATTTTCTCCTCATCTGAGATGAATATGGTTTGAGTAGAACTAATAAAGTAATTGTGCAAAGCAGGCTCAAAAGTAGAGTGGCGTACCTGGGATTCGGCTTTTTCACTACCCCTACATAAGCTCTACAACTTCTGATTTTTGCTACTTTTTTTACGTTTACTTCCTCTACTTAACCACTACACTCCTTTTGTAATATTCTGATAATAAATACGTTGTAAAGAAGAAGTGTTTTATAACTATATTGATAATTTATAGAACTACTTGAACTGGTTTTTAAAGCTTTTCAGCTTTTAGGTTTCTGGAAAATTACAACGTATGTATTGTAATCATTGGTCCGTACTACATCGCTCACTTGCTTTCTTTGGCCAGGTCGACCAGAAATTCATACAAATTGACTTCCGTAGACAGCAGTAGTTTTTTACGAAGCCGATAGCGGCCAATTTCAATGGCTTTGACCGTTACGTTCATCAATCGGGCGATCTCTTTGGAAGACAGATTCATCTTTAGATACGCACATAATTTTAGGTCATTGGGAGTGAGTTCCGGATAGCGGACTTTCAACAAATGGAAGAAACCGTCATGAACGGTATTGAAGTGAAGGGTGAATTGTCCCCAATCCGCATCCTTGCTTTCTACATCCCGAATCAGCCGTAGCACCTGCCTAAAACTTACGGCACTGTCTTTTGTATCCTGTTTTTTCGCCAGTGTGGATACCACTTCTTTCACCTTCACCAGTACCTCGCCCCGTTGGACCAATTGCATGGTCATTGCCGCTAGTTCGCGGTTTTTGAAGTCGACATCCGCTTCCAGTTGTTCATTCTGCAAGCGTACCAGTTCTTTCTCCGCCCGGTCCAGTTCCAATTGATGGAGATACGTTAACTGCTTTTGT
>JAAIGE0101462799.1_pt1 | contig 12841 bp, 10 predicted proteins | sample 6487951 | NCBI WGS metagenome assembly JAAIGE01 (sample SAMN13974128, study PRJNA590717) | phyllosphere metagenome | biome: tomato field; feature: multiple bacterial spot infested tomato fields; material: tomato leaves; isolation source: leaves from tomato fields | host: Solanum lycopersicum ... | reverse complement strand
GCGGTGACTTCCAGCGCGTCGGGCAAGGTGGTCTTGTCCACCACCAGCGAGTGGTAGCGGGTGGCTTCGTAGCTGTCCGGCAGGCCGGCGAACACGCCCTTGCCCTGGTGGCGGATCGGCGAGGTCTTGCCATGCATGATGGTGTCGGCGCGGATCACATCGCCGCCGTAGACCTGCCCGATGCTTTGATGGCCCAGGCACACGCCCAGGATCGGCGTGGTCTGGCCCAGTTGCTCGATCAGCTGCAGCGAGATACCGGCCTCGTTCGGGGTGCACGGGCCGGGCGAGATCACGATGCGCTCGGGCCTGAGCGCGGCGATCTGATCCACGCTCATCGCGTCGTTGCGCACCACCGTGACCTCGGCACCCAGCGCCTGCAGGTACTGCACGAGGTTGTAGGTAAAGCTGTCGTAGTTGTCGAGCATCAGTAACATTTCAGGCCTATCTCTTTGTTTTTAAAGGGCAACAGCCCGAAACAACCCGCCGATACCCGCCCTGATCCCTTTCAACCCGCCTGGATACCCAAGCGGCCGGGGAGCGAGCAACACCGAAGCATATCTTCGCACGGGCTCGCTCAGCGCTCCTGTGTGCGATCAACGCGATCAGCCATGCAGACGCGTCATCCACGCTGTCCCTCCCCGGACCACAGTGCTCCGACAGGTCCGGACCAGCTAGACAACTTGCACCTCACGCGCGGAACGCCGGCTGTCTCCAGCCTGGATCCAATGCTCGCCGCCATGCGTCCCTAACGATGCGTTCGGCGTGACGGCAGTTCGCATCCTCCGCTCCGGGCAAACTTGAAAGACGTGATGCTTCGAGAAATTGGCATGCGTGGAGGTGTTTCCAGACAACCGCGCTCAGCTGACCTCCATCACGCAAGGCTTCCCATGGCTCTGTCGTTTCGTTCGCCGTCCCCCACGCTCATCGCTCTTTCCGCGTTGCTGGCAGCGCTGACGGCCTGCGACAGATCAACGCCGTCGGCGGTATCGGCGCCGCCCGCGGCAGCAACGCGGCCTGCAGCGGCGCCCGCGATAAACTGGCATGAGGGGAATGTAGAAAAAGCCCTGGAGGAGGCCAGGAACACCGGCAAACCACTCCTGTTGTACTGGGGCGCCATCTGGTGCCCACCGTGCAACCGGCTCAAGGCCACCACGTTCAAGGACCTGGGGTTCATCGCGCAGACGCGGCAATTCGTGGCAGTGCATCTGGACGCAGACCTGCAAGAAGCCCAGACCTGGGCCGAACGCTTCGGCGTCAGGGGGTATCCCACGGTCATCCTGCTACGCCCGGATCGCAGCGAAATCACCCGGCTGGTGGGCGACAGCAGTACCGCCCAGCTTGTCGATAGCCTGCGCGTTGCAGCTCAATCCACCGCGAGTACAAAGCAGATCCTGGAGCGGGCGCTCAACGCTCCACAAACGCTAAAGCCGGACGAGTGGACTCTTCTCGGCAATTACAGCTGGTTGCAGGACGACCAACTGGTCGATGCAAAGGCTGCGCCCGCCACCCTGGCTGCACTGGCGAAGGCGGCACCACAGCCGGCCTTGCAGCGTCGCTTCCAGCTGCTGGCAGTAGCTGTCACCAGGCAGAAGCCCGTCGTAAGCCCGGCGACGTACACGTTGCTGCAAACCGTGTTTTCCAACCCGTCAGAGGTGCGCAACAATCTTGATGTGCTGGTGCGTGGTGCTGCCACGCTGGTTGCTTCTGCGACCGACGATCCGGGCAAACGTGCCGCATTGTCCAGGGAGTTCAATCAGGCGTTGGCGCAGGCCTATGCCGATCCCACCTTGCCCATCGTTGATCGTTTGCGGACCGGGTATGCCGAGATCGACCTTGCTCGCCTGGCACAGGGACAGCCGACCAGAGCGGAAATGAATAAGCCGCAACCTCCGCTGCCTGCAGACGTGGTCAAGACCGTGCACCAGCGCGTGCAGTGGGCGGTGACGGAAGCCAAGACCGATGAAGAGCGTCAGTCCACGATTACAAGTGCTGCCGGCTTGTTGGCGCTGGTGGGCGATAACAAGGGATCTGCGCAATTGATGCAGGCCGAGTTGACGCGTAGCAAGACACCGTCCTACTACATGCCCTACCTGGGTATCCTGGCCGAACAGCGCGGTGACACCAAGGCTGCGCTGTCATGGTTCAAGCAGGCCTACGATTCGAATGGTAGCCAGGGGACCGTGGTTGAGCGGGGCATGACCTATCTGGATGCGCTGGTCCGGCTCAGCCCGGAGGACGGTACAGGTATCGAGACGCTTGCAAGCCGAGTGATCGGCGATCTGGCGCGGCAATCCGATGGCTATCTCAAAGACAATCGCCAGCACTTCGAGGAAGTCGGCGCATCACTGAAGACCTGGAGCAAGCAGAGCCCGACAGGCAGCGCAGTCCTGACCCGCCTGCGCCAGAAGGCGCAGACACGTTGCGCCGACGGGAACAAGCCAGCCGCCTGCGCCGACTGGCTGGGGTGAGGCGGGGCATAGTCCTGATGCGCCTGCGAAGGTCGGCACAGGCACGCCCCGCGCAGGTGGTTCGCCCATCAGAAACGCAGCCAATGCCATCCCGTCCTATTCGGCCAGCTCACGCATGACCTTGATCAGGTCGGACTTGCCCTCGAAGCCGATACCCGGCAATTCCGGCATCACGATGTGTCCATCCTGGACCTTGACGCCATCCGGAAACCCGCCATATGGCTGGAACAGGTCCGGGTAACTCTCATTGCCGCCCAGACCCAGGCCTGCGGCGATGTTGAGCGACATCTGATGACCACCGTGCGGGATGCAACGTGCGGGCGACCAGCCGAACTGCTCCAGCACCTCCAGCGTGCGCAGATACTCGACCAGGCCGTACGACAGCGCGCAATCGAACTGCAGGTAATCGCGGTCCGGGCGCATGCCGCCGTAGCGCAGCAGGTTGCGTGCATCCTGGTGCGAGAACAGGTTTTCGCCGGTTGCCATCGGCCCCGGATAGAATTCGCTCAGGGCGGCTTGCAGCGCGTAGTCGAGCGGATCACCGACTTCCTCGTACCAGAACAGCGGATAGTCGCGCAGCATCTTGGCGTAGGCGATGCCAGTCTCCAGGTCGAAGCGCCCATTTGCATCCACCGCCAAGCGGGCCTGGCTGCCGATTTCCTCAAGCACCGACTCGATCCGGCCGCGGTCTTCGTCAATGGACGCGCCACCGATCTTCATCTTGACCACGTTGTAACCACGGTCCAGATAGCCGCGCATCTCCTTGCGCAAGGCACTGTTGTCCTTGCCCGGGTAATAGTAGCCACCGGCTGCATAGACGAAGACGCGCGGATTGGCTTGCCGGCCTTTCATCTGCGCCAGATAGCGGAACAGCGGCATGCCGGCGATCTTGGCGGTCGCATCCCAGATCGCCATATCCAGCGTGCCCACTGCGACGGAGCGCTCGCCGTGACCACCCGGCTTTTCGTTGGACATCGTCGCCTTCCAGATCCTGGACGGATCCAGATTGTCGCCGGCGTCGTTGCACAGCGATGCACTGTCTGCCTCCAGGATGCGATCGCGAAAGCGCTCGCGTATCAGCCCGCCCTGTCCATAGCGCCCATTGGAGTTGAATCCGTAGCCGACGACCCGACGGCCGTCGCGCATCTGATCGGTGACCACCGCCACCAGACTGGCGGTCATCTTCGAAAAATCGATGTAGGCGTTACGGATCGGCGAGGAGATCGGCTTGGTGATTTCAACGACATCGATGATACGCATTGGGTGGTCTCCCGCAGGTTGGTGTGAGTTATGGATCGGTTGAAGAGGCTGCGACAGGCATGGGCTCGCCCGCTTGTTGACGACGCATGATTTCCCGGGTCTTGGACAGATCCAGCGCGCCATCCCACTTGGCAATGGCGAGCGTGGCGACACTGTTGCCGATCAGGTTGACCACCGCCCTGGCCTCGTTCATGAAGCGATCGACGCCCAGCAGAAGCACCAGCCCCGCAACAGGCACCGTGTCGATGGTGGAAAGCGTGGCGGCCAACGCAACGAAACCCGCGCCAGCGACACCGGCCGATCCTTTCGAGGTCAGCAACAACACCCCAAGCAAGGCAATCTGTTGGTAGACCGGCAGCGGCGTATTGGTCGCTTGCGCTACAAAGATGGCTGCCATGGTCAGGTAGATACAGGTGCCGTCCGCATTGAAGGTGTATCCGGTGGGCAGAACCAGGCCAACCGTCGATTTGCGCACGCCGGCCAGTTCGAGCTTCATCATCATGCGCGGCAGCACGGCTTCGGTGGAACAGGTTCCGAACGTGACAAGTATTTCGTCCTTGATGAACCGGAGAAGGTGCAAAAGTGGAAAGCCCGTCCACCGTGCGATCGCTCCCAGCACCACAAACACGAACAGTGCCGACGTCACGTAGACGGCCAGCATCAAATGCCCCAGCGACCACAGGGTGGCGAGGCCATACTTGCCGATCGTGAAAGCGATGCCCGCACCGGCGCCCAGTGGCGCGAGTCGCATCACCATGTTGATCATCTTGAACAGTGCCTGCAGCCCGTTATCGATGAGATCGACCAGGGGCTTTCCACGCTCGCCCAGCTGCAATAGCCCCACTGCAAACAACACCGATACCAGGATGACTTGCAGCATGCTGCCTTTGGCGAAGGCGTCCACCAGCGTGGTGGGAATGATGTTCAGCACAAAATCGATCATGCCAGCATCGTCTTTTGCGCGATCGACATACTGTCCGATCGCACTACTGTCGATCGAACCGGCATCGATGTTCATGCCCTCGCCGGGGCGGATGATGTTCACCACGACAAGACCAATCGCCAGCGCGAGTGTCGACACGACCTCGAAATAAATCAGCGCCTTGATGCCGGTTTTTCCGACCTCTCTGACGCTTCCCATCTTGGCGATCCCGACCACGACCGTTCCAAAGATGATCGGTGCCAGAAGCATCTTGATGAGCTTGATGAAACCCTCCGCAACAGGCTGCAAGACCACACCCAGATGCGGCCACACGTAGCCCACCAGACCGCCAATGACGATGGCGATCAGGACCTGCACGTAGAGTTGGCCAAGCACCTGTCTTATGCCACTTTGTTTCTGCATGATCGCCCGCTCCCGTCGACATGCGAACCCACCGGAATTGCCGCTTGCTGGACAACCTGCCTGTGGAGGCGTTGCAAGCTCGAGTCGGAGCGTAAGTGCCAGCGCCCAAACGCTGCCAATGCCTTTTTTATGCGCTTGATGCACAATCGGCATCATGGAACTGACATGGCTCGAAGACTGCTTGGCGTTGGCTGAGACCCTGAATTTCTCGCGCGCCGCACAACGTCGCTTTGTCACCCAGCCGGCCTTCAGTCGGCGCATTCATGCCCTCGAAGAATGGTTGGGCACGCCGCTGTTCACGCGCTCGCGCAAGGAAGTGCTGATGACGCCGGCCGGCGAAGCGTTCGTTCGCAAAGCATCCGGGTTGGTCTCGGGTATTTACGCTGCGCGGCAGGAAACACTGGAAGTGGCCGGGCGACACCGGCCTGCGTTAGCGTTCCTCGCCACCCATGTTCTTTCTTTCACGTTCTTTCCGGCATTTGTCAGGCGCATCGAATCAAACACCGGTATCGGTGCGTTTCAGCTGGTCTCCGACACGCTCAGGGCGTGCGAAAAATTGATGCTGCAAGGGGCAGCGCAATTCCTGCTCTGCCACCATCATCCGCGGATGCGTCTTGGGCTGGACACGGAACAGTTCGAGCGGGTTGTGGTCGGCAACGATGTGCTCCAGCCCTTCAGTGCAGCGAAGGAAAACGGCGACGGCAGTCCGCGTTGGTCGCTTGCCTCAACCGATGCAATGCCCTTGCTGTCCTACAGTGCAGATTCCGGCCTGGGCCGCATCATCGCCGGGCATCCAGCGTTCAAGGATGTGGAGCCGCGCCTGACACCTGCGCTCACTTCCGATCTTGCAGCGACCTTGCTGGCCATGTGCCGCTCTGGTGCCGGGATCGCGTGGCTGCCGCGCACACTGGTGGAAGAGGACCTCGCCAAAGGGCTGCTGGTCCATGCAGCGCCCGGCGACACGCACTGGGATATCGGCATGGAGATCTGCCTGATACGTCACACCGGCGGCTTACCCCGGCAAGCCGAAGACATGTGGGAAAAGCTCAAGCAAGGCAAGCTGGAGACCTAGCGGGTGCGGCATGCGCGCTGCTGCGCGCTTCGAATCCAGCGCTTGCCGCCACTATCCGCCTGCGGGCCGTCCTGGCGCTCCCGCGCACAATCCTTCCATCACCGTCTCCATGAGCCAGGCCAGGCGTGGCTGCCAGTTCTCGGTGGCGTCGATCTGCCAGATCCCTGCGATCGCCAGGAAAAACTTGTCCGTGGTGATCCCTGGACGAATCGTTCCGGCCTTCTCGTTGGCATCCAGCAGCAATTGGGCGGCAGCGATCACGGGGGCATAGCCTGCGTTGCCTGCGCACTCCTTCGCGTTGGCGACAACCCGAAGCGCATCCGCTAGGCCCGCCTTGGTGATGGCGTATTCGGCCAGACGGTTCATCCACTCGCGTAGCGCCTGCTCCGGCGGACGCGTCTTCAGCAACTGCTCGGCGAACCCGGTGACCTGCAGCATTTCATGGCGATAGACCTCTACCACCAAGGCCTCCCGCGTCGGGAAGTGGCGGTAGAAGGTCCCTTGCCCGACGCCCGCCTTCTTGGCGATTGCGCTCAGTGGCACATCGGCCGAGCGCACCAGCTCCGCAAGCGCCACGGACAGGATGCGCTCGCGATTTTGCAGTGCATCGGACCGCGTTGGCTTTTCCACACCCTGCTCCTCACTGAAATTATTGACAAACGGACAGTTGTCCGCCAACGTTTCAGGGCAAGCGGACTGTTGTCCGTTTGGATTCTACCCCTTCCGTACCCAGGAAACATCCATGAAGAACAGCGGCAACACCATCCTCATTACCGGCTCGACCTCTGGCATCGGCCTCGGACTGGCGCTGCGGCTCCAGCAGGCTGGCAACATGGTCATCGTGTCAGGGCGAAAGAAAGCGCTGCTGGATCAGATCACTGCCGAGCATCCAGGCATCGAGGCAATCGAAATCGACGTTGCGGACGCGGACTCCATCGTCCAGGCCAGCCGCGTGGCGGCCGAGCGCTACCCCGCCTTGAATGTGGTGATCAACAATGCCGGCATCATGCCGAGCGAGAACGTCTTCAAGCCAGAGTCCTTGCAGGCTGCCGAAGAGGCGATTGCCATCAACCTGCTCGGCACCATCCGCATGACCTATGCATTCTTGCCGCAACTTGCCGGCAACAACGACAGCGTCATCATCAACGTCAGTTCCGCGCTGGGCTTTGTGCCGTTCCCGGCTGCAATGACCTACAGCGCCAGCAAGGCCGCGGTGCACTCGTTCACCGAAGCCTTGCGTGTGCAGCTGGCCGACAGCACCGTGCAAGTCGTGGAGCTGGTGCCTCCGGGCGTTCGCACCAAACTGTACGGCCAGGGCAACGACGAACATGCCATGCCCCTGGACGAATTCCTCGACGAAGCACTGGCGCTGCTGCATGCAGAAAACACGCCAAAGGAGATTGTCGTGGAACGCGCCAGGTTTCTTCGCGATGCGGCGGCCAATGGCAGCTACGACGAGATGCTGGGAATGCTTTCTACCGTCAAGTTCTAGGGCTGGCGCAGAACATCCAACTCGTCAGCACGGCGCCACCGCCGTGCTGACGCCGGTCATTCACCCGTGGCGCATGAATGGCTGCAAGGCTGCTACCGCGAGATGCGCAGGCATGTTCGCCGCGCGCATCCAGTGCTTCCAGGTGAGCGCCTTTGAGACCTTTGCAGCGCGCGGACCATACCGGTGCGATGTGCAACCGGCTGGATCCATTCGGGTTGGCACCCGCTCCTCGCGAGGGTTCTTCCGATCCCCTGGAAACGGATCTCAGCGCGGCGCGGTCACTGCCCGATTGCGCGCAACGATCGTCTCGTGACTTGGCGGTGCGTCGGCGCCAAAGAACTCGGCCATCAGTGCATCGCGATGACCCGGTGCATCACCCTTCACTGCGGCCTTGAGCGCTGACGCCAGCTCAGCGGTCGGAAGCTCGGTGCAATACGCAGGCGTGCCTGGCTGCTGCCGCCATGAATCTGCAAGATTTCCCGCGTCGACCGAGTCGAACCCGGCAGCGTCGAGCAGTTGCTGCGCGATCGCCTTGCCGGCCGGACTGTCGCCTGCCACCGGGATGGCGATCCGGTTCTGCGTGCTTGCGGGCTTGCCGCGCTCAGCCAGTGTCCTGGCGAGCACGGCGTTGAATGCCTTGATGATGGGCCGACCAAGCTGCTCGCTGGACCAGACACTTTCCAGCTTGCCGCCGTCGACTTCCGGGATACTGGTGCCGAGCTGCGGGTAGTAGTTCGAGGTATCGATCACCACCACCTCTGCGGGTACCGTGGAGAACAGGCCGGCAACCTCGGGGATCCGGGCGAACGGGATGGACAGCACGATCACCTCGACGTCCTTGACCGCCTCTTCAGCGGCGACAGGCTCGGCGCCGATCGTTTCTGCCAATTCGCGAATGCTGTCGGGGCCTTTTGAACCAGCCAGTTTGACGACATGCCCGGCCGCGACGAATTTGCGTGCCAGGGTGCCACCGATATTGCCTGCGCCAATGATGCCGATGTTCATGTGTGCTCCTTCCGATGTGTGTGACGTGCTGCGGCTCACGCAGTGATGCGCGGATCGCGCCCGTATTGGGCAGGTGCGCCCAGGTGGTCGCGCAGCGTGGTGCCCCGGTAATCGCGATGGAACAGACCGCGTTGCTGCAGGATCGGCACGACTCCATCGACAAAGGCATCGATGCCGTCGTCATTGATATCCGGTGAGATCCAGAAACCATCGGCCGCACCTGCCTCGAACCAGGCCTGCATGTGGTCGGCCGCCTCGACCGCCGGGCCCACAATCACCGGGTGATAGTCGATGACGCCATGGGCCAGGATGTCGCGCAGGCTCCAGCCCTCCCGCGCGATCTGCAGCGCCTTTGTCGAGCGAGGATCATGCGGCGACGGGCGTGCCGCAGCCAGTTGCGCGGGTGACAGAGGCCGCTCGAGTGCAGCAGGATCCAGACGTAGCCCGAGCATCTGTTGCAGGTAACCCAGCCGCTGAGGAAACGTCTGCGCGGTCAGTGCAATCCGGCGATCCAGTGCCGCACGGCGATCCTGCGCGATTGTCGTCATCAGCCCTGGAATGAACTTGATCTCGTTCGGGTCGCGGCCGGCCTGCTTGGCGGCGTTGCGGAAGGCGGTGCGTTGCGCGCGGGCATCTTCAATGCTGAAACACGCACCGATCACAGCACTGGCATAACGTCCGGCCAGCTCCAACGCATTGGGACTGCCGCCGGCATGGAAGATCACCGGCTGGCCCTGCTCGGAGGGTGGTATGTACAGCGGTCCGCGGGAGCCGACGAACTTGCCTTGCAGGTTGATCGGCGCAATTTGCCTGGCGTCGGCAAACCGGCCAGAGGCCTGGTCGTGCAGCCAGGCATCCTTCCCCCAACTGCCCCACAACGCCTGCACCAGTTGCACGAACTCGTGCGCACGTGCGTAACGATCCGCGCTGGGCGGAATTTTTCGCCCGTAGTTCGCGGCGACATCCTCGCCACTGGAGGTCACCGCATTCCAGCCGGCACGCCCGTGGCTCATGATGTCCAGCGCCTTGAATTGCCGCGCAAGATTGAACGGCTCGTTGAACGTCGTGGAGCCGGTGGCCACCAGACCGATACGCTCGGTGCCGCGCGCAACGGCAGCCAGGGTCATCATCACGTCCAGGTTGAAGTGAGGCGCTTCGTTGTCGATATCGGCCACCGCGCTCGGACCGTCAGGCAGGAAGATGAACTGGAATTTCCCACGCTCGGCGGCCTGCGCCTGACGCACGCGGGCATCGAAGCTGGTGTAGTTGGTCGGATCCACCCACGGCATGCGCCAGGCTCCCGGCTGAGACCCGTAGCCATTGCCCAGGTGCAGGCCAATGATCATCGTCTTGGAGTGGCTCATGCGTTCCTCGATCTGCAGTGGTGGTGCGTGCGTCCGGCGGTGGCAACCGGCGGAGACGGCGACGGCCGATCGCCGCCCGCAGTCTCGAAACCTCCCGGTTCAGAGTGCCCAGCAAAAAGGAGACACGCTCCGTTTGTGTCGGGAAATATATGGAGATACACTCCGGATATCAAGAGCCAGACTAACCGACCCATGTCCTCCGACGTTCAGCCACGCCCTCCCCGCGCCGATGCCCAACGCAACAGGACCCATATTCTCGAGGTCGCCGGCAACGCCTTTGCCGAGGAAGGCATCGACGTGTCGATGGACAGCATTGCCAAGCGCGCAGGCGTTGGCCCGGGGACCTTGTACCGGCACTTCCCCAGCCGCGACGCCCTGCTGGCAGCGCTACTGGAAACGCATTACGCCAACCTCGAGCAAGCACGCATGGCCATCAGGGCAGAAGAGCACGACCCGGGGCGTGCGCTGCAACGATGGATCGAGGCGTTGGGAAACTGGATGAATGCCTACGAAGGTCTTCCGGAGCCGCTACGGGCCGCATGGTCCCAGCCAAGTTCGGTGTTGATGCCGACCTGCCAATCCGTGGTCGAGGCCTCAGGCGTGTTTCTGCAGGCTGCACAACGCTCTGGTCAGGCGAGGGCATCGTTGACTGGCCGCGACATCTTTCTTGCCGCGCTTGCGATCGCCTGGGCAGGAGCTGCCAGCGGTGACGCGGACAGCGACGCGCGGCAGGCGCTGCAGGACGTGCTGCGCTCGGGCTGGGCGCTTCCTGCGTGAAAGGCACTTCCCTCGCCCCGCAAACCATCCCGCTCTCTACACAGAAGAACGCATCATGAAGCTAGGCATTATCGGCACCGGCCATATCGGCAAGACGTTGGTGAAAAAGTTGAGTTCGCTCGGCCATGAGGTCAAGGTTGCCAACTCGCGTGGGCCAGAGACGATTGACCTGCAACTGCTGTCCTCGGGCGCTCGCGCGGTGACTGCGCAAGAGTGTGTGGTCGATGTCGATGCCATCATCCTTTCGATCCCGTTGAACAGGATTCCGGAGTTCAAGCCGCTGCTGGCGCAGGTTTCAAGTGATGTCGTACTGATCGATACGTCCAACTACTACCCCGCGCGTGATAGCAAGATTGACGCGATTGAAGCGGGCCAGGTCGAGAGCCTGTGGGTGGCTGAGCAATTGGGTCGCCCGATCGCCAAGGCATGGAATGCGATCGGGTCTGGTTCGCTTGCCGAGAAAGGCCAGCCGGCCACTGCGCCCGGCCGTATCGCCATCCCCGTGGCGGCTGATCGCGACAACGATCGCGAGGTCGCGATGGCATTGGTGAATGACACCGGCTTCGACGCGTTTTATTCGGGCCAGCTGGCTGATTCCTGGCGCCAGCAGCCAGGAGCGCCTGCGTATTGCACCGATCTGACCAGGAGCGAGATGGGCGATGCACTCGCCAGCGCCGACCGCAGCCGACTGGCGAAACGTCGCGACCTTGCCGTGGCGGTCATGCAGGAAAGGCTGGGCGACTCCGCAACCAATCCCGATGCAGGCTTCGGCGCCCGGATCAGTAGAGCCATCTACATGTAGCCAGGCAGGTCGGCAACATCGCCATGTAGTCAGCGCGTTTTAAAACGCAGGCAGGTGTTGCCGAGCCTGAGGATGGCAAGACGGCGGCACGGCGAACAGCGGTTTGTGCCAGGCGTGCAGCCGCCCGTCCTGACTTGCGTCAGGAGCACCCCGACAGCTCGGGCGTTTTCTGAAGGGTGCGATGATAATTTAGTGACAGACATTCCAGTTTTGGACAAGGACGCCGTTATTGGGGAACCGGTGCCAGGCTCGCTAACAGCGTGGACATCGATGCCTCCACTGATCTCTTCTGGGACGTCCATGATCGCCTTTCTTCAACGCTTCAACGTCGGCCACCGCCTGGCCGTTGCATTCGGAATCCTGATTCTTCTCTCAGGCCTGCTGGTGGCCACCGGCCTGAGCACGATGGCGAACGCACGCGCGCAGCTGGACTTCATCGTTCTCGACCGCACCGCCAAGATCCAGATCGGCAACGGCATGCTGGATGCCAACTCCTCGCTGCTGATCGCACTGGGCACGTATGCCATGGCGACAAGCGAGGAGCTCAACACCGAAGCGCTCAACACCATCAACGCCCAGCGCCAGCGCTACCAGGAGCTGCGCACCAGGCTGGATACGCTGTCCAGCTCGGAGGAAGGGCGGAAGATCCGTAACGAGATGGACGAGCGTCGGGCGACTTCCGTGAAGTTCAACGACGAAGTCATGGCACTGGCCGCCAAGAACGAGAACGCGCAGGCCCAGGACATCCTCAGCGAGCAGGCGCGGCCTGCCACGCTCGCCTGGCAGGACAAGATCCGCGAGCTCGTCACCCGGCAGGAAGGACAGAGCAGACAGGCCTACGCAGAAGCAGTCCGGTCGATGGATCGCGGCAAGCTCCTGCTCATCCTCGGCGGTGCCGCGGTCGTGCTGGTCAGCAGCCTGCTAGCCTGGCTCATCACCCGCAGCCTGACCCAGCCGCTGGCACGCGCCACCAACGCAGCCGAGGCGATCGCCAATGGTCAGCTCGGCAACAACGTGCAGACACAGGCCAAGGACGAGACCGGCCGCTTGCTGCGCGCCATGCAGGGCATGCAGACGCAGCTGCAGGCCCTTTTGACTGCACAGGGCGACATGGCCAAGCGCCACGACGAAGGCCAGACCAGCTTCCGCATGGATGCCCAGGCCTTCCCGGGCGACTACGGCCGCATGGCCGAGGACACCAATGCGCTGGTGGCCTCCCACCTGGCCGTGCAGTCCAACCTTGCACGGATCATGGG
>JAAIGE0100751321.1_pt1 | contig 12847 bp, 14 predicted proteins | sample 6487951 | NCBI WGS metagenome assembly JAAIGE01 (sample SAMN13974128, study PRJNA590717) | phyllosphere metagenome | biome: tomato field; feature: multiple bacterial spot infested tomato fields; material: tomato leaves; isolation source: leaves from tomato fields | host: Solanum lycopersicum ... | reverse complement strand
CGCCGTCTTTGAAGACGGGGGCGCTGAAGAGGTTCGTGGTGACCATGGGGACGACGAGGCCCGTGTCGGCGAGGGCGCCCTTCAGGCGGTCGATCTGCGTCCGGCGCTCGGCGTCGGTGGATCCGAAGGCGAAGAGGTCGTCGTCGTGGAAGGTGAGACCGTAGGCGCCGAGCTCGGCGAGCTTCTCGACGGCGTGCACGACGTCGAGCGAGGGACGCGTCGGGCCGCCGAAGGGGTCGGTGCCGTTGTAGCCCACGGTCCAGAGGCCGAAGGAGAACTTGTCGTCACGGGTGGGGGTGGGCATGGCTGCTCCGATGCAGGTCGACGTATAAGTTGCGTTAGACAACATATAGCATGACGGCGCGCGATGGCACCCCCTACAGTGAGAGGATGCCGTCACCGACGAGTCCCGCCCCGGGCACCCGCGCGCACAACCTGGCCCGCCTCCTCCGGCTCGTGCACGAGGACGGCGCCCAGTCGCGAGCGGCGCTCACACAGGAGACGGGGCTCAATCGGTCGACCATCGCCGACCTCGTCGGCGAGCTCGTGCGACGGGGGCTGGTCGAGGAGAAGGTGCCCGACCTCCCCGGCCGTGTCGGTCGCCCGTCGCCCGTGGTCTCGGCGTCGCCGGAGGTCGTCGCGATCGCGGTGAACCCCGAGGTCGACGCGATCGAGATCGCCGCCGTGGGGCTCGATCGGAGCATCCTGATGCGCGAGAGGATCCCTCAGGCCGAGGTCCCGCATCCGGATGCCGTCGCCGCGGTGATCGCGGAGCGGATCGCGACGTGGCGGACCGACGTGCTGCAGAGCGCCAGGGTGGTCTCCGTCGGCATCGCCGTTCCGGGTCTCGTGCGGGTCTCGGACGGGGTCGTGCGCAACGCGCCCCACCTCGGATGGGTCGATGTGCCCCTGGCCGACATCGTCCGCGCGAGCGTGCAGCTGCCCGTCGCGGTCGACAACGACGCGTCGCTCGGTGCCATCGCCGAGCACCGCTACGGAGCGGGGCGCGGGATCGACGACGTCGTGTACCTCAACGGAGGCGCCTCCGGCATCGGCGGCGGGCTGATCATCCACGGCATCCCCGTCGCGGGAGCCGGAGGGTACGCGGGCGAGTTCGGACAGAACCGGCCGCGCATCTCCGACGACGCGGACCGGCGGACGGCCGACGGCACGCTCGAGGCCGAGGTGAGTCGTCGTCTCCTCCTGGACGCCGTCGGGCTCGAGACCGCCGACGACGCGACACTCGACCTCGCCCTCTCGGGGGCGGAGTCCGAGGCGGTGAGCGATGAGCTCACGCGCCAGGCCCACGTGCTCGCCAGCGCGCTCGCGAATGCGGTCAATGTGCTCAACCCGGCGCTCGTCGTGCTCGGAGGCTTCCTCGCGACGATCGCCGACCTGCGACCCGACCTGCTCGCCACCGATGTGCGTGCTCTCGCGATGTCCGAGAGCGCCGAGGGGATCGAGATCCGTCGCGCAGCACTCGGCGCGGATCGTCTGCTCGTCGGCGCGGCCGAGCTCGCCTTCGCCGACCTCCTCGCCGATCCGGGGGAGCGGGCCTGATCCGAGGCCGGTGTCGGCGCCCTGTGGCACACTGTCCGCGACGGAGTGAGGAGCGGCTGTGGCGATCGATCCGAAGAAGACGCTCGATGCGTATCGGGCGAAGCGCGGGGAGTTCCGTCTTCTCGAGATTCCGCCGCTGCAGTATCTGATGATCGACGGGAGCGGCGATCCCAACTCCGCCCCGGAGTACCGCGCCGCGGTCGAGGCGCTGTTCCCGATCGCCTACGCGCTGAAGTCCGCCGGACGGACGCAGCTCGGCGTCGACACGGTGGTCATGCCCCTCGAAGGGCTCTGGGATGCCGAGGACATGCAGTCGTTCACGACCCGTCGCGACAAATCCGCCTGGCGCTGGACGCTGCTCATCCTGGTGCCCGACCATGTCTCGGAGCGCATGTTCGCCGACGCCGTCGACCGGGTCGAGGCCCGGCAGGCGACGACGCGCGTGTCGTCTCCCGCCCTGCGATCGGTCCGCCTCGAGACCCTCCGTGAGGGGCTGAGCGTGCAGACGCTGCACGTCGGACCGTACGACGACGAGGCCCCCGTGCTCGCCGAGCTGCACGAGCGCGTCATCCCCGAGCTGGGCCTGCGCATGACCGGCCGCCACCACGAGATCTACCTCGGCGACGTGCGGCGGGCGGCCCCCGAGAAGCTGCGCACCATCCTGAGGCAGCCGGTCGAGCGTCTCGGCTGACTCGCCCCGGCGTCCTCCTGTCAGGGCGGCGCGGGGAGATCAACCCCCGCGGCCCGCGGCGCCGCCGCCGATATCCTGCAGCGATGGGCACCCCGAAGAAGGCAGCGCGCACGGCACGGAGGTCGGACGCGTTCCGTCGCGTCGCGCGCGCCGGATTCGTCGTCATCGGTCTGGTGCACCTCATCATCGGTGCGCTCGCGATGTCGATCGCATCCGGCGGATCGGGCGACGCAGATCAGGACGGCGCCATGGAGCAGATCAGGTCGACGCCGATCGGAGGGGTCGTTCTCGGCACGATCGCCGCCGCCCTGCTGGCTCTCGCCGTCTGGCAGGTGCTGACCTCCTTCGTCGCGACGGGCGACGAGCCGCGCAAGTGGGGGCAGCGCATCAAGCTCCTCGGCATCGCCGCCGCATACGTGGTGATCGCGGGGCTCGCCCTGATCTTCGCCTTCGGCGGGAACGCCGAGTCCGAGACGACCCTGCAGGCGCTCAGCGCGATGCTGCTGTCGGCCCCCGGGGGAGGGCTCGTGCTGATGGCGGTGGGACTCACGGTGGCGGGCGTCGGCCTCGGGTTCTTCATCGGCGGGTTCACCCGCGGATTCGAGAAGACCATGGACCTGCCGTCGGGACCCTCGCGCCCGGCCTTCATCGGACTCGGGATCGCCGGATACCTCGCGAAGGGGATCGCCGTCGGGGTGACCGGCGTGCTGTTCATCGTCGCGGCCTGGACGCAGGACCCCGACAGGGCCTCAGGACTCGACGGCGCCCTGCGCAGTCTGACCGATCTCCCCTGGGGGCGCGGCATCCTCTGGCTGGTGGGCGCGGGTCTCATGATCTACGGTCTCTTCAGCGTCGTCCGCGCGCGCTACGCCCGCATGTGAGCGCCTTCTGCGACCCCGCGGGCGCGGACGGATGAGAAGCTAGAAGGATGAGCGCCTTCCCCGGTCCCGCCGCGGCCGCCGTGTCGAGTGAGAGCCCGCTGACGGATGTCGAGGTGCAGCGGCTACGGGCCGACTTCCCGGTCCTTCGGGTGGAGGTCAACGGGCACCCGCTGTCCTATCTCGATTCCGGGGCCACCTCGCAGCGCCCCCTCGCGGTGCTCGACGCCGAGCGGGACTTCGCCTCGACCATGAACTCGGCCGTGCATCGCGGAGCGCACACCCTCGCAGCGGAGGCGACGGAGCTCTTCGAAGACGCGCGCGCGTCGCTCGCCCGGTTCGTGGGCGCCGCCCCCGAGGAGATCGTCTGGACCTCGAACGCCACGGAGGCCGTCAATCTCGTCGCGTACTCGCTGTCGAACGCCTCGCTCGGCCGCGGCGGACCCGAGGCCGATCGCCTGCGTCTGGGGCCGGGCGACGAGATCGTCACGACCGAGATGGAGCACCACGCCAACCTGATCCCGTGGCAGGAGCTCGCCGCGCGGACGGGCGCGACGCTGCGCGTCATCCCCCTCGACGACGACGGCGCCCTGCGCGGGGATGCGGCCGTCGAGCTGATCGGGGAGCGCACCCGGCTCGTCGCCGTCACGCACGTCTCCAACGTCCTCGGCGTGATCAACCCCGTCGAGCAGCTCATCGCCCGCGCGCACGAGGTCGGCGCACTCGTGCTGCTCGATGCGTGCCAGTCGGCGCCGCACCTGCCGCTCGACCTCCACGCCCTCGACGTCGACTTCGCCGTCGTGTCGGGCCACAAGATGCTGGGACCCACCGGCATCGGGGCGCTCTACGGCCGGCGCGAGCTGCTCGAGGCGATGCCGCCCTTCCTCACAGGCGGCTCGATGATCACGACCGTCACCACCACCGAGGCGAGCTACCTGCCGCCTCCGCAGCGATTCGAGGCCGGGACCCAGCGGGTCTCGCAGGCGATCGCCCTCGCCGCGGCCGTCGACTACCTGACAACCGTGGGGATGGGGCGGATCGCCGCTCACGAGGCGGAGCTCGGCGCTCGTCTCGTCGACGGGTTCGGGGCGATCCCGGGCGTGCGTGTGCTGGGTGCGGGCATCGACCTCCCGCGGGTCGGACTCGCGAGCATCGACGTCGACGGCATCCACTCGCACGATCTGGGGCAGTTCCTCGACGATCTGGGCATCGCCGTGCGCGTCGGTCATCACTGCGCGCAGCCGCTGCACCGTCGACTCGGGGTCACGTCCTCGACGAGGGCCAGCACGTATCTCTACACGACCCGGTCTGAGGTGGACGCCGTCATCGACGGTGTCGCCGCGGCCATCGACTTCTTCCGGAGGGGCGCATGAGCGACCTGCAGAACCTGTACCAGGAGCTCATCCTCGACCACTCGCGCACCCCGCACGGCTTCGGGCTGCGTGACGAGGTGGCGGCGCAGTCGCACCAGGTGAATCCGACGTGCGGCGACGAGGTCACGCTCCAGGTGCATCGCGCCGACGACGGCAGCATCGAGGCCATCGCCTGGGAGGGGCACGGATGCGCGATCTCGCAGGCGTCGGCGTCTCTCCTCGCCGAGCTGGCCGAGGGGCTGTCCGTGCCCGAACTCGAGGTGCGCATCGCCGCCTTCCGGGAGGCGATGCGCTCGCGCGGCACGATCGAGCCCGACGAGGAGCTCCTCGGCGATGTCGCCGCCCTGGGCGGTGTCTCCCGCTACGTGGCGCGGGTGAAGTGCGCGATGCTCGCCTGGGTCGCCGTGGAGGACGCCCTCCACAAGGCGTGAGGTGCAGGATGGGGAGATGCCTCTCGTGCTCACCCCGCTCCCGTCCGTTCGCTTCGACGACTGGCGCGCCGCGACCAGGACGCGCCTGATCTCGCTCCGCCAGGAGTCCGGCATGCTCGTCGGGGAGGACGCGGTGGCGAACGCCGACGCGTTCCTCGACCAGCTCCTCCCCGAGGGGGCCGACACGCAGAGCTCGGTCATTTTCACCTTCGGTGACGGCGGGTCCGAGAGCGGCACCGTCTGGATCGCGGCCATCTCCGGCATCCTCATGGTCATCGACCTGGCTTTCCACGACGTCGCACCGCCGGAGCAGCAGGACGAGCTGTTCGATGCGCTCGTCTCGCTCGCCCGCGAGCACGGAGTCGACCGCATCAGCGTGGGGCTGGCCGCCGGGGACGACCGGACCCGGTCGTTCGTCGAGGGGCGCGGCTTCGCGGTCGCCTCGATCCAGATGCTGCTCGAGCCCCTCCCCGTGCGGGCGGAGAGCGCGGCGATCGACGTGGCGCCGATGTCGGCCGACCGGTTCCCGTCGTTCGCCGAGGCGTCGGAAGTCGCGTTCGCCGAGGAGCTCGCCGCCTCCGGCCGATACTCCCTCGAGGACGCGCGCGTCGAGTCGCGGCGCCAGATGGCGATGGAGCTCCCCGACGGTCTCGACACCGAGGGGCAGGAGCTCTTCACGGCGTGGGTCGACGGTCGGGATGTCGGTGTGCTCTGGGTCGGCATCCGGTCGCGCGGAGGGCGACCGCACGCCTTCGTCCTGGACATCGAGGTCACCGAGTCCGAGCGACGGAAGGGGTACGGGCGGGAGCTCATGCTCGCTGCCGAGCGCGTCGCACGGGAGCACGGTGCCGACTCGATCGGTCTGCACGTCTTCGGATTCAACGAGAGCGCGATCGCCCTGTACGAGAGCCTGGGCTACCGCCGCGTGGAGGAGCGGGTCCTGCTGTCCGTGTGATCGTCGTCGGCGAGGGGTGGAATAGCCACGGCGCGTGCGCGTTTGCCCCTGCATGACAACTCTGGGAATCATCGGTGCAGGACACATCGGCAGCGCAGTCGCCCGCGGGGCTGTGGGGCTCGGATACGACGTCGTGATCGCGAACTCGCGCGGTCCCGAGACACTCGGGGTCCTCGTGGACGAGCTCGGACCGAAGGCGCGGGCGGCGACGGCCGCGGAGGCGGCCCGGGCCGGCGATGCCGTCGTCGTCACGATCCCCCTCGGACGCATCGACGATCTGCCCGTCGAGGAGCTGGCCGGGAAGATCGTGCTCGACACGAACAACTACTACTTCGAGCGGGACGGGCACATCGACGCCCTCGACAAGGGCGAGACCACGACGTCGCAGCTGCTGCAGGAGAAGCTGCCGACCTCGCGCATCGCGAAGGCGTTCAACCACATCCCCGCCGCCGACATCACCACCGACGGCGCCCCCGCGGGGACCCCGGACCGCCGTGCGCTGGCCACCGCGGGGGACGACGAGGAGGCGGTGGCCTTCGTCACCCGCCTGTACGACGAGCTCGGATTCGACACCGTGAACATCGGCTCGCTGAGCGAGTCGTGGCGGGTGGAGCGTGACCGGCCGGCCTACGTCGTGCGCCAGAACGCCGACGAGCTCCGCGCGAACCTGGCGATCGCCAACCGCCTCCCGTGAGGGCGGGGGCGTGGACGCCGCGGCGTCCACGCCCGACCGGCCGCCGGAAACGCCCTGCCCGCCGAGGCGGGGGATGGCATACCAAACTTGTCCCGGACTCCGCGCGGTGGCAGAATTCCGATATGGCGGGGGTGGGGACTGCCGGCGAACTCGAGTCGGTGAGGGTGACGCGCATTCTGCGCGATGACATCATCCTCGGTCGGCGCGCCCCGGGCTCGCGTCTCGTCGAGCGCGACATCGCGGCGGAGCTCCACGTCTCCCGACTTCCCGTCCGCGAGGCGATCCGCACACTCGTGGCCGAAGGCGTCGTCGTCGCGCGTCCGCGCACCTGGGCCGTCGTCCGTGAGTTCACCCGGCGAGACATCCAGGACTTCGGCGAGGTCCGCGAAGCGGTCGAGACGCTCATCTTCGTGTTCGCGGCCCAACGCCACACTCCGGAGGGTCTTGCCCGCCTGCGCGACGCGTATGAGCGCGAGGCCGCGGCGGCGGAAGCCGGAGAGGTCGACGCCGCCCGCGTCGCGGCCGCCGAGTTCCACGAGATCACGGTCGAGCTCGCCGGCAACGAGATGCTCGGCGAACTGATCGGGGTCTTCATCACGCGACTGCGCTGGCTCTTCGGCCAGCATGAGAACCTCGTCGCGATGGCGGAGGAGCACAGGGTCATCCTCGAGGCACTGACGGCGCGGGACGTCGACACTCTGCGTGAACTGATCCCGAGCCACCTGCGCAGCGGCCAGGCGGCGGCAGAGGCACGACTGACTCTCGCCTCCTGGTCGCGCTGACGGCGATGAGTCCGGCCCATCGGCCACGCCCTTGAGGGAATAGTCGCTTCCGCGCTACGGTTGTGGAAGACATACCCCCCTGGGGTATTCCGGACGCAACAGGCCAGAGGGAGAGACCATGGACACCACGACGTACGCCGTCACCGGAATGACCTGCGGGCACTGCGAGGAAGCGGTTCGCACCGAGGTCTCCCGGATCACCGGCGTGACCGGCGTCGACGTCAGCGCCGCCGACGGCAGCCTCGTCATCCGCTCTCAGACGTCACTCGACGACGCCGCGGTGCTCGCCGCCGTCGACGAGGCCGGGTACAGCGCCGTCCGCGCCTGAGGTCGCCGTGTCCGCTCCCACCGCCTACGATCTCGACATCGACGGCATGACGTGCGCGTCGTGCGCCGCGCGCATCGAGAAGCGGCTCAACAGGATCGACGGCGTCGCCGCCACCGTGAACTACGCCACGGAGAAGGCGCATGTCGAGACGGGAGCCGGGGTGGAGGTCGACGACCTCATCGCCGAGATCGTCCGCACCGGCTATTCCGCCCGGCTGCGCACCGACGACACCACCTCCGAGCCGGATGCCGACGATCGGCTGCTCCGCCTGCGGCTCATCGTCGCCACGGTACTCGCGGTCCCCGTCATCGTGCTCGCCATGGCCGAGCCCCTGCAGTTCCCCGGATGGCAGTGGGTCTCGCTCCTGCTGGCGACCCCCGTCGTGACCTGGGCGGCGTGGCCCTTCCACCGCGCCACGCTGCAGAACGCGCGGCACGGCACGGCCACGATGGACACCCTGATCTCGGTCGGTGTCACCGCCGCCTACGCGTGGTCGCTCTATGCTCTGTTCTTCGGCACCGCCGGCATGTGGGGGATGACCCACCCCTTCCGATTCAGCGTCGAGCGCGGTGACGGGCTCGGCAGCATCTACCTCGAGGTCGCCGCGGGCGTGACGATGTTCCTCCTCCTCGGCCGCTACCTGGAGCGGCGGTCGAAGCGTCGCGCGGGTGCGGCGCTGCGTGCGCTCGGGGAGCTGGGCGCGAAGGACGTCGCCGTCCTCTCCGACGGCGGCGAGAAGCGTGTGCCGCTCGCCGCCCTCGCCGTGGGCGACCTGTTCGTCGTGCGGCCGGGCGAGAAGATCGCGACGGACGGCGTCGTGACGGAGGGGGCATCGGCGGTCGACGCATCGATGCTCACCGGAGAGTCGGTGCCGCAGGAGGTGCGTGTCGGCGACGGTGTGACGGGCGCCACGATCAACGTCGGAGGACGCCTCGTCGTCGAGGCGCGGCGCATCGGCGCCGACACCCAGCTCGCACGCATGGCGAGGCTGGTGGAGGAGGCGCAGTCGGGCAAGGCGCAGGCGCAGCGGCTCGCCGACCGGCTGTCGGCCGTGTTCGTCCCTCTGGTCTTCGCCGCTGCCGCCGTCACCCTCGTCGCCTGGCTCGTGGCCGGGGGCGGCGCCGCGGCCGCCTTCACCGCCGCGGTGGCGGTGCTCATCATCGCCTGTCCATGCGCTCTGGGCCTCGCGACGCCGATGGCCCTGCTGGTCGGCACCGGACGCGGCGCCCAGCTCGGCGTCCTCATCAAGGGGCCGGAGGTGCTGGAGTCGACGCGCAGGGTCGACACCGTCGTCCTCGACAAGACCGGCACGGTCACGACCGGACGCATGACGCTCATCGAGGTGATCCCCGCCGACGGAGAGGACGCCGACGACGTGCTCCGGCTCGCCGCCGCCGTCGAGGACGCCTCCGAGCATCCGATCGCGCACGCCGTCGTCCGCGGCGCCATGGAGCGCTTCGGCGCGCTGCCGCCCGTCACGGACTTCCGCAGCGCCCACGGGAACGGCGTCACCGGCATCGTGGCGGGGCACGCTCTCGTCGCCGGTCGGCCGTCGCTCCTGGCGGAGTGGGGGCTTCGCCTTCCTGCCGACCTCACCCGTGCGTTCGACGCCGCCGAGGCCGGCGCACGCACGGCGGTGGCCGTCGGGTGGGACGGGCGGGCGCGCGGCGTGCTCATCGTGTCCGACGAGGTCAGGAGCAGCAGTGCTGCCGCGATCGCCGCCCTGCGCGACCTCGGCCTCACCCCCGTCCTGCTCACGGGAGACAACGAGCGCGCGGCCCGGCGGGTGGCCGCGGAGGCGGGGATCGAACAGGTGCGGGCCGGGGTGCTGCCGGAGGGCAAGGTAGACGAGATCGCCGCCCTCCAGGGCCGCGGCGCCGTCGTGGCCATGGTCGGCGACGGCGTCAACGACGCCGCAGCGCTCGCTCGCGCCGACCTCGGCATAGCGATGGGCACGGGCACGGATGCCGCCATCGAAGCGTCCGACCTCACCCTCGTGCGCGGTGACCTCTGGGGGGCCGTGGACGCGATCCGCCTCGCCCGGCGGACGCTCGGGATCATCAAGGGGAATCTGTTCTGGGCGCTGGCCTACAACGTCGCCGCGATCCCGCTCGCCGCCTTCGGCATGCTCACCCCGATGTTCGCCGGCGCCGCGATGGCGTTCTCCAGCGTCTTCGTCGTGCTCAACAGTCTGCGGCTGCGTCGGTTCCGTTCCGCCGCCGTGTGACGCGGACGGCCTGGAAGGGTCCGCGGCGCAGGGATATATTGAGCGGACGGAATCGTTCCGGAAGTGCGTCGTGGTCGAGGGGCGATATGCGGGTCATCGCTGTGATCTTCGGGGGGCTGCTGTTCATCGGCGGAGCGGTGCTCGTCGTGGTCGCAGACCAGCAGCGGGTCGATGCGCTCGACGAGGCGCGCACGGCCGTCGTCCGCACCCAGGCGGAGCTCGACGCCACTCGCGAGGTCAACCTCGGTCTCGCGGAAGAGCTGACGTCGTTGCGCTCTCGGCTCGCCGAGCAGGAGACGGAACTCGCCGACGACACCGGGTTCCTGCCGTGATGCCGTCGACAGCGGGGCGTCGTCCGTGCTGAGACGTGTGCTCGCCGTGTCCCTCGCCGCGTCCGTGCTGCTCGGCTCGGGCATCACCGCGCGTGCCGCCGCCCTCGACGCGGAGCGGCAGTCGGTGCTGGCGGAGTTGCAGACGACGTCCCTGGCGCTCCGATCCGCCCAGATGCGCACGGACCACCTCCAGGGGTCGGTCGAGATCGCCGAGGAGGCGACGGAGGAGCGGGATGCGCTGATCGAGCTGCGCCCGGCCTTCCTCACCGAGGTCGCCGCTCTGCGCACGGCGCTGGACGCCGCCGAGGGCAAGATCGACACCGACGCTCACCGCGCGTCCGCGCAGTCCGCGCAGCAGGCGGTGCTCGCCGAGCGCCGCGATCCCGCGACGGTCACGGCCGCGACGCAGACGCTCCACGCGATCACCGCGAAGGTGGGCGAGCAGGTCTCCACCTGGCAGGCGGCACAGTTCGCCGGACCCGGGGGGCCCGCCTGGTCGTCGAGCGGTCCGGACGGATATGCGCGGGTGCGCGCGGCGCTCGACCTCGTGGGCGGCGGAGGGGTGGGGCTGTACGAGTCGTCGTCCTGCGCCGGGGGAACGGCGCCGGCCTGCGCCAACAGCAACGGCTACATCAAGTACCGTGCCGACATCGCCGGCTGGGGGGCGGACCGGTTGAACTGGGCGATGGCGCACGAGCTCGCGCACATCTATCAGTTCCGCGTGTGGGGCGCGATGACGTCGTCCGGGGCGTACCGGTCGATGTTCGGCGGCGATCCGGAGTTCCTCGCCAACTGCATGGCCGTCGTGCGCGGGTATCCCGGTGCGGTGGGCTGCACCGTCGATCAGCAGGCGTGGGCGTCGGGCATCTGGGTCGGCGTCGTCCACTGAACGCGCGCTCAGGTCGCGGGGGTGGTCGTGTCCGTCGCAGCGCGCAGCGGACGCCGCATCGCCGACCAGTACCGCACGGGAGCGAGTCGGACGAGCGCGTCGACGAGTCGGGCCTCGCGTCCGACCATGGTCCTCGCGCGGCGGAGTTCCGTGGCGCGCACGATCCGGGCCGCGGCATCCGCCGGCTCGGTGCGGTACATCGCCGCTTGGGCGGACGCCGCACGCTCCGCCACGGCAGGATCGATGGCGGCGGCGTAGCGTCCGTGCAGGATGATGCCGGTGCGCACACCGGCCGGATACACCGCGCCGACCGTGACGTTCGTGCCCTCGAGCTCGTGCCGCAGGGCCTCCGAGAACCCGCGCACCGCATATTTGCTCATCGCGTAGGGGATCCTGCCGGCGGGAGCCGCGAGGGCGTAGACGCTCGCGAGATGGGTGATGTGCGCGGCGGGCGCCCGGCGGAGCGCGGGCAGCAGGGCTTTGGTGATCGACACCGTCCCCCAGAGGTTGACGTCGGTCAGCCAGCGCATCTCCTCCATGGTCAGCTGGTCGAGGGTGCCGAGCATCGACGAGCCGGCGCAGGTGATGAGGGCGGTGATCTGCGGATGCCGGGCCGCGATGTCGTCCGCCGCGGCGAACACGGCGTCGTCGTCCCTCAGATCCACCACATGGGTGGTCACGCGTGTGCCCCCGAGGTGCGCGGCCACCGCCGCGAGACCGTCGGCATCGCGGTCGACGAGCGCGAGATGCGCCCCGCGAGCGGCGAGGATCCGCGCGGTCTCGGCGCCCATGCCGGCGGCGGCTCCCGTGATGACGGCCGTCCGCCCCGCGAACCTGAGTCGCGCCACGGCATCCTCCTCCCGATCGCCACCATTCTGGCCCACCGCCGAGCGGAGGGGAACGGGTACGCTCGAAGGGAGGAGGTCGCGGTGGGACGAACAGCGGATGCCATCGCCGAGGGCGTGGCGATCGCGACCGCAGCCGCGCGCCTCGCGGTCAAGAACCATATCCTCATCGGCACCATCGCCGAGGGCGGCGTGTTCGACATGCCGAAGTACATGGACGACGCGCGGGAAGCGCTGCGGGCGATGGCCGAGGAGTCGGAAGAGGTGGAGACCAACCTCACCGCGCTGCGCAAGCGTGCGCGCGGCCGCCACTCCGATCCCTCCGGCACGCACGACTACCGGGATCGGGACGTGCGCAACCTCCGCCGCCGAGCGAAGCAGTCGCACGGCGTCGCCATGCGGCTGCGTGAGCTGATGCAGGACGACGATGCGCTGCGCTCGATCGTCGAGGAGGCCAGGGAGGCGGCATGGGCCGACGTCCGCCACAACCTCGACAGGCGCCTGCGCGTGGAGGGCATGCGCCCCGATCAGGACCCGGACTACGACCGCATGCGGGACGCCCGGATGCAAGCCCTGCGCCTCGTCGATCTGCAGGCGCTCTCGTCGCTGCAGCGCGCCAAGGCGAAGCGCCGGAAGAAGGACGCGGTCTCGGTCGACGAGTGAGGCGCCGATTCGCATTCGCGCAGAGACTGTTATAGGCTGTTCCACGGCCCGCTGAGCGGTCCAGGAGCGCCCGTAGCTCAATGGATAGAGCATCTGACTACGGATCAGAAGGTTAGGGGTTCGAGTCCCTTCGGGCGCACAGCACCGAGAAGGCCCGGTCGGAAATCAGTTTCCGACCGGGCCTTCTTCGTTCTCGCGG